>WNEY01000502.1_pt1 | contig 24591 bp, 18 predicted proteins | sample 5400531 | NCBI WGS metagenome assembly WNEY01 (sample SAMN13153338, study PRJNA577476) | soil metagenome | isolation source: 200 cm saprolite under Douglas fir tree site 1 | place: USA:California | collected 2015-04-18
CATGCTCCCCTTCGTTGGGGACAGGGTCGTACTCAGCGTATGACGGATTCCGCTCTCGCCCCAGGCTCTGGAAGGTCGCCAGTACTGACCTGTCGCCTGCCCGCGCGGCGACGCGGGTAGCCTCGTCGAGCACGAGCCGCTGCCTGACGGCCGTGGTGGCGGCCGCGAGGTCCAGTGGTGTGTGCGGTGGTGATCGCGGGAGACGGCACCTGGCTGGCTACCGCCAGCGGGACCGACCAGACTGTGCGGTTCTGGGATCCTGCAACGGCCACACAGATCGGCATCCTCAAAGGACCCACCGGCAGGGTGACTGCCCTGGCGATCGCTCCTGACGATGCCTGGCTGGCCACCATCAATGACGACTCCGAAGGGACCATAAGGATCTGGGACCGGGAAACTAGCACGCTAACCCGTACTTTCGCGGCGGGCAGACGGGTGAACTCGGCGCTGGCAATCGCACCTGACGGAGCCTGGCTCGCCACGGCTGACTACGGTGACGGAACAATCCGGATCTGGGACCCGGCCGCCGGTATGCAGACGGCAACCATCACCGGTCACACCGCGGGACTTGCCGGAATGGCGATTGCTCCAGACGGCACCTGGCTGGCCACCAGGTCCACCTATGACGGAACGGTTCGGATCTGGGATACGGCCGTCGATGTCCAGGCTGCAAACCTCACCAGCCAAGCCGGGCGGGTGTCTGCGCTAGGTATTGCCCCGGACGGCATGTGGCTCGCCAGCGGCGATGTCTATGACACGAAGGTGCGGATCTTGGACACGGCAACTGGCGAGGAGACTGCAACCCTCACGGGTCATACCGGGCGGGTCTCAGCATTGGCAATCGCTCCAGACGGCAAGTGGCTCGCCGTCGGCGACTTTGACGGAAAAGTGCGAATCTGCGACAAGGCCACTGGCGCGCTTACCCGTACCTTCACGGAGTCCACCGGGCATGTCTCTGCACTGGCGATTGGCCCGGACGGCAAGTGGCTCGCCGCCGGCGACGGCCTTGATGGAAGGGTGCGGATCTGGAATTCGGACACCGGGAAGCAGGCTTGTAACCCTATTGAACCCATCATCCCTATCGCTCGCGTGTCTGCACTGGCGAGCGCCCCGGACGGGAGGTGGCTCGCCATCGGCTACGGCGCCATATATGACTCCGAGGACGACGTATATGACTCCGAGGACGACGTATATGACTACAGGCTAGTGCAGATCTGGGACCCAGGCACGCGCTCACGGATCAATACCCTCAGCGGCAAAACCGACAATGTCTCCGCACTGGCGATTGCCCCAGATGGGAGGCGGCTCGCTGTCGGGGGTGGCCAAGACGGGCGGGTTGAGATCTGGGACCCGGCCACTAGCACTCTAATCAGCACCCTCACTGGTCATACTCGCCAGGTAACTGCCTTGACAGTCACCCCCGACGGTACTTTGCTCGCCACCGCGGCATACGACAGGACACTGCGGATCTGGGACATGGTATCCGGTCAAGCTGTCACTATGATGCGAACTGACACTGTGCCTGCGGCCTGCGCGTGGATGCCTGACGGTGCCGGCCTCATTGCGGGAAGTGAACATGGAATTCACTTCTTCGAGTTCCATCCGCGCTAACCCTGAAATAGGGCGCCGCGCTGCGGCTGACCGTCCGGGCCATCGGATACCCGGCTCCAGCTCTGGCCCAGTCCGGGCCGCTGCCCGCCGGCCTGACCTTCACCGATAACGGGGACGGGACAGCGGCCATCGCTGGGACCCTGGCCGCCGACAGCGGCGGCCGCAAGTTAACACGGCGGATACACGAAAAGGGGCAAGGCGTAATCTGGCACCCCTTCGATGGGCGATGACCCACAAAAGGTGGGGCGCGCCTAGGGTTCCGTTGCCGAGCCTTCGCTATGGCGGAGGGCTCGGCGAGTCTGGACCGAGAGGCGAGGCGGGCACACGCTAGCGCCCGTTCCACGGCGGGATAAAAGCCCGGGAGGTTAGCCACGCCTGGCTGCCTCGGCCGGGTCCTGTCTTCTGGAGCGAAACCCAGTGACCTATCGACCGCCCGACAATCGAGGGACCGCCGCCGACGGCCTCCACGAGCAGTACGCTCCCGAGGCGAGCGATGCTGTGGCGGCAGAGGCACGGCTGCCCGACGCCGGCTGGCAGCGAGAGGTCGCGCGTGGCCTGGAGCTCGGGCTGCCGGCGGCCGACTCGGTGATAGACCGGCGCATCCCCACCTTCTCAAGGGGTGAGCTGCCGCACTTCGCCGGGATCAACACCTTCCTTAAGGCTCCGTTCGTCGAGGACGTGCGCACCTGCCGCGACTACGACGTGGCCGTCCTTGGCGCCCCGTACGACGGCGGAACGACCTATCGGCCGGGCACACGGTTCGGGCCGCAGGGGATCCGCCGCATCTCAGCCCTGTACGGCCCGTATAGCTTCGAGCTCGGGGTGGACCTGCGCGAGTCGATCACGATGTGCGACCTCGGCGACGTGTTCACCATCCCGGCGAACATAGAGAAGACGTTCGACCAGATCACCAAGGCGGTCAGCCACGTCTACGGCTCGGGCGCGTTCCCGGTGGTGCTCGGCGGCGACCACTCGATCGGGTACCCGACGGTCCGGGCGGTCGCCAGTCACCTGGACGGCAAGCTCGGGATCATCCACTTCGACCGACACGTCGACACTCAGGAGACGGATCTCGACGAGCGGATGCACACCACTCCGTGGTTTCACGCGACCAACCTGCCCAATGTGCCGCCGGAGAACCTCGTGCAGATCGGGATCGGCGGCTGGCAGGCACCGCGGCCCGGGGTGCGGGTGGGCCGGGAGCGCAAGACCACGATCATGACCGTCACCGACTGCGTCGAGATGGGCATCGAAGCCGCGGCGGAACGCGCGCTGGAGGTGGCCTGGAACGGGGCCGAGGCGGTCTGGCTGAGCTTCGACGTTGACTGTCTCGACGCCGCGTTCGTGCCGGGCACGGGCTGGCCGGAGCCTGGCGGGTTCCTGCCTCGCGAGGCCCTGAAGTTCATCCAGCTCATCGCCGCGCACCCGCTGGCGGGCATCGAGGTCGTGGAGTGCTCACCGCCCTATGACAACGCCGAGATTACCGCCCTGATCGCGACACGCGTCATCTGCGACACGCTTGGCTGCCTCGTGCGGGCCGGGCACCTGCCCGCCAAGCCGGCCAAGGAGCCAATGTCGTGACCCTGCCGTCAGTTTCTGCCCTAGCCGCCGCGCCGGCCGGCCAGCCCACGGCGGCACCGGACCGCGCCGACGCTAACCTGGACGGGATCGCGGAGATAGATCAGCTCCGTGTGACCTTCCGGCGGGGCGGCCGGGACATCCATGCTCTGCGCGGCGTCAGCCTGCGGATCCGCGCAGGCGAGATTCTGGGGCTGGTCGGCGAGTCGGGATCAGGCAAGAGCGTGCTTGGCCTGTCGCTGCTAGGCCTGATCCCGGCCGATCCCCGCCCGAAGGTATCGGGGCGGGTGCTGGTCCGCGGGCAGGACATGCTGAACGGCCCGGAGAGCCTGCGCCGGCGGGTGCGCCGTGAGCATCTCGGCGCGGTGTTCCAGGACCCGATGACCTCGCTCAACCCCACGATGCGGGTTGGCCGCCAGGTGGCGGAGGCGGCCGGTTCTGACGCGGAGGCGATCCGGCTGCTCCGGGCGGTCGGGATGCCGGACGCCGAGCACCGGATGGCCTGCTACCCGCACGAGCTTTCCGGTGGCCTCAGGCAGCGAGTGATGATCGCGATGGCGGTGGCTGGGAATCCCGCGCTGGTCATCGCCGACGAACCGACCACCGCTTTGGACGTCATGGTGCAGGCCCAGGTGCTCACGCTGCTGCGGTCGCTGCGGGACGAGATCGGCTGCAGCGTGCTGATGATTACCCACGACCTGGGCGTGGCGGCGCAAGTGGCGGACCGGGTAGCGGTCATGTACGCGGGCAGGCTGGCCGAGCTTGGGCCGGCCGACACCGTGCTGCGATCGGCGGCTCATCCTTACAGCCTGGCGCTGACCCGGGCGCGGCTGTCGCTGTCCGCCCAGCGTGGCCGCACGCTAGCGACCCTGCCTGGCGAGGTGCCCGACCCGGCCGACCCGCCGCCGGGCTGTGCTTTCCAGCCCCGGTGCGCGCTGGCCACCGGCGAGTGCGGGGTCCGCCCTCCTGACCCGGTCCAGGTCGCCGAAGGCCACCTCAGTGCCTGCATCCGCGCTCCCGACGAGGTGGCATCGATGCCGCTCGGACCTGCCGCGACCGGATTCCCCGGCGATGACCCGCCCGGGGCTGACGCACCCGGCGTCGGCCTGCCCGATCAGCCGGGCCGACCGGCCGCCGTCCTAGTCCACGGGCTGGAACGGACATTCCGGGTCTCGACCGGCCGTCGTCGCCGCGTGGCGCTGACCGCCTTGGGCGGCGTTGACCTGGTTGTCGAGGAGGGCGAGTCGGTCGCGATCGTCGGGGAGAGCGGCTCGGGCAAGTCCACCCTGCTCCGCATCATCGCGGGCCTGGAGCGCGCCGACCGCGGCCAGGTGACGCTGGGCCCTGGAGCCCGGCCGCAGATGGTGTTCCAGGACGCCGGAGCGTCTTTGACACCGTGGCTGAGCGTGGAAAACCTGATAGCCGAACGGCTTCGCGGCGCTGGCGTCGCTGCCCAGGCCCGGCGTCGGCACGTGGCGGAAGCGCTGGCGCGGGTGGGGCTTGCGGCCGAAGTGGCCTCAGCGAAGGCGGCTTACCTGTCCGGCGGCCAGCGCCAGCGGGTGGCGCTGGCCAGGGCCACGGTGATCCCGCCGGAGATCCTGCTCTGCGACGAGCCGACCAGCGCGCTCGATGTGTCGCTCGCGGCCGGCGTCCTGAATCTGATCGGCCGGCTTCGGCGAGAGCTCGGGATGGCCGTGCTGTTCGTCACCCACGACCTGTCGGTTGCCAGGGTGGTCGCTGACCGGATCGCGGTGATGTACCTGGGCCGGGTCGTGGAGCTCGGCGAGGCCGCGGAGATCGTCGCCGAGCCGCGACACCCGTACACCAAGGCGCTGGTCAGCGCGGTCCCCGAGCTAGGGGCGCCGCTGTTGCCCGCGGCCGGCGAGCCAGCCAGCCCGCTTGACCCGCCGCCTGGGTGTGCGTTCCACCCGAGGTGCCCGATCGCCGAGCCGAGGTGCGCCGATCCGGCTCTGGTCCCCCGCCTAGAGAACCTGCCGAGCACCACACAGCGGGCGGTCGCGTGCATCCGTTCGGAGGTGACCTGAGATGGCTGTGGCGGAACCATACGTGGCGCAGGTCCGGCGAGCGGGGCGGCGGATCTTGCCCGCTGGGAGCGGGCTGCTCGACCGGGCGGCAGCGGGGTTGCTTGTCCCGGTCACCTTGATCGCGCTGCTCGCGCCGCTGCTGGCACCGCACAACCCGATTCAGCCCGTCGGCCTTCCCCAGTTGCCGCCTGGCTCCAGCGGCTTCCTGCTCGGCACCGACAGCATCGGCCGCGACATCTTGTCCCGCGTGCTGATCGGCTGGCGGTTCAGCTGGTTCGCAGCCCTTGCGGTGATCGCATCTGGCCTGATCGTCGGCGGTCTGATCGGTCTGTTGGCGGGCATGCGCGGCGGGCTCGTGGACACCGTGCTCATGCGCGTTACCGATGGGTTCCTTGCGCTGCCCGCTCCCGTCCTGGCTATCGCCGTCGTGGCGGCGCTGGGTCCCGGCTTCGTGCACACGCTGATCGCGGTCGCCATCGTGTGGTGGCCGTTCTACGCGCGCATCGTTCGCGGCGAGATCCGATCGCTGGCCGCACGGTCGCATGTGGAAGCGGCCAGGCTGGCCGGTGTCGGGTGGATCAGGATCGCGTTCCGGCACCTGCTGCCGGGGGCAGTCCCGGCGGTAATCGTCACTGCGAGCCTCGATGTGGGCAACCTGGTGCTGACTCTCGCCGCGCTGTCGTTTCTCGGTCTGGGCGAGCCGCAGCCGACGCCCGAGCTGGGCGCCGATACCGCCAGGAACCTGACCTACCTCCTGCAGCAGTGGTGGATACCGGTCATGCCCGGGATAGCCGTGATGCTGCTTGCCCTTGCCGGCAACCTCGCCGGTGATGGCCTGCGGAACCTGCTGAGCGACCGTTAACGAAGGAGCAGCGCATGATCCGGCTCATTGCCAACCGGCTGGCGGCGGCCTTCGTTATCGTCCTAGCCCTGACCGCCGCGATGTTCACCTTGCAGAAAGTGTCCCCGGTCGATCCGGTGCACGCCATGCTTGGCGCGCAGGCGTCCGGCGGCCAGATCCTCGCCGAGCGGCACCAGCTGGGCCTGGACCGCCCGCTGGCTGCGCAGTACCTGAGCTACCTGGCTGGTTTGCCCAAGGGCGACTTCGGGATGTCCTACCGCACCCGGCGGCCGGTCAGCACCGACCTGGCATCTTTCGTTCCCGCCACGGCCGAACTGACGGCGTACGCGCTGCTGTTCGCGCTGATCCTGGCCAGCCTCCTGGCGATCGGCAGCACACTGCGCTGGCCCGGCGCTGGGCTACTGCGGATGTTCCTGATGGCCGGCGCATCCGTGCCCGCGTTCCTGCTGGCCATCGGCGGGATCCTGCTGTTCTATCAGCGCCTCGGCTGGCTGCCCGCTACCGGCCGGACCAGCGACCTCAACCCGCCGACCGGGCCGACCGGCTTCCTGACCATTGACGCGCTGATCGCCGGTCAACCCCACCTTGCGCTCGACGCCCTGGCCCACCTGCTGATGCCGGCCCTGGCCATCGCGGCAGTCCCTGCCGTCTCGATCGGCCGGGTACTGCATTCCAGCCTGATCGCGGGGATGCGCAGCGACTACGTGCGGACAGCGCGGGCCAAAGGGATGCCGGAACGGCGCATCGTCGTCGGTCACGTGCTGCGCAACTGCCTCGGCGCCGCCCTGTCGATGACCGGCCTGCAAGTGGGCCTAATGTTCTCCGGCGTGCTGGTGATCGAGCAGGTCTTCGCCTGGCCCGGCATTGGCCAGTACATGGCGCAGAGCATCCCGGCTGCGGATTTTCCAGCGATAGCCGGAGTCATCCTGCTGCTCGGCGTCGTCTACGTCGCGATCAACACGATCGTGGACATCCTGCAGGCAGTGGCCGACCCGAGAATCAGGACCTGAGATGAAGCAACCCCTTTTCGTCGGTGACCCAGCGTTGATCGTGGTCGACATCCAGCGCGGGTCAGCGCTGCCGGGCGCCGAGTCTGGCATCCCGCACATGGCGGGGGCGCTCGAACGCATCGCCCGCGCCGAGCGTGTCGTGGCCGCGGCCCGCGAGGCGATGGTCCCGGTGATCTTCCTCCAGGAGGTGCATCGGCGCAGCGGCGTGGACTTCGGCCGGGAGCTCGACGGAGCCGAGGACGTGCACTGCCTCGAAGACGACCCGGCGACGGAACTGTGGCCGACCTTGCGGCCCGGCGACGGCGAGCATCACATCGTCAAGCGGCGCTACTCCGGGTTCATCGGGACGGAGCTTGAGTTGCTGCTGCGCGGCCTGTCCGTCAGCACGCTCGTGCTCATCGGCGGGCTCACGGACGTGTGCGTCCACTACACGTTCGCCGACGCCCACCAGCGGGATTTCTACGCGCGGGTGGTGGCCGACTGCGTCGGCGGGTCAACAACGGCCAGGCACCTGGCCGCGCTGGACGCCATGGAGTACCTGCAGGCGGGGGCGTGTCGCAGCACGAACGAAATCATCGGCGCGTTCGCGGCCCTGGCTGCCGGGCGCGCCATCACCGCAACTGGAGCATCCCTATGAACGCAAGACGCACGCGCCCCACCATCGCCGCCGCCATCGTCGCGGGCGTGCTCGGCCTCGCCGCCTGCGGCCCGTCCGCGACCACCCCCCAGGTCAAAGCGCCGCCGCCGACCAGCCACACGCTCGATCTCAGCTTCCTGCAGGACCCGGGCAGCGGCGCGACCGACCCGTCCGTGTACTACGCCGGGCAGGGCATCATCCTGCAGGACAACATCTACCAGGGCCTGCTGCAGTACGAAGGCGGCACCGCGACGCCGACGGTCATCCCCGATCTGGCCACGAGCTGGAAGGTCGCCAAGAACAATAAGGTCTTCGTGCTCAAGCTCCGCCACGGCGTGCTGTTCCACGACGGCACGCCGTTCACGTCCGTAGCGGTGCAGCCGTCTTTCGCCCGCGACCTCGCCGTCGGCCAGGGGCCGTCTTACATGCCGGGGTCGGTCGCCTCGATAACGACGCAGGGCAAGTACCAGGTCACGATCACGCTCAAGAGCCCCAACCCGAACTTCCCCGCCTATCTCGCGTCCGCGTACGGGCCGCGGATAATGAGCCCGACCGGCCTTGCCGCCCACGCGGGCACCGACCACGACCAGACCTACCTGCGCACCCATGACCTGGGCAGCGGTCCGTACATACTGACCCAGGCCAGGGTCGGTTCGGAGTACCAGCTGCGGGCCTTCTCGAAATACTGGGGGCCCAAGCCGTACTTCACGACCGTGAACCTGCCGGTCATCACCGACTCTTCGACTCAGCAGCTCGAGTTCGACAAGGGCTCGCTCGCCGCCATCATGCACGACCTCCCCGAGTCGGCGGTCCGCTCCTACCTGAAGAACACGGCGATCCGCAGCTACTCGCTGCCCACGCTCAACTCCGACTTCCTGTACGTCAACCCGGCCGTCGGCTTCCTGACCACCGCGGCGCACCGCAGGGCACTGCTGGAGGCGGTCAACGCGCAGAGCATCTACAAGGCGGTGTTCACCGGGCGGGCCACGATCGCAACCCAGGCTTACCCGGCGCACATGATGCAGCCCGGATACGCGACCCAGGCCATCCCGTACCGGCCGGCGGCCCTGGCCACCCTGGTCAAGACGCTGCCGTCCGCACAGAAGACGTTCACCATCGGATACGACTCGTCCTCGCCGGACAACCAGCTCGTAGCCAACCTGCTGTCGGCCGAGCTCAGCGCGGTCGGGCTGACGGTCACCGTACAGGCCTACCCGACCGCGCAGATCTACGGCTGGGCGCCGCCCGCCAAGACCGCCAAGGGCGCGCCCGACATCCTGCTCGATGGCGGATGGCCGGACGCTGCCCCGCCCTACATGTGGGCGCACATCAGCTTCGACCCGAGCGGCGGCCTGAACTACCTGCACTGCTCTACCCCGCAGATCACCGGCCTGCTCGGACAGGGGCTCGCCACCGGGAGCGCGCAGACCTTCTCCAAGATCGGCGTTCTGTCCGCGGCCACCGGCTGCTGGGAGAACCTGGTCAACCAGGACGACTTCATGGTGGCCCAGCCGTGGCTCAAGGGCGTGGCCCAGGCACATGTCGTCACGTACCCCAACTCACTGAACCTCGCCGCGCTGTCCGTAGGCTAGGTCCGGCGGTGAAGGAGCGCTGGCGCCCCCCGCCGCCGGTCAGTAGCCGGCGATCCGCTCGCCGCAGTCCAGCCGCGAGGCTAGCCGGGCCGCGTCGGCGGCGACCGCGCATATGGCGGTCCCCGGCGCGGCCAGGGGCAAGATGGCGAGTCCGTCCTGGGCAACGGGCGCAGGCTGCGCCCGCGCGGCGTCCGCCAGCAGGACCGAGCCCACGGCCCTCGCGCCGTCCAGGACAGCGCTGCTGCCGTCAGTATCGGGCCTGCCAACCGTGATCTCGCCTCGGTACAGCGGGACCCCGGCCATGGTCACGTCGAGCCTGCTCACGCATCGGCCGGCGAGCTCGCCGTGGCGGCCGAGCACGATCACCTCCCGCCAGCGCAGCGTGCTGTCTGGATGCAGCTCGACCGCAGCTGTCGCGTAGTGATCGCAGCCCGCGGCGGCTACGGCAGGCTGCGGGCAGTAATCGAGCCGCGCGCCCGCGCCGACCCGGGCCCGGATCCGCAGCGTGGACGTGCCGCCGTGCGGTCCGGGTAGCAGCAGAGCACCAGCGGCGGACCTCAGTACCAAGGTGGTGCCGGGACCGACCTCGATATCGAGTCCGAGATCGTCACCGCCGACTGGCCCGGCAGCCGCGCCTACCAGGAACACGCCAGCGGGCGTGGCACGAAGCGCGATCGGGCCGTCGGACCGCAGCACCGTCAGCCGGGTGCTGCCATCCGGGCCGGCCTCCGTCGTCACCGCCGCCCGTGCCGCAAGCGTCTTCCGGCTGGGAGTCACGGGCCCCGGGCTCAATGCGCTGACCGGTCCCGCACCGCCGACCGTACCCAGTCGGTCACGTCAGGCGCGTCTGGGCGCTCGCGCAGCGAGGTAAAGATCACCGGCCTGCCGTCGCGCACCAGGGACGCGTCCCGTGCCATGACTGACAGGTCAGCCCCGACGTAGCCGGCGAGATCGGTCTTGTTGATGACCAGCAGGTCGGACATCCTGACACCGGGGCCACCTTTGCGGGGCACCTTATCGCCGCCCGACACGTCCAGCACGAACAACTGGGCGTCGACGAGTCCGTGGCTGAACGTGGCGGTCAGATTGTCTCCGCCGCTCTCGATGATGAGCAGGTCGAGCGGCGCGAGGTCGCGTTCGAGGTCCTCGGCGGCTTCCAGGTTGGCGGCGATGTCGTCCCGGATTGCGGTATGCGGGCAGCAGCCGGTGCGCACCGCGCGGATCCGCTCATCGGCCAGAACCCCCGCCTGGCGCAGGAAATCGGCGTCCTCGGTGGTGTAGATGTCGTTGGTGACGACTGCCAGCGCGAGTTCCTGGCTGAGGCTCAGGCACAGCGCGGCCACCAGCGCGGTCTTGCCACTGCCGACCGGCCCGCCCACGCCCAGACGGAGGGCCCGCCCGGCCGTCGGCGGAAACGGCGGGTGGTGATCAGGATGGTCATGACTCAAAAAGGGCCACCCCTTCCCTAGCGTGTCGTTCAGCGAGCAGGTCAAGTCCCGGCGACGCGGCCGCGGGCAGCGCCGCCCAGTCGCCAGCAGCCGCGGCGTCGGCGGCCGACCAGGCAACGGAGGCCACTGCCCGGGTGAGCCCGGCCAGCACGCCGTGCACGGCGAGGGGGTCGAGCCCGAGCAGTCGGATAGCGGCTGCGGCCGGTCCGGTGACCGACGCGGTGGCGGCGATCATGGCCGCGTCTGCGGGCGTGCCATCGGCCGCGCTGGCGCACGCGCCGAGAACGACTGGGTGGTAGCACCCATCGGGCCCCGCCGCCGCCGCGAGGGCGTCGAGAGCAGGCCCGGGCCAGGCCGCTCGTGCAGCTCGCAGCAGCGCTCGGCCCTGCGCGCACGCCCAGCGCCGCTGGGCCGGGGACGGGGTTCGCGCCGCCGCCTCCGCGATCAGCGCCGGCCACCGGGTCGCTTCGCCCGCAGCGCACTGGGTGGCGTGCTGGCACGCCGCGGCTGCCAGGCCGGCGCTGACCAGACCGGCGGTGGCCAGGCGCCCGCGCAGAAAGCTAGCCAGATCGTCCATGCCTGTGACCGAGCCCGCCGTAGCCGCGGCCTCGAGCCCGCCCGAATGGGCATGCCCGCCGGCGGGCAGCCGAGAGTCTGCGAGCAGCAGGAGCCCAGGGCTAACCGGCATCAGAACAGGAAGTAACGCTGCGCCATGGGCAGCTCAGCTGCCGGTGCCGGCTCGACCATCTGGCCGTCGATAAATACGCTGAACGTGTCCGGGCGAACATCGATCTCGGGCAGAGCACCGTTGAGCGGCATGGTTTCCTTGCCCCTAGCGCGCACGTCCGCCACTGGCACCAGCCGACGGCCGACTGCCAGCCGCTCGGCTAGCCCGGCGTCGAGCGCCGAAGGCGCGACGAACGCGAGACTGGTGCCGCTGGCCACCGCGGGTACCGCTCCCCACATGGGCCGCGGCAAGACCGGCTGCGGCGTCGGGATCGACGCGTTCGCGTCGCCCATCGCGGCCCAGGCAATCATCCCGCCCTTGACCACAACGTGCGGCCTGACCCCGAAGAAAGCGGGGTCCCAGAGCACGAGGTCGGCGAGCTTGCCGGGTTCCACCGAGCCGACCTCGGCGTCGATGCCGTGCGCCACGGCCGGGCAGATCGTGTACTTGGCCACGTACCGCCGGGCCCGCAGGTTATCGCCGGGGAAAGACCCGGCTCCGTCTCCGGGCAGCGCGCCGCGCCGTTCTTTCATGACATGCGCGGTTTGCCAGGTCCGGATCACTGTCTCCCCGATCCGGCCCATTGCCTGGGAGTCCGAGCCGATCATCGAGATCGCGCCCAGATCGTGCAGGATGTCCTCGGCTGCCATGGTGGTGGGCCTGATCCGGGACTCAGCGAAGGCGAGATCCTCCGGCACCTTCGAGTTCAGGTGATGGCAGACCATCAGCATGTCGAGATGCTCATCCAGCGTGTTCACGGTGTAAGGGCGGGTCGGGTTCGTTGAAGAGGGCAGCACGTTCGGGTAGCTGGCCAGGGTGATGATGTCGGGTGCGTGACCGCCGCCGGCTCCCTCGGTGTGATAGGCGTGGATGCTCCTTCCCGCGATCGCCGCCACAGTGGACTCGACGAAGCCGGCCTCGTTCAGCGTGTCGCTGTGCAGGGCCACCTGGACGCCGCTGGCATCGGCAGCGCGCAGGCACGCGTCGATCGCCGCAGGCGTAGAACCCCAGTCCTCGTGCAGCTTGAATCCGCCCGCGCCCGCCGCGAGCTGCTCATGCAGTGCCTCAGCGGACACCGTGTTGCCCTTTCCGAGCAAGAGCACATTCACTGGCCATGGATCAACGGCCTCCAGCATCCTGGACAGGTACCAGGATCCCGGGGTAACCGTGGTCGCCTTGGTCCCCTCGGCCGGGCCGGTCCCGCCGCCTATGACGGTGGTGACGCCCGCGCCGAGCGCCTCGGCGAGCAGTTGAGGGCAGATCAGGTGAACGTGGCAGTCCACGGCGCCAGCGGTGAGGATCTTCCCGTTGCCGGCCAGGATCTCCGTGGAAGGGCCGATCACGAGATCCGGGTGCACGCCGTCCATGATGTCCGGGTTTCCCGCCTTGCCGAGCGCGGTGATCCGGCCGTCGCGGATGCCGATGTCGGCCTTGACCACGCCCCAGTGATCCAGGATCACCGCCCCGGTGATCACCAGGTCGGGGGTGCCCTGGGCTCTCGTGGCGGTGGCCTGGCCCATGGACTCGCGGATAACTTTCCCGCCGCCGAACACCACTTCGTCACCCGCCCCGGCGGCACCGCGAGACAGGTCCTCGGTGATCACGATCTCCAGGTTCGTGTCAGCCAGGCGGAGCCGGTCACCCGCTGTTGGCCCGTAAAGGTCGGCGTACCTGGCGCGGCCCAGCGAGGGCTGATCTTTCACCGGCCGCCCGCTCGGCCATCTAGCGGCCCGGCGTACTCGCCTCGCAGGCCAGGGACGATCCTGCGGCCAGCGAACGGGACGAGCTTCACCTCGCGCGTCACGCCTGGCTCGAACCTGACCGCGGTTCCTGCGGCCACATCCAGCCGCCTTCCCCAGGCGGCGCCGCGATCGAAATCCAGCGCCGCATTTGCGGCGGCGAAATGGTAATGCGAGCCGACCTGCACCGCCCGGTCTCCGGTATTAGTCACGTTCACGGCGACTCGGTCAAGACCAGGATTGAGCGGAATCGGCGCCTCCCCGGTAATGACTTCGCCCGGGATCACGGGATCGGCCGGTGCACGGTTACTAGCTTGGTTCCGTCCGGGAACGTCGCCTCGACCTGCACGGAGTCCAGCATCGCGGGGACACCGTCCATCACGTCGTCCGGACCAAGAACTTGACGGCCCGCCTGCATCAGGTCAGCGACTGAGCGCCCATCCCTAGCGCCCTCCAGCACGAACGATGCGATGACAGCGGTCGCCTCGGGATAGTTCAGTCGCAGCCCACGATCCCGGCGTTCCCGGGCCAGGCTTGCGGCCACGTGCAGCAGCAGTCGCTCCTGTTCATGAGGTGACAGCAACACTCAGCCAACGTTACTGGCCCGCCGGAGGCCGCCATAGGGCAAAGATGCTTTAATTTACCTGGATGTAACGGCATCTGGCCGACGCCCGGATCGCTTACCCTGCTTCTGATCTTTGTGTCCGGTCGCTCTAGGCGAGCCGGGCGACGGCGACCGTGACCGCCATGGTGCTGCCGGGAGCGCCATGATAGATCCCTTTCAACGGTGCGACGTCACCGTAGTCCCGGCCAGCGGCCACCCGCACGTGGCGCTCGCCCACCTCGGCTCGGGTGGTCGGGTCACAGGCCACCCACTCGCCCGCCCAGTACTCGACCCAGGCGTGGCTCTGGCCCTCGATCTCGTCACCAGGCTCTGCGTCCGGCTGCGGATGCAGGTATCCCGACACGTACCTGGCGGGCAGTCCGACCTCGCGGAACAGCGCCGCCGTCAGGTGCGCCATGTCCTGGCAGACCCCCTGGCCCCTATCCCACGCTTCTTGTGCGCTGGTCTGGACTCCGGTAACTCCGGGGACGTAAGCGACCCGATCGCTTACCCACGTGGCGATATCCGCGGCGGCCTCATGCGGATCGGCGCCAACCGTACGCTGCCGTGCGCTCTCCGCGAGCGTCACGTCCACGGCCGTCCTGGTAGTCGGCGCGACAAACTCAAGGAGCCGATCATTCGCGCTCGCTCGCAGCTCTGCCCACGGCAGTGGCTGCCCGGGCCGGGTCGGCGGCATTGTCTCCACCGTGGCTTGAGCCCAGATCGCCAGCTCGTCGTGCGGCGCCTGGATGTCGAACGAGCTGACGATGGCGCCCCAGTAGTCGGCGTAGGTCCAGATCGGTGCCGCGACGTCGGCTGAAAGGCCGGCCTGAAGCACGGACTGGCGGGGGAGCGTCGGCGGGGTCATCCGGGCCTCGTTGTAGGACGCGCGGGCCGAACCTTCGTAGCGCACCTGTGTCCGATGTCCGACTTTCAGCCGCCAGCCCGCACTCAAGCGCCTCGCTCCCATTCCACCGGCTGCCGGCTGGTGAAGTAGCGCTGCGTGATCGCTTCGCTAGCCTCCAGGCAGCTTTGCTGGAGCGCGATAAGCAGGTCGGCGAGCCGATCATGCAGCAGTTGCGGATCCGCGTACTCTAGCTCGGCTCGTGCTCGCCCGATGGGCCGGCGAGCCAGGTCGGCCAGGCCATCTCCGGCCGGAGACGGATCCAGCGCGGCCAGGCACTCCTCGGCGGTCGCCAGCGCATGCACCACTGATCTCGGGAACTGGCGGTCGAGCATGAGGAACTCAGCGACCTTGCCGGAACCACCAGTCCAGCTGCTGGTGCGGATGAACGACTCATACGCGCCGCACGCATGCAGCAGCGCTGGCCATCGGAGGTCATCGGGTGCTGTGAACGGCAGCCGGGCGAGCAGCATCCTCGCCGTCATGTCCACCCGCTCTACGCTGCGGCCTAGCACCAGGAACCGCCATGCGTCATCGTGGCTCATCGTCGAGTCGGCGAGACCGAAGAACAGCGCCGCCCGCTCACGGATGAACTGCAGGTATATGTGCGGGCCAAGCCGCTCGGCAGCTTTTCGCTGACGAGGAAGGCCGAGTGCGGTCACGTTGAGGCATTCCCACATTTCGCTTGAGATCACCTCGCGCACGCTGCGCCCGCCAGATCGCGCGGCTAGCATGGCGCCGGCGATGGCGCTCGGGCTCTTCTGGTCGTAGGCGAGCTGTTCGAGCGCTGTGCCGATGTCGAGCCTGGCGTTGTCAGGCGATGCCAGGCCAAGTGCGGCAAGCAGCGCGCTGCACCCCGCGTCCTCGTCAGCCTGCGGCTCCTCAAGCATGCGGTGGACATATACATCCACCATCCGCGCGGTGTCGTCAGCGCGCTCGATGTAGCGGCCGGTCCAGAAGATGGTCTCGGCGATGCGGCTGAGCAGGCCGGTGCGCGGGACGGTACCGGTGCTCATTTGCTCATGGCCTGGCGCCGGGCCGCTCTGCCTGCCCAGAGCGGCAGCCGCAGGGGCAAGGGGAGCGCGAGTCATCGGCCGCGGCGTGCCTGCTGCGGCAAGCCGCTCGTCGGCGAGTATCCAGGTGTCCTTGGACCCGCCGCCCTGGCTTGAGTTCACGACCAGCGCACCGTCAGCCAGCGCCACCCGGGTCAGGCCGCCAGGCAGCAGCCAGACGCTGGTGCCGTCGTTGACGGCGAACGGGCGCAGGTCGATGTGGCGCGGCACCAGGTGCTCGCCGACCAGGACAGGCGACGTGGACAGCGCCACCGGCCGCTGTGCCATCCAATTCCTCGGCTCGGCGGCGACCTGCGCGCCAAGCGCGGCAAGTATGCGCTCATCAGCGTGCGGGCCGATGACAATGCCATTACCTCCGGCACCATCCACCGGCTTCAGCACGAGCTGGTCGAGCCGGCTAAGCACCCAGTCGAGCACGTCGGGGTCCTCAAGCCGGTAAGACTCGACGTTGGGCAGGATCGGCTCCTCATTCAGGTAATACCTGATCAGATCGGGCATGTAGGTATAAAGCAGCTTGTCGTCGGCGACTCCGTTACCCACCGCGTTGGCGATCGCGACGTTTCCAGCCCGAGCGGCATTGACCAGGCCCGGGCAGCCAATGACTGAGCCAGGCAGGAAATGCAGCGGATCAAGGAAGTCGTCGTCGATACGACGGTAGATCACATCGACCGGCTGGTTGCCGTGCGTGGTGTGCACGAAGACCTTGTTGCCGACGCAGACGAGATCGCGGCCTTCGACCAGCTCGACTCCCATCAGCCTGGCAAGGAGAGCGTGCTCGAAGTAAGCCGCGTTGTGCACGCCAGGGGTCAGCACCACGATCACGGGATTGGCAGATCGCTCAGACGCTGCCGCTCGCAGCGCCGCGAGCAGTCTGGCCGGGTACTCGTCGACCGGGTTGACATGCTGCTCGGCGAACAGCGCAGGAAAGATCCTGGTCATTGCCAGCCGGTTCTCCAGCACGTAACTTACACCTGAGGGAACTCGGACGTTGTCTTCCAGCACCCGGAACTCGCCCTGCTCGTCTCTGACCAGGTCGATGCCGGCCACGTGTACCCTGACCCCGTTGGGCGGACTGATACCAACCGCCTCCCGGCGGAACTGATGCGAGGTAAACACGACCCGCCAGGGAATCACGCCGTCGGCAAGGACCTGGCCGGCCCCGTACACGTCAGCAAGGAAAGCCTCTAGCGTCAGCACTCGCTGACGCACTCCGCGCGTGATGTGATCCCATTGGGTCGCCTCGATCATCCGGGGAATCAGGTCGAGCGGGAACGGCCTCTCCTCGCCTGCGTAGTCAAAGGTCACGCCGCGGTCGGTGAAGGCACTTGCCATCTGATCAGCCCGGTAGCGCAGCTCGCTAGGAGCCAGCGGCTGCAAGGCGGTCAGCAGGGCCTGGTACGGGCGCCGCGGCAGACCTGGCGCCTCGAACATCTCGTCCCAAGCAGCCGCGAGCTGGTAGCTGTCGAAAATGTCCGCCACGGCCAGAGCGTATTAGCCTAATATTGCGGCGCTGTTTCCTGACTCGTGAGATTTCGGCGCTGACCAGGCCACCGGCCAGCAGCCACCGAGCCGCGACCCGGTTGGCGACGGTCACGCGGCGGCGAGGACGCCCATTCGGCGGTGGGTCGTGAGGTGGCCGTGTGAATCGCCGACGTAGGAGCCGGACGTCGGCGCTACGTCAGAGTAATCACGCCCGGTCGCGACGGTGACGTACCGACCATTAGCGCGCCCGCCGTTACAGGGATCAAACGCTACGGCGATGGCGTCCGGCGCCTCCGGCACGACTACCTCGACCCAGGCATGGGTCCCTCCCTGGCCGAGGAGGTGGCCAGAGACATACCTGGCTGGCAGCCCGACGATGTGACAGAGCGCGAGCATCACGTGAGCGAAGTCCTGGCAGACTCCCTGCCCCCCGGCCAGGGCTTCGGCGGCCGTGGTACGCACTGAAGTCACATCGCAGGCATAACGCATCGCCGCGTGGACGGCAGCGCAGATACGCTCCGCGCAGTCCAGCGGCGACCTAGCCGGTACGCCGAGGTCAGCCGCGAGAGCACGCAGGCGGTCATCGGCCGCCGTGAGCCTGGTCGGCCGAAGCAGATGCGCTGCGGCTAGCACCGCGGCCGACAGGACAGCAGGCCCGTCATCGCGAATCCGCTCGACCACCGCGGCCAGCCTGAACTCGATCGACTGGGGCACATGCTCGGCACGCAAGGACGCGACGACATTGCCCCGCGCGTCCCGGCGCACGTAGCGCTGGGCGGCGGCGCCTATTATCTCCAGACGATGCGCCCGCCGGTACTGGCTGCCGTGCCGGCTCGGCGGCACTACTACCAGCCGCTGACGTAGCGAGCGGACCGGCGCTTCGTAGTCATAGCGGAAGCTCTGCTCAAGCACATAAGTGATGCGCCGGGCGGAATCGAGATCCACCGAGTCATGATCGAGAAACGGCGCCTGGAGCACCGACGGATCGAGCATCACTGCGCTGCCTCCTGCGCCAGCACCATCATCGACTCAAGCAGCGGCCCGCCGAAGGTCGTGGCGATAGCGACGTCGGAAGCATCTCTTCCCCTGCCGATCACGATGCGTCCTTTGCGCTTTGCGTTATTGCGCGGGTCGAAGGTCCACCAGTTGCCCCCGAGCCACACCTCCATCCACGCGGCGAAGTCCATCGGCGCCGGATCCGGCGGGACGTCAAGATCGGGCAGGTATCCGAACACATACCGGGCCGGGATATTCAGTGCCCGGCAGAACGATATCGCCAGGTGGCTGAAGTCACGGCAGACACCGCGCCCAGCACGGTTGACGTCAGCGGCTGTCGACCGAGGCGACGTACTTCCGTACTGAAATTCCAGGTGGCCGTTCACGTAGTCGCAGATCGCCTGAACGCGAGCGTAACCCGGCGGCAGCGCGCCGAAGCGGGACCACGCCTCATCGCCAAGCACATCGGGCAGGCAGTAGCGGCTCGGCAGGGTGTAGATCAGCGTGTCGTCTGGCAGGTCATCAGGCGCGCGCTCAGCGGCCGTTTCGTCGGCGGCCTCGGTGGCATCGGGTACCTCGGCCACCGCCCGGTACCCGAAGTTCGACCGGCCAGCAGGCAACACCGCGCGTATGCAACAATTGCCGTAGATGTCGGTATAACGGCGGATCGCAATAGCCGGCTCTGACAGCCAGCGCTCGGATTCGAGAACGATGTCGCCTGACTCGGCCGGCCGCACCTGAAAGACGACAGCAGTGTTGATCTCTGCCGCGAACGTGAAGTCGCATCCCAGGCTGATCCGGCGCGATTCCATCAGCCCATGATCCTGGCCCAATGTTTCCTGGCGGTTACGATCCACCGACCGGTCATCCGCGGGCACGACTCACGACGTTCCCGCCCAACACCCGTGAGCACCGCGACCGCCAGCAGGTGCCTAGATCCGCTCGGCGCTGACCGTCCTCGCGGAGGCGACTAAAAGCCCCCCGCAAATCGTTATGAAATATTAGGAGAAACGCATTGCCCCGGGTTTTGCCCACGTTGCGCTGCCGGATCTGGCGGCACTCAGCCAGATGCCCGCCGGGCTGCGGTTGCGTCAGAGCGCGCCGCCCCGGGTGGTAATGCGCGCGGCTGGCACCACGCTGACTAGCCTGCGCCGCACCTGGCATACAAGTAGTTCCTGACAGACCCGCTGGGCGTCAGGGGGCGACCTTGATGGTCAGCAGGTGGCAGGCGGTGTGCGGGCTGTTCGTCAGGACGTCTTCAAGCGTTGTGCCGACGAGCCTGGCCGCGGAAGCTGGGAAGGTGGCTGACGTGCAGACAGCGAGGAGCAGGAACAGATCGTTCTTCGTCGTGGTGGGGAAGATGACCTCGAACGAGGTGGCCTGCGGGTGGGCGGCGTCGAGGTTGCCGACCGGGTGCCGGACGGGCGCCGTGTCCGCGATCGTCCACCCGCCGGCGAACTTGCCACCGGCCGGCAACGTCCCGCCCAGGGCCGCGACCACCTGACCCGCGAAGGCGTTGGGGATGGCCAACGTCTTCCAGGTATGGGCTGGTTCGGTCATCCTGCGGATGAGCAGCAGGACCGAGGCGGACGCACCGGGCAGCTGTTGCAGGCCGCGATGGTGCACGAGCACGTCGACGTCGACGCGGCGGACCCCCATCCGGACCGCGGGCGCCACGTCGTCGGCACCGACCGAGAGCTGGAGCAGGTCGGCCTCCGTAGGCCCGTCGCCGTCCCACGGCGGCTGCCAGACGCGCGCCTGGGTCACGACGTTGGTCCAGGTCGCGTTGTCGACGCTCTTGCCGACGCCTAGGCCGTTCGCGGACTTGTAGCTCACCAGCTGCGACTCGAAGGCTTTGCTCCACCGCCCGGTGGGGCGGCACGCGGGCACGAGGTTGCGGAACGCGGTCTGGAAGGTCCACAGCGCGAAGGACGGGTCCGGGCCGCCGAACGCCGGAGCGATCGCCGGCGGCCCTGGGATCTGTGCGGCCGTCGCCGGCGGCGCCGGCCGGACGTTGATGTCGGGACTGCGGAACAGCTGCAGGTCGGGAGACCCGGCGGCCTTGAGCGGGTCGACGAGGGAGGTCGACGACCGCCGCCGCATGTCGAAGCCGTGCACCCGCAGGTAGCTCTTCTCGTCGCACGGGCCGAGCAGGTCGACCTCCCACACGCCCCGCGCCTGCAGGGCGGCGCGCAACAGCTTCAGGGGCGCGGCGGGGTCGCTGAAGATCGCCAGGTCCTGCACGGCCGCTTCGGGGAGCCCCACCATGTAGTCCGTCCACACCCAGGCCGGGTCATCGCCCACCGCTCGCGTGAACGTCCCCCGGAACACGCCGGTCGAGGTGCCGACATATACGAGCTTCGGGTCCGTCGGGTCCTGGACCACGGCGAGCGCCGGGGCCTTGGACGCCCCGCGCAGACCGGTCTTCCACCACGTCTTGTCACCGTCGAACCACCACAGCGTGTCCATCTTCGGCGCGCTGTTGACCCCCGTGCACGCGACGTAGAGCGAGTTCGCGCCATTCGCGCCGGGCATGTGCAGTGCCACCTCGCTCCACGAGCCGAGCGGCGGCAGGTAGGACATCGTGCCGTCGGCGATGTCCGACTCCTTGTAGGCGAAGCATTTGTTCTTGTGGTCGCTGATGACGGTCCGCGTCCACGTGTCAGGCCCCGGGTCGCGGGTGAACCGCACCAGCGAGTGCTCGCCGAGCACATACAGCGTGTTCTCGTCGAACCATCGGCACACCTGCACCTTGCCGCGCTCGTCGTCGTACGACACGTCCTGGTCGGTGTCGCTCCGGCCACCGCCGCGGGGGTCCGACCCGGTCTTGACGGTGTACCAGGTGCCGCCGAAGTCCTCACTGGCCCAGGTGCGGTTCGTTCCCACAGCCAGCCGCACCCCCGCGGGGTTGGTGGCCTTGACCACCCCTGGCGAGGAGTAGAAGTTCGCCTTGTCGTTCTCCGTCTGCTCATGGTCGAGGTAGGGCCAGTTGCGCAGGACCGGGTCGCGGTCGTGCTGCGCCTGGTCGCGCCAATGGGCTCCGGTGGACTGGCAGATGTACTGCTCGGGTTTGGCCGGGTGGAAGGCGACCCCCCCGCCGTCCCCGGCGACCTCCCAGGTCCAGGTCGTGTCGCCGGTCCGGCGCAGCACGCCGTTGTCCTGGGTTCCGACGACGACGACCGACTCCTGCGTGGGGTGACAGGCCAGGTAACCCGGCTCGATCACGCCGAGCCCGTTGTTGCGGCTCTGCCAGGTGTGGTTGGCGCCACCGGCCGTCGAACGGTAGACCCCGCCGTCGCAGGTCACCCACAGATCGGTCGACCCGCCGCGCGGCGCGAAGCGGACGCCGTGCACGTCAGCGTGCACGCCGCGGCCGACGTAGGTCGGATCCGCTCCCGCGGTGCCGTCCGGCGTCGCCGCCGTCGGGTCGTTCGCTTTCGCGTAGTTCAAGGTGGGCGTCGCGCCGGGGTTGAGCACGGCGCACTTGAAGAGCGACGCATTGCTCGTCTCGACCGCCGACCCGCCGAGGACGACGACGTTCGCGTTGCCGGGGTCGACGGCGATCGCCATGTCGTAGTGGGACTGGTTGGCGGCCGGGTCGTTCGTGTCCAGCGGCTGCGCGCGGGTGCCGCCGGTCTGGCCGGCGCTGTGCTCGGCCTCGCCCTTGCCGAACAGCAGCTTCGGGACGTTGCCGACCTTGGTGGCGGTGGTCCCGGTCACCCGCCACAGCATCGGGCCGTTGCCGAGGACGTACACGACCGAGCTGTCCGCCGCGCCCGCCAGGGCGAGGCGCCCGTCCTTGCGGTCGTCCAGGTCGACCTCGGTGAAGGAGGCGGTACCGTTGTTGGAGACGTATGCCGACCCGCTCCACGTGACCGCCCAGAGATGGCCGTCGGGCAGCCAGACCACGTCGCTGGTCAGCGGGGCGTCGTCGAATGGTGTGGCACTGACCTTTCCCCAGGACGGGGTGCCGCCGCTGACGCTGCGCGTCCACAGCCCACCGCTGGTCGCCGCGACGACCCGGTCGTGGTTGGCCGGGTCGAACGCCAGCCGGTACGTCCCGAGCCCGGCGAGCTCGGGTCCCTCCCGGTCCCACACCTGCGCGAACGGGTCGGCGCGCGTCTTGGCGACCGGGCCGACGCTGCGCAGCACCCCGATCCCGCCGAGGGCACCGCCGGGATAGCTCTGTCGGCGCGGCGAAGGCTCCCCGGTGCCGACGTACACCGTGTCGTTCTCGCCGCCCGCGGTGGTGTCCCAGTCGACGAGGATCGCGCCGCACACGAGTGTGTTGGCGAAGAAGTCGAGGTTGCGGACGTCCGGCGTCACGGCCCACCCGCCCAGGACCATCCAGGTCGAGCCCTCGTCGCGGCTATACCAGACCCCGCCGCTCGCGGTCGCGGCGTACACGCGCCTGCCGTCGCGGCTGACCTCGACCTGGCGAACCCGTCCGGTGGTGTGGGCCGTGCCGTCCATCTGCCCACCGATCACTGTCGACGGACCGAGCGGTAGCCAGAGGTCCTTGAGCCGGTTCGGGCCGGTGGGCGGCGCGGCGCGCTCGATCGTTGTCCTGCGACCGCGCCCGCGGGTCGTCCTGGGCACTAACCACCTCCGGCGGTCGCGCCGCTGGCACCCGGTGGCGGTGCGGGCGCGATGCGGATGTAGCCCTCCTGCACCTCGTGCGGCAGGTCGGGCAGCAGTGCCGTCTGCGTGGCCGCCAGGATGGGGTCGTCCTTCCACGTCAGCGGAGTGTCCCGGCGGGTCCACAGCTGGTCCTTGCCGAAGGACGAGATGAGCGGCAGCGCGATCTTCGCCGGGTCCACCAGCACCGGCCCGATCCGGGCCGAGGGCGCCATGACCGTCAGGCCCGGCGCCACCCAGTCGCGTTGCAGCGCAAGCGACTTGCGAGGCAGGACGCCGGAGGTGAGGTGCACCCGGCCGGCGGGATGCATGAGCAGGGTCAGGGCCACGGTCTGGCCCGGGTGGACATGCAGCTCGTCCTGCGCGACGACGTAGTCCGCGGTGAGCGGCTCGGTGCCGAGCTGGTCGGCTGCAGGCGTCTCGCCGTACGGACCCAGCTGCCCCCGGCCGCGGCCGGACACGAATGCGGAGGATGCTACGACCTTGTCGACGACATGGAAGTGCAGGTAGTCGTCGTCGACGAAGAAGCCGAGCAGGCCGTCGTCCTGCCGGGTGAGCTCGCCGATCCGGACGGGGAACGAGAGCGCAGCCAGATCGCGGTACGCCTGTTCGCGCCGGGCCAGCTTCGCCGGGTCGGAGAGGTCGAGCGCGTCGATGTCGCTGCGGATGTCGAGGGACAGGCGGGCCCGGACGACGGCGATCGGGCGGCCGACGAGGCCGGCGATGTGCTCGTTGCCGAGCGCGGCGTACGTGTCCACCGACCACAGCGTCGTGTCGACGGCGCGCAGCATGGCCGACAGGCACGACTCGGTCTCGGGCTGCGCCGGTCGTCCACCGCGGTGGGCGGCGTCGGCGGCCACGACACCGGCCGCCAGATGTCCGACGAGCTGCTGTCGGGGACCGAGCCCGTCGAGCGGGCCGGCGTCCTGGGGCAGCGGCCGCCCGGGCGCGGGTTCCCACACGACGCCTCCGCCGAAGGGTTCGTGCAGCAGCTGCCCGAGCGGGTTGCCGGCCACGTCGAACACCTCGAGGGCCTCGTCGATGTGGTCCGGGAGCAGGAACCCGGCCACCGGGTTGACGGTCTGCGTCGTGTCGACCTGGTCCAGCCGAGCCTCGGGGGCGTCGGCGGCGGGGCCGGCCGGGTCGACGAACCGGAACAGCCACCGTGCGGGCACGGTGAGCCGTGGCCGGACACGCAGGGCCGGCGTCGGCGTGTCGACCTCGTCGCGAGCCGGCAACCCGGGCTCGCTCACGTCGGGCAGGTCCACCACTTGCCCGAACGCGTCGACCAGGCGGGCGCGGACCAGCCGGAGCTCACCGCGCAGCAGCAGCTCTGGCACGCTGTCGTCGGGAACGGGTTTGTCGGTGCGGCCGTCGAGGTACGGCACCCCGAGCAGCTGGTCCCGCAGCCCGTCGAGCACGACCGACAGGACGTCGAAGGTGTCGAGCCTGGACCGCAGCGACGCGAGCGCGTCCTGGTCGGCCGGGTCGAGCTCGCCGGTGCTGGTCACGTCGCGGGCCTCCTCGGCGGCGAGCCAGTCCGTGATCGCCGCCGCCATGGTGGTGGCCACGCCCGTAGTGAGCACGCTGCGCCCGGTCGCCGACAGCACACGCCCGGTCGGCGTCACGAGGTCCGGTGGGTCGA
>WNEY01000618.1_pt1 | contig 24590 bp, 26 predicted proteins | sample 5400531 | NCBI WGS metagenome assembly WNEY01 (sample SAMN13153338, study PRJNA577476) | soil metagenome | isolation source: 200 cm saprolite under Douglas fir tree site 1 | place: USA:California | collected 2015-04-18
TGAACCCGCCGATGCTGCGCCCTGGCTTGGCGTTGACCGACTGACGGAGCAGGGGATTTCGATTCCCCTGCACCGCGCCCAGCGCCTTCTCGGAATTCAGCACTGGAATGAATGTTTGACAGCTTGACTGACAGCTAGACGAACGGCTGTAGCGCGCCAGAACGGCGCTGCCGGTCCGCGGTGTCCGCCGGGTCCATGGAATCCAAACGAGGCAGCCTACCCAGCGGGAGCAACTTGGCCTACGGAGTCCGGCCGATCCAAACCTCCGACGAAACTTGTCACGACTCCGTTTGGAAAATCGCCGACAATCGTCAGCCGATCTTCGCTCCAAGGCACGAGGAAGCACAGGTCGCCAGAACGTGATTGGCCGGGCAGAATGCGGTCGCCAGCGGCGTGTACTCCAGCTTCGATCGTGCTCTATCAACGCCATCCCTGAGGATTCGACTGTGGTCGAACGCAAGCGCTGAGTGAGACCTCAGCAGGTCGTTCGCGTCAACCCAGGCAGCGCCGGCGGCGTCGCTTCCCGCTATCGGCGCCGGCAGGCCAGGCGCGAGGGCAAGGTAGGCGACTGTGACCACTCGCTGTCTTGGGTCCCGGTCGGGATCCCCATAACTGGCCAGCTGTTCAAGGTGCACCTGTTTGACGTCTAGGCCGGTCTCTTCCTTGAGTTCGCGCCGCGCTGCCTGCTCCAGCGCCTCGTCGGATCGGACGAAGCCGCCGGGCAAGGCCCAACGGCCCTTGAAGGGATCGACTCCGCGCCTCACAACCAGGACGCGGAGGGACTCGGCCTGGATCGTGAACAGAACCAGGTCGACAGTCACCGCAATGTTCGGGTAGGCGCCGTCCAGACCTCCAGGCACGACATCATTCTAAGCAACTAATCGTCATGTTGACGAGAACTATCGCCGCGTGTTATCGTCTAACTGACGATAACGTCACAAAGGAGGATACGATGGCAGACATCACAAGGTTGCCGGCAGTCCGTCACCTGAGGGGAACGCCGACCGGGTGGATCCAGCACATGCGCCGGGGGCAAGTCGCCCATAGCGGAACCGGCCTGTCGTTCTGGTTTGCGCCGCTCTCGGCTGTCCTCTCCGAAGTCCCGGTCGACGACCGGCAGGTACCCCTGGTTTTCCACGGGCGAACGGCGGACTTTCAGGACGTCGTCGTTCAGGCGTCCGTCACGTATCGGGTCAACGATCCGGGCGTCGCCGCGACTCGATTTGACTTCTCGATCAGCTCGGAGACCGGCAGGTGGCGGGGCACGCCGCTGGAAAGCCTCACTGGCATGCTGACTGAGGCCGCACAGGAACAGGCGCTGGCGCTGATCGCCGGCATGTCTCTCTCAGAGACGTTGACCAACGGCCTGTCGGCCGTCGCAGAGCGAATCTCGGGTGGTTTGTCGGCAGATCCCAGGCTTTCGCAGACCGGGATCAGCATCGTGGACGTACACGTGGCCGCGATCCGGCCCGAGCCGGAGGTCGAGCGGGCGTTGCAGACGCCGACGCGCGAGGCCATTCAGCAGGAGGCCGACCGAGCTACGTTCGAGCGCCGCGCTCTGGCAGTCGAACGGGAACGCGCCATCGGTGAAAACGAGCTCCAGACGCAGATCGAGCTGGCTCGGCGCGAGGAGCAGCTGGTGGCCCAGCACGGGGCGAACGCCCGACGCCAGGCTGAGGAGGCCGCCGCGGCCAGCCACATCCAAACAGAATCCGAGGCAGAGCGAGAGCAGCGTCTGGCGGAGGCACGCGCCATGAGCATCCGGGTTCGCGGCGAAGCCGAAGGTGCGGCCGAGACGGCCCGAGTGGCGGCGTACCGGGAGGTCCCCGAAGCCGTCTTGCTCGGTGGTGACGCCTGACCTGCTTGCGCCGGTGCTGGCCAGGTTTGGGGTGGCGCAGGAGTCGATGGCGGTTAAGCCACAAGCACCAAAAGGAAAGAACTCGTGAGCTTGACGCCGAGAGCCGTGGTCGTGCGAAGGCCCACCGAATTCGATGAGCTGATCGCACGCCACGGCACCCTCGGGCAGGCGGCATTCTTCCTGTCGACCCGGGGCCGCCACATCGAAGAGGTCGAGGATCGGCACAGGCGCCAACTCGCGGCGATCACCGCGGTGACCGCCTCGCTGCCGCTGGAATGGCGTCGCGGCATGGTCGAACGGAGCGATCTACCGCGCTTTCTGTTCTCGCCCGATGACCTGATCATCGTCGTCGGCCAAGACGGCCTGGTGGCCAACGTGGCCAAGTATCTGAACGGTCAGCCCGTGATCGGCGTCAACCCCGATCCCGACCGCAATCCCGGCGTCCTGGTCCCGTTCTCTCCACATGCCGCGGCTCAGCTGCTCCAGCGCGTAGCCGACCCGCGCCTCCTGCCTGTGCAGGCGCGGACAATGGTCCAGGCGGACCTCGATGACGGGCAATCGCTGCTGGCTCTCAACGAGGTGTTCGTTGGTCCGATGTCGCACCAGACCGCGCGCTACACGCTGACATTGGCCGACGGAAAATCGGAGCGACAAGCGTCGTCGGGAGTCATCGTGAGCACCGGGACCGGAGCAACGGGTTGGTGCCGCTCGATCTCACTCGAACGGCGCAGCGCCCTGCGCCTGCCTGATCCGGCAGAAGAACGGCTTACCTGGTTTGTGCGAGAAGCATGGCCGTCTCCGGCCACCGGCACAGAGCTGACGGAAGGAAGCCTGGATGCCCAGACCTCGCTCTACCTGTCGGTCGAATCCGATCGACTGGTTGTCTTCGGAGACGGAATTGAGGCGGACTTCGTGGTGGCATCGTGGGGCCAGCGCATCCAGGTCCATGAGAGCTCGCTGAAGCTCAGGTTGGTCCACTGACCCGAAACGGTCGTGCACCATACCGCCATGGGTCGACTGACTCACGTGCTCGTCCCCGGCCGTCATCACGTGCTGACGCGCTTCCAGGCGGCCTATCTGCACTCCCTGCTCAACGGCGAACAATGCGATCTCGACGGTGTCGGGCTCGAATTCACGGCGCGCCCGACTCTTGTCTGGGCTGTAACCAGTGCGAACCATCAGAACACGCGACGGAACCCGGTGCCGGCGAACAGGCGCGAGGTCGCCATCGAGCTGTTCAGCGGCCAGGAGGGCTTTCGCTCGCTGGTGGTGCCCATATTCGACACACGCCCGACGGATCGCTTTGCCGAGGTCACGCTCAAAGCAATAGCCGCCGGCACAGGTGGCCTCGAGCTCGACCCATCGAATTGCGCGGTCGCGGTATCGACGCCATCAGTGATCGAGATGTACAAGGAGCTCGGCTTTCGGGTTGCGCCGCTGGAGCTCAACCACCCCGACAAGCCGGCTCGTGCGTGGCAGGTGCTGGAACTGTGTGCCGCAGGTGACTCGTCCTGGCGCGACCTCGCGCACGCCGCAACGGTCGACGTCTTCGACCGCTACGCCCTTGCCTCTCAAGTTGCCATGGTCCTGGGTGATCCGGTCGTCGGCAGCGAAGGATCGCTGACCGAAACTCGCAACTACCGCACGTACGCGGCCTCGTTCGAGGCAGCCGCGGAGCGAAAGTGGCGACAGGCGCGGCCATACGTCGTTCCCGGTCGGATCGTCGATATCGGCTGCGCCACCGGCGCGGTGCTCGAGCTCGCATCGAAAGATCCTGAGCTCAAAGAGTCAGATCTCTTCGGAATAGAGGTCGCTCAGCACCTTTTCGAAGAGTGCGTTCACAAGAAGTCGCAAGGTGCGTTCGACAACCCCAATACGTTCTTCTTCCAGCGCAACATCCTCAGTGGCAAGGTCTTCCCGGACGCATCGATCAACACGAGCCTGAGCTTCGCACTGACGCACGAGATCGTCAGCTATGCCGGCGGCCTTCCTGCACTCGAAAGGTTGATCACAGGCATCTTCCGGCAAACGGCGCCGGGTGGCGTGTGGATCAACTCCGATGTATGTGGTCCAGAACATGGCGACCAGCGAGTGCTGCTCCGCTTTCGCGAAGGGGGATTGGATCATCCGGTTCGCGGGCTCGAGCACGTCTCGCCGGCCGAGGCCAAGGTCTATCTCGAAACCCTCACGCCAGCCGCCCGACTCCCTCAGTTTGCACAAGACTTCGCCGGCGCGGCTGGAATCCCGTTCGCTCTGGAGGTGATCGACCCTCACACAGCCAGGCTGCGGCTCAGTGACGCCATGGAATTCATGAGCAAGTTCCGCTACACCGACAACTGGCAGTCCGAGTGTCATGAGCGCTTCTGCGCTTTGGCGTGGAACGAATGGAAGTCGCTCGTGCAATCCACCGGCTTCGAGATCGATCCCCGATCAGGATCGTGGAGAAACGAGTGGATGGTCGAGAACTCGTTCAAACCTACCGCCGAGCTGGCAACTCTGAACGGAGAGCTCGTGCCGTGGCCATCGACCCACGTTTTGATGGTCGCCAGACGACCGCTAGCGATGACCTAGGCTCGGCCCGTGCCGATTGAGTATCGAGCGGGCGACCTCTTTTCAGATGAACGTTTGCCCGCCCTTGCGCATGGCTGCAGTTGCGCTGGTTCAATGGGCCGCGGTATCGCCGTCGAGTTCCGACGAAGTTGGCCGGCGATGTATGACGTACAGAATCCCATGCTCAGCTTGTGAACCAACCTACCTCGGAGGTTTAGCTTCGGACGGCTACTTGACCGGAAGGGCCTGCGTGCTGAAGAACCGCCAGATCACGTCGGTCGCCACAATGTCCCTGTTCGTTTGTGAGTCTTGCCATGAGCTCCCGGGCCAGGTATGGCCGCCATCTTTGATCCGGTAACTTGATCCCAAGGCTCAGGGTTCGACTCCCTGCGCGAGCACCACGACGCTGCACGACAACGATGAGCACCACAACGAATGTGCAAGTTGGGCTGCGAGGCGACAATATCGGCTTCGTCGCGATTCAGAGCGCAAGTGGCTTGATTCGGGTCCCGATCCACATGGCACCACCGCCGCTCGTGAAGCTCGAGCCCCCAGGCGGTTGCACGTCGAACTTGACCTGTGCACATAGTTCGTCGCCCGACTGACTGATGGTCGGGATCGCACGAATCCGCAGGCTCCCACCATACGCACCGGCGGCAACAACCAGGGCTTCAAAGGTGATTAGGTATTGACTGCTGGACAGCGTCCACGCGCCGAACCCATTCGCAAACGAGTCCGACGTAAGAGTTGCTGAAACACTGACGCCGCCGTCCTTAGCGCAAAGGATCAGTGCCTGATGCTTTGTGCCGTCGTCGAGAGTCACGTTGATACGCCAGCTCCCCTCCAATGCGATTGAGGCGCTCGCCGCGCTTTGCGCGGAGCCAGCTCCGCAGCCGGCCATGAGAGCTGACAGCGCGCCGGCCCCTACGAGGCCTGAACCAATCAACGCCTCCCGCCGATTAACCTGATGCTCTGCGATGCCCATATCAGTTCTCCTCCTGCTCGCTCATACAGGACGGCGGGGGATCATCGTTTTGGCGGGCCACTACCGTCCATTGGCGCGAGCCTGACACCTTAATTGGCGCCATTATTCGACAGGGCGACAGACCTTCGGCTCATGCGTTACAGCTATTTCGGTTGATGCGTGACACTCCCACCCGTGAGGGGGATAAGCGTTCGTGCGAGACTGCGATTCCACAGCCCGGATCTGCGTCTCTAACGAAGGAGGTTCGGCCTCGCCCGACGACCGCCGTCCCTTAGCCGACTACTACTTCGTGCTGGGCGTCCCCCCTGACGCGACCGAGACGGAGTTGCACGCCGCCTGGCGTCGCCAGCTCAAGTACTGGCACCCTGACCGCGGCAACCATCCGGACGCGCTCGAGCACGCGAAGTTGATCAACCTGGCGCACGACGTTCTGACCAACGGCACCAGGCGCGCGGCATATGACCGGCAGCGGGCAGCCGCCGGCTGGCGCCCCTCCGCGTCTGCCCCGTCATACAGCCGCCCGGTCCAATGGAAGACGGTGAGCCGCGAGGGCCCGCCCCGCGCGCCGCACGGATTCGACCGGCACGGTTTCGTCGCGCGCCTGGAGGAGATGATGGAACGCGGCCGGCTGATGATCGAGAAACGCAAGGACCTCGCGTCGGCCTCGAAGTGGGAGTCCCAGACCCTGGCCTTGCTGCGAGATGAGCTGGGCGACCATGCATACACGAAGCGTTTCGAAGAGACACTGAGCCAGCCCCGGCCCGAAGGCCTGGTGGCGGCGTACGGAGTGCTGTGGGCCGCATATGAGGATGCGCTGAAGGGCGATCTGAAGCCTGTGGCGAAAGAAAGCCGCCGGTCCTGACCGGGTTCGCTACTCGTGCTGCGCAGCCGGCAGCTTCAGACGCCTGAGCAGCATCGCGTTGACCGCAACCAGAAGGCTCGAGCCCGACATTGACAGGGCCGCGATTTCGGGACGAAGCACGAGCCCAAATCCCGGCTCAAAAACCCCAGCTGCGATGGGGATTGCGATCGCGTTGTAGCCAACCGCCCACCCGAGGTTCTGACGCATCTTGCGAAGGGTGGCGCGCCCGATCGTGACGGCGGTGGCGACGTCGAGTGGATCCGACCGCATGAGAACGATATCGGCGGTCTCGATTGCAACGTCGGTGCCGGCGCCGATCGCGATCCCTACATCGGCCTGGGCGAGCGCCGGCGCGTCGTTGACACCATCGCCGACCATTGCGACTTTCTTGCCGGCCCGCTGCAGCTCGGCGATCTGGTTTGCCTTGTCAGCCGGGAGGACCTCGGCCATCACAGTTCGGATGCCGAGCTCACGGGCGATCCGTTCGGCGGTGGCGCGGTTGTCCCCCGTGAGCATCGCGACCTCGACGCCCTGCTGTTCGAAGGCCTCAACCGCAGCCCGGGCGGAAGGTCGCGGAGCGTCGCTGATGCCAATCACCGCCAAAGCGCGGCCGTCGACAGCGACGATCACCACGGTTCGCCCTTCCGCCGCCATGGCGTCGCGCTTGCTCGCCAGTCCGTTGAGGCTGATCGTCTCGCGCGCCATCAATCTCGCGTTGCCCACAGCCACACGGCGGCCGTCTACAGTCGCCAGCGCGCCATACCCCGGCACGTTCTCGAAGTCAGACACTGAGAGTTGCGGTGCGCCCAAGCGCACGGCTTCGCGAACAATTGCCGCAGCCAGCGGGTGCTCGGAATCGCGCTCGACGGCTGCGGCTAATGCAAGGACTTCCTCTGGAGACAGTCCGTCGGCCGAAAGCTCGGTGACCTCGGGTTCGCCCTTGGTGAGCGTTCCGGTCTTGTCCATGACGACGACCTGGATTCGCGCCACGGCTTCAATCGCGGCGGCGTTCTTGAACAGGATTCCGCGTTTCGCGCCGAGGCCCGTACCAACCATGATCGCGGTCGGTGTGGCCAGCCCGAGCGCGTCGGGACAGGTGATGACGACCACGGTGATGGCGAAGAGGATGGCTTTACTGAAACTGCCGGTCGCAAGCCACCACACGATCAGGGTCAGCGTGCCGCCGATCAACGCCACCAGCACGAGCCAGAAGGCGGCCCGATCCGCCAACTGCTGCCCGGGCGCCTTCGAGCTCTGGGCTTCCTCGACCAATTTGACGATCTGAGCCAAAGCAGTGTCCGAGCCAACCTTCGTCGCGCGCGCACGCAGCGTCCCGTTCTTGTTGATCGAGCCGCCAATCAACTGAGCACCGGGCGCTTTGGAGACCGGCAGGCTCTCGCCGGTCACGACTGACTCGTCCACCTCGCTGGAGCCGTCCTCCACCACGGCGTCGACAGGGATCCTTGCTCCTGGCTTGACGAGAAGGATGTCGCCGACCTCCACCTCCGAAGTTGGTACCTCGACCGGCTCGGCGTCCCTGATGACGATCGCTCTTGGCGGCGCGAGGTTCAGCAGCGCGCGGACCGCGTCGTTGGCGCCACCCCGAGCTCGCATCTCGAGCCAGTGGCCCAGGAGGACAAAGGCACACAGCACGGTCGAGGCTTCATAGAAGACGTCCCCGCCGCCGCGGAGCGTGATCACGACTGAGTACGTCCAGCCTGCCGCGATCGCAACAGCGACCAGGACCATCATGTCCAGGGTTCGCGCCCTCAGGGCCCGCACGGCTCCGTCGAAGAAAATCCAGCCCGAGTAGCCGATCACCGGCACGCTCAGGATCAACTGGAAGACATCGTCGCGCAGTCCAAAGGGGCCCGGAACTTCGAAATGCAGAACCTGCCGGCCGATGGACGACCAGAGCAGGATCGGCACCGACAGCACGGCCGCGACGAGGAAGCGGTTGCGCATGTCGCCGGCCATCGCGTCCATCGACATCTCGGCATGACCGCCATGGCCCATGACTTCGTGCGGAGGGCGCATCACCATGTCATGGTTCCTCACGAGCCAACTATACCTCCGGGGGGTATGATGGACGGGATGCCAGGCTACACCAAGGACAAGCAGAAGATCGAGACAAGGCTGCGCCGAATCGAGGGGCAGGTGCGGGGGATCCAGAAGATGGTCGCCGAGGATCGCTACTGCATCGACGTCCTCACCCAGGTCAATGCGACAAGAGCCGCACTCGAAAGCGTGGCTCTCCAGCTCCTGGCCGATCACACGGAGCACTGCGTAACGGAGGCCATCCGATCGGGTGGCGGAACCCAGAAGGTCCGAGAGCTCAACGACGCGGTGCATCGGTTGGTGAGGAGCTAGATCGGATTGTTCGTGGTCAACGCGGTTCTGCACGCTCTGCAGATCTCGTTCTTCATGCTCTGGGAAGTCCTGTGGCCGCTCGCCTTTGGCTTTGTCCTCTCGGCCATGATCCAGACGGTCGTTTCCAAGCGGACGGTGGCCGGCGCGCTGGGCAAACCGGACCTCAAAGGCTTCCTCCTCGCGTGCGGCTTCGGTGCCGCGAGCTCCTCCTGTTCCTACGCGGCGGTGGCGGTGGCTCGAGCGCTCTTTCGCAGGGGAGCCAGCTTCGTCAACGCGATCATCTTCGAGTTCGCCTCCACCAATCTCGTGTTCGAGTTGGGCCTTGTCCTCCTGATCCTCCTGGGCTGGCAGTTCGTCGCCGCCGAATTCGCCGGCGGTCTTCTGATGGCGGTGATCTTGTGGATCCTGTTCAAAGTGACACTCCGCCAACGGATGGTCGATGAAGCGAAGCGCCAGGCCGAACGCGGCGTTTTCGGTTCTACCCATGAGGCGCACGGCGAGATGGACGTGTCGATCACCGATGGGCCATTTCTTTCCAGGATCTTCTCCGCCCGGGGGTTCACCGCCATCTCGCACGCTTTCTACATGGACCTGAATGCGCTCTACGTCGATCTTGGACTGGGCTTTCTGATCGCCGGTGCCCTCGCCGCGTGGGTGCCCAACAGCTGGTGGCAGGCATTCTTTCTGACCAACCATCCGACGCTCAACGAGTTCTGGAGCCCTCTGATCGGCCCAATCATTTCGATGCTCAGCTTCGTCTGCTCCATCGGAAACGTCCCGCTTGCAGTCGTGCTCTGGAACGGCGGCATCAGCTTTGGCGGTGTGATCAGCTTTCTGTTTGCCGACCTGATCATCCTGCCGATCCTGAACATCTATCGGAAGTACTACGGGGGCCGGGCCGCGCTGTACCTGCTGGCAGTCTCGTTCGCCGCGATGGCGCTGGCCGGGTTCCTCGTCGGCGGTGCATTCCAGCTTCTCGGCCTGGCTCCAACGAATCATCACGTCACCGTCTTCGAAACCCGGCCGAGCTGGAACTACACGACTTTTCTCGACATCGCCTTCCTGCTGCTGATGGCGGTGATGGCATGGCGCTTCATCACGACCGGCGGCATCGACATGCTGCGCGCTCACTCGCGCAGGCCGGAGGTAGGGGCGAAGCTTGTCCGCGACCCGGTATGCGGGATGAGCGTCGACCCGGCAACGGCCAATCAACGAGCTGAATTCGGCGGTTCCACCTACTACTTCTGCTCGCCCGGCTGCCGGACCAAGTTCGAGAGGGATCCCGCCCGTTACACAGCTGAGGTGGTGCAGCTCGAACACGCCGGCCACCTGGTTCATTCGCACGGTATGGCAGCAATGCCGGGAGGAGAAGTGGCCAGACAGGAATCGGCGATCGATCCGGTCTGCGGGATGAGCGTTGACCCAGACACGGCGGAATATCGGTCGTTCCACGAGGGCCAGCCGTACTACTTCTGCTCAGCCGGCTGCAAGGAAACCTTCGACAAGGACCCTGGCAAGTACATCGCCCGAGCGCAGACTGAGCCCAGGCGTTAAGCCAGGCGTTACTCGATCGCGCTTCCGAGCGTTCCGTCACAGCGAATGGCAGCGAAGGTCGTGGTCGTGCTGGGAGTCTTGTTGCTGACAGCTACTTGCCGGCTGCCCGGGTCAGCCTCGGGTTGCAACGCGCAGATCGATTGGGTCAACTTCATCCAGGTCGGCTCGACGCAATTCGTCGCGGGACCCCAATCTCCGACCGTCTTGCAGGAGAGCGACCTCGGCCCTGTCTACGCCCATGTCAAGTTCAAGGTGAGCGGCAACGTTTGCGATCCGAGCTACCGGGTCAAGGATGGGGACGCCGCCTTCCTGGATCCTGGAACGCCGATCTATGTGATCAACGGGCAATCGCCCGCCGTGGAGTTGGCGGCCCGATTCAGCGGGCGGATCCTCGTCTACTCAGCGATGGCACCGGCCACGTAGGCATCCACTGGCGATAGCGTGACGACCACGTTGCCCTTCTTGTGGCCCAGGTCGACATACCGATGCGCCTCCACGATTTCGTCCAGCCGATAGACGCGGTCGATCACCGGACGCAGCTCGCCGCTCTCCGCAAGCTGCTTGAGCGCCAGCAGGTCCGATGTGTTGGTCCGCGGAAACGAGTCATCGACCGACATCGCCACACCACCCGCCGCCAGGGCCGACGCGCGATTGGCCATCGCCCGCGCGCTCTTCCGTTTGCCGACCGCGTCGAAGATGACGTCGTATCGATCCCCGCGCTGGGTGAAATCCTCTTTCGTGTAATCGATGACGGACGCCGCTCCGAGCGAACGAACCAATTCAAGGTTGGCCGTGCTGCACACGCCAGTCACCTCGGCTCCCAGATGCCTGGCCAGCTGCACAGCTGACGTGCCGATCGAACCCGACGCGCCGTAAATCAGCACCCGCCGGCCCGCAGCGACCTTGAGCTTGCGGAGGAAAAATGACGCGAGCAGGCCACCGTACGGCAGTGCTGCTGCTTCTTCAAAGTTGAGGTTGGCCGGTTTCAGCGCGAGCTGAGTGCTTGCGGGCCAGCACACCTTCTCGGCGTAGGTGCCGGCACGGAAGCCATCCATGCCAAATACCTCGTCGCCTTCCTTGAAGGACTTCACGTCACGGCCGGCGGACTCGATCCGGCCCGACGCGATCATGCCGATGATCCCCCTTCTCGGCGCCCGCCAGCCAAACGCGACCCGCATGAAAAGGCGGTACCTGCCTCGCAGCTTCAGTCCCCGCACGATGGAGTCGCTCGCCGTGACCGCGGTGGCATTGAGCCGAATGCAGACCTCGTTCTTACGAGGACGTGGGTCCGGCACGTTCCTGACCTGCAGCACTTCCGGCGGCCCATAGCCAGTGCAGACGACGGCTTTCATCGCGGCTGGCGTGGCACGACCCTGAGCGTCGTGGAGCGCGCCTCGGGAGTAAGGACGCTGTCGAGAATTCGGCCCGCGTACCGCCGGTACTTGGATCGGTAAGCGGCATCAATCTCGTCGTTGAGTGCCGCGCCGGCCTCCTCAAACCTGATGTCGCGCTCGAGCCGGCCGACCCAGATCCGGCCGTCCTTCGACTTTTGCGCCGCGCGAAACCAGGCGCCGCTGCGGCCTCTGACCGAGCGGACAAAAAGGTCCTCGCCGTGAAGAACCAGCCAGATCGTCACGCGATTGCGAACCGAGCCGTCACGCGTGACCGCGGCGACGTCGACCTCCTCCGCCCCTCCGATTTTCGAAAGCTCGTCTTTGGTCCATGCGGCCATCGGTGACTACCCCTCCCCGATTGCCGGCGCTGCCGAATATTCCGCGTCGCTGACGTGGTCGCCCCACGTGGCGGTGTTGCCCTGATCGTCGACATCGAGCATGGCCAGGTGCGTCATGAAGCGGTTTGGCGCCGCACCGTGCCAGTGATCTTCGCCGGGCTCGAAGAACACACGATCGCCGGGCCGGATGACCTCGATCGGGCCTCCGCGACGCTGCGCCAGACCAATCCCTTCGATGACAAAGATGGTTTGACCGTTCGGGTGCATGTGCCACGCGGTACGAGCACCCGGCGTGAAATGCACGCTGCTGGCACTCAGCCGTGAAGGGCCGGACGGGACCGCAACGGTGTCGATGTAAACCGAGCCTGTGAACCACGCGCTCGGTCCAGGGTTGGTCTTAACGCTGTTCTTCGTGATCTGCATCATCCTCTCCTGTGCGGCGAGCAGCCGCCTCGAATAGCATCGCGCGATGCCCAGGACGATTTCGCCTGAGGTCGCGCGCCGCTACCTGGTCCTCCGCCACTTCCTGGCTCCGCCGCGGTCCCTGCCGGCGGAGCCCGCCAGTGTGATGCGCGTCTTCGAACGCCTCGGGTCGGTGCAGTTCGACCCGCTCGACATCGCGGGTCGCAACCACGACCTGGTCCTCCTCGCGCGCGTCAACGGATACCGGCGCCAGTGGACCGACGACCTCCTTTATCGCGAGCGCAGGCTCTACGAGACCTACAACAAAGGCCTGAGCCTGGTGCCGACCTCGGAGCTTCCCTGGTACCGCGTCTCGTGGGACCTGAATCGCGAGCGCTTCGAGAACGCCACGTTCCAGGAGCACGAGGCGCTGGTCAAGGAACTGCTCGAACGGATCCAGAGAGGCGGACCGCTGACCTCGGGCGACGTGCCTGCGCGCGCGGCGATCGATTGGTTCTGGCGACCGACCAATCAGGTGCGGGCGATGCTCGAGGCGCTGGCACTCGCCGGAGTCCTGGGCATCGCGCGGCGCGACGGGAACCGGCGGGTCTACGACCTGGTGGAGCGGTTGTTCCCGGCCGAGCTGCTTGCCGAGCGCCATCCGATCGACGAGCAGCGCAGGCACAAGCTGCTGTCGCGGTACCGGGCTCACGGCCTGCTCGGACCTGCGGGCTCGGGCGAGGTCTGGCTCGGAACCGGACCACGAGCGGTCGACCGGCCGCCGCAACGCGAGCGGCTCCTCGTGGAGGGCAAGCTCGTGGCGGTGCAGATCGAAGGCAGGCGAGAGGTGCGGCACATCCCTGCTGAAGACGCGCGGTTCCTCGATCAGGCCGAGCGCGAGCTCGCGTCCGGCGAGCCTCCCGGCGGCGTGCCGCCGCAGGTCGCCTTCATCGCTCCGCTGGATCCGCTCGTGTGGGACCGGCGCCTGCTGCGCGACCTCTTCGGCTTCGACTACCTGTGGGAGGTCTACGTCCCGGAAGCCAAGAGGCGGTGGGGCTACTACGTGCTGCCGATCCTGTACGGCGACCGCTTCGTCGGGCGAATCGAGCCGCGCATCGACCGCAAGGCCGGCGTCCTGCGGGTGCTGGGACTCTGGTGGGAGAAGGGGTTCAGCCTGCGCCGCGATGAACATCTGCGCAGCGCCCTGGAAGCTGCGCTGGAGGCGCACCGCCAGTTCGCCGGCGCGAAAAAGATCGTGCGCTCGCCGAAGAGCTCAGCTACCTAGCGCCCTCTTGTAGCGGTCGGCCGAGCGCCTGACCACGGCCTTCGCGTCGGACGCGACGTTGCGATCCCACCACGCGCCGTAGATGCGGTCGAAGTCGAACGGCTCGACCGCTGCGACGATGCGATCGATCTCCGACGCAGGCAGCGGGATGTAGTTGGGATAGCTGTACATGAAGCTGACCCAGCGCCGGTCCTGCGCGACCTGCAGGATGTCGCCGGCGAGCAGCGCCCCTTTGCCCTCGGCGCCGGCGGGCAGATGAAGCACGGAGCCGCCGTCGAAGTGGCCGCCCGCGCGGATCAGGGTCATGCCGTCCCACAGCGCCTTGATCTCTTCGGACCAGAACTCGATCGCGTCATCTGGCCGCATCACCCATTGCCGATCGGCGGCGTGCAGGTAGATCGGTGCCTTGAAGCGGCGGCTCCACTCCACCATCGACGAGTAGTAGTGCGGGTGCGAGATGGCGATGGCGCGTACGCCACCGAGCTCGCGAATGGAATCCGCGGTCGCGTCGTCGAGCAGCGTGATGCAGTCCCACAGCAGGTTGCCGCCGGGCGATCGCACCAGCAGCGCGCGCTGGCCGATCGCAAAGCTCGGCTTCGTGCCGATGCCGGTGAGACCGAGATCCTCGCGGACCTCGTTGATGTGGTTGCGCTGAAGCTCGTCGAGCGTCCCCCACTGCTGGCCCGACCATGCGACGTACTGGCGCTCGTCCTCGCAGACGTCGCATCGGCCTGGCGGCGTGTTGGACGGAGCGAACTGCACACCGCAGGTCATGCAGATGTATGCGGTGGAAGTCACACCAACACTCTAGGTGCGCGAGCGTTCCAGGCCGTCCAGGAGCAGGTCGAGGCCAAACTCGAACTGAACTTACGCCGTACGTTAATGATTCGAGAAAGGAGCACTCGAATGAAAGCCAAGCTGTCGACCCTGTGGATCTTCGCCACGCAAGCGGCGAGCCTCGATCCCGCTCACTAGCCGCTGACTGTCAGAACCACATTTCCGGTCTTCTGCTGCGTCTCGACATACTTCGTCGCCTCGACCACCTTCTCGAAGGGGTACACCGAGTCGATCACCGGCCGGTACTCCCTCTTGTCGGCAAGGTCCTTCAGGAAGAGGACGTCTCCTTTCGCGTAAACGGGCGGCAGCTGGAAGATGACCTTCTTGTCGCCGAACCTCGACGTCCACAAGGCAAGAGCGATGTTCCTGAACCCGTCGGTGGCAAGGTACGCGCCGCCCGGCCTCAAAGAGGCCCTGCACCTGGCAAAGGTTTGCTTGCCGACGGCGTCGAAGATCACGTCGTACGTCTCGCCGGTCTTCGTGAAGTCCTCTTTCGTGTAGTCGATCACCCTGCCGGCGCCGATCGATTTCATGAGCTCGAGATTCTTCGTGGCGCAGACCGCGGTGACGTCAGTCTTGAAATGCCTGGCCAGCTGTACGGCAGCCGAGCCGATCGCTCCCGACGCGCCGTAGATCAGAACCTTCCGCCGCTTCTCCAGGTCGGCCAGCCGCATGCACCAGAGAGCGTTGAGCGCGCCGTCGCACATCGGCGCGGCTTGCTCGAACGTCATCGCCTCCGGGATGTGCGCGATGCGAGCGCTTTCGCGCATGCACCGGTACTCGGCGTATGTCCCGAACCCCAGCCCTGTGAGGCCGAACACGCGGTCGCCCACCTTGAACTCTGAGACCGCGCCGCCCACCTGCTCGACCTCGCCCGCCAGCTCGTTGCCGAGGATGCGTTGCCGAGGCGCGCGAACTCCCGAGACGAGCCGGCTCAGGACCATCACCACTCGGCCATTGCTCCGGTTCGCCTCGCGTGTGTGGCAGTCGATGCGGTTGACCGTGGTGGCGTGAATCTTGATGAGGACCTCGTCTTCTTTCGGCGCGGGGCGCTCCACGTCCTCGAAGTGCAGCACCTCGGGCGGCCCGTACCTGTCATAAACGACGGCTTTCATGAGCTACATCCTCATACTCGGATCGAGATGCGGGAATTCTCCCCCGACGGGTTCTGGTGGTGGGACGGCACGACCTGGAGGGCGAGCACGGAGATCGAGCTGACACCCCAAACAGAGTTCGAGCGCTCGGGCAAGCTCGCGCACGCGCGAGGTCTCATCAGCAAGCGGGACAACGCATTCGCCGCCAGCTACGGGGTGGGCCTGGTCCCGGACATCGCCCTCCCAGTCGTTGACCTCCTCGCCATCTACATGATGGTCGTGCAGTGGCAAGGGTTCAAGGAGTACCGGGAGTGGACCCTGGAACAGCTGAAGGTCGCGACCGAGGAGCTGTTCGGCCCTGACGAACCGATGGTCGCCGGTGAGACGACGCTGTGGCCGCCAACCGGCCTCGTGCCCGGCATGCGTCGGGACTTCGCGGTGGCCGTGACCAGGGTGCACGTGGTGCTTTATCAGTTCGCGTATGCAAACAGCCCGACGATGCGGGTCGTGTTTGCGGCCGTCGCATCGCAGGTCCGGCTGATTGACTACGGCGGGATCCTCAAGAGCAACCTCGGCATCATCTGCGGCGGGCGGCGGTGGGATCTGGTCGGCATCAAACGGATCTTCAAAGCCTGGCCGGTCATCGCGGCGCTGCAATCAGCGACCGCTGCCAGAGTCGCCGTATGAGCGGCAGGTACTAACCGCGGCGAGGTAGCAGCCAGAGCTCGCGCTGCGGGTTGGACAGGTACTGCGCGCCCGCCTCGCTCACAAGCGCCTCCTCTTCGAGGCCGATCAGGCCGTAACCCGGAACCTCGAGATCCATCTCCACGGCAAAGACGTTGTCCGGCTGGATCAGCACGTCGGGGCTCTTGCCGTAGCGCTCCCATCGGGGGCCGAGCGTGGCGCCGCCGTCGTGGGCAACCTGGCCGACGGGATGGCCGAAGGCAAACTGCGGCTCCGGAAAGCCGTGCTCGATCACGGTGCCTCGCGACGCCGCATCCACCTGGTGCCCGGCGTGGCCCGGCCGCAAGGCGGCCATGCCCGCGTCGAGGGCGGCGCGGGTTGCCGCAAAGGCAGCGCGCACGGCCTCCGGCGCCTCGGTCTCGCCGTCGCGCAGCCAGTACCACGTGCGCTGCAGGTCGGACGCGTAACCGTCGCGCCGCAGTCCCATGTCCACATGTATGAGGTGGCCCGGCGCCAGCGCCGTGTCGCCCGGGATGCTGTGGCCCATCGGGGCGCGCAGCGGCCCGAAGTCGACGATGGGATTCATGCCGTCCTCCCACGAAAAGCCGAGGCCGCCATCGCGGACCCAGCGATGCACCTGCTCCTGCACCTGTTTCTCGGTGATGCCCGGACGCAGGATGGTTTCGATTCGCTTGAACAGCTCCTCGGTGGTGGTGATGGCGGAGTGGATCGCCTCGACCTCGTCGGGCAGCTTGCGTCCGCGCACCTCGCCCGCGAGCCTGCCGGCGGCGACGAGCCGCTCCGCGTGCGGGGTGCCTTCGAGCATCGACTGCAGCATTCGATAGATGCCGTAGGTGATGCCGTCTGAGGTGTCGTCGTCCTCGCTCCACGTGACCCCGATCTTTTCGGGCCGCCATTCGTCGAGCAGCTTGACGAGCTCTTGCCGCGGCGACGCAACGTACCCGCGCACGTCGGCCCATATACCTGCTCCTGTGACCTGGCCCACGTCGCCGCTGCCGACGATCGCGACGGTGCGGCCGTCGCGGTGCAGCAGGAACGCGCTCGGCCAGGTGACGGTGGAGCCGATCAGGTACTCGAGCGGCTCCTGCCGGTTGCCGGTCTCGCGTGCGAAAGAGACGATCCAGCAGTCGAGCCCGTGCTCCGGCATCATCGCCGCCGCCTGCTCCAGCTTCGCCTTGCTGATCTTCGTGGTCATCCTCCGACTAAGGCTAATGCCGCCTGGGATCGGAGTAGGCTGCCCGCGTGCCGGTCGCTACCTTGCGCGGGCAGCGCATCCACTACGAGGACAGTGGCGGCGCCGGGCTAGCGCTGGTGCTGAGCCACGGATTCCTGCAGGACAGCTCGATGTTCGACGCGCAGCTGCGGCAGCTTCGCCCGCGACATCGCGTCATCACCTGGGATCAGCGCGGCCACGGCAGCACTGTTTCGACAAGCGAAGCCTTCACCTACTGGGACTCGGCCGACGACCTGGCGGCTCTGCTCGATCATCTCGGTGTGAACCGCGCGGTCGTGGGCGGCATGAGCCAGGGCGGATTCATCTCGCTGCGTTTCGCGCTGCGCTACCCAGACAGGACAGCGGGGCTGGTGCTCATCGACACACAGTCTGGGCAGGAGGATCCGGACAAGGTGCAGCAGTACGACGTGATGCACGACGTCTGGACCGGGTCGGGCGCAAGCGATCAGCTGCTCGACATGGTGGCCGCGATCATCGTCGGCAACAAGCGCCCTGAGTCCGCGGAATGGATCGCGAAGTGGAAGAACCTCGACCCCGCAAAGCTCACGTACATCTACCGGCCGCTGATGGATCGCGACGACGTCACCGACCGGATGGGGGAGATCCGCGCGCCGGCGCTCGTCATTCACGGCACCGACGACGTTGCCATCGACATGTCACTGGCGGAGAAGCTGTGCGCGAACCTCAGCGCGTGCAGAGGATTGGTCCGCGTCGAGGGTGCCGGCCACTCGAGCAACATCACGCATCCCGAGCCGGTGAACAAAGCGATCGAGGAGTTCCTCGCCTCGATCTGAGACGCCGAACGCCCCCACCCAACCCTCCCCCCATGGCGGGGAGGGGGGCGCAAGATGTTTTGGAATCCCGTGATCGTCGACAGCTATCGGTTTCTGCCGCGCAGCTTTCGCCCCTATTACGAAGGTCGCGGGCCGTTCCACGGCGAAGGGGAGCCGGTGTGGGCGCCTTTCGAAAAGCGCCTCAGCGAAGCGAAGATCGCGCTCCTCACGTCGGCGGGCGTCTTCATGCGCGAAGGCCAGCAGCCATTTGATGTGGAGCGCGAGCAGAGCCATCCCGAGTGGGGCGACCCGTCCTGGCGCGCGATCCCGGCCGGCGCAGGGCCACAGGACGTCGGCGTCACACACCTGCACCTCAACACCTTCGACATCCAGGCCGATCCTGAGGTCGCCCTGCCGAGCCACCTGCTGGCTCAGCTGGCGGCCGAGGGCGTCATCGGCGCCGCGGCCGATAGCCACTTCGCGGTCATGGGCTACCAGGACCGCCATCTCAACGACTGGCGCGAGAAAACGGCGCCGGAGATCGTTGGCGCGCTTCGCGACGAGCAGGCCGACGGCCTCATCCTCGCGCCTGCTTGACCCGACTGCTGCGCGAACGTGCCCGTGCTGGCACGGTGGATCGAGCGAGCGGGAATCCCGACCGTCGTGGTCACGATGATGCCGGCCGTGGCCGAGGAACGCCGAACGCCGCGGGTCGTTGGCGTTGAGTTTCCCTTCGGACACTCGTTTGGACCGCCAGGCGACAAGGCCATGCAGCGCCGGGTGCTGGAGCTGGCGCTACGGGTGCTCGGGGGCGCCGCCTCGTTTGGCACGCGGGTCGACTTCGACCTCGAGTGGCCGGTTCCCCTGCGCGAGGCCTACCGTGCCTGGCAGCCGGCCGAACCGAGCCCGATCGTGAGGAAGCTGATCGAGGCTCGCAGCGGCTCTAACGCCTGAGACTCAAATTGAAACTCGAACGGAACTGACTCTGATACCCGCCTCGCTGGAGGCTGGCGCTCATGAAGCGCCTTTACGCACGGCACCGGCTCGACATCGAGCCATCGGACCTCGCGGCCGGACTGGCCGCGGTGACCGCGTCGGACCCGAAGCGGGCAGCCGCTGACCTCGAGCGCCTCTGGTCGCCAGGCGGCCAGGCGCTGGCGACCTACTCGGTTCGCAGCGGCTTCCACCTGCTGCTCGCCACGCTGCAGCTGCCGCCCGGCAGCGAGGTCATGTTCTCCGCCGTCACGCACCCCGACATGCCGCGACTGGCAATGCACCACGGAGTGGTGCCGGTGCCCGTCGACCTCGACCGGGGCACGCTCGCGCCTCGCCCCGACGCACTAACGCGGGCGTTAACCCCCCGCACGCGGATCCTCGTCGTAGCCCACCTGTTCGGCGGTCTTGTCGACCTCGACCTTGCGTGGGAGATGTGCGAGAGCCGCGGCGTGCTCCTGGTCGAGGACTGCGCGCAGGCGTTCCGCGGTCCGCTCGACACCGGCAACCCGCTCGCGGACGTCTCGATGTTCAGCTTCGGAATGCTCAAGACGGCGACGGCGCTCGGAGGTGCTCTCTTCACGGTCAGGAACGCATCGCTGCTGCAGCGAATGCGCGACATCCAGGCCGCATGGCCTCCGCAGCGCCGCTCGTCGCACCTGAAGCGCCTGATGCAGACGTCGGCGTTCATGGGGCTGACTCGACCAGCTCCGTATGCGCTGCTTGCGCGCGCCGCAGGCGACGGCTTCGACCGCACGGTCAACTCCGCTGTACGCGCGTTCCCAGCCGCCGGCACCGACGACCTCGTGCGCAGGCTCGCGCAGCGACCAGGTGCGCCATTGCTGAGGCTGCTCGAGCACCGGCTGAGGAACTTCGACTACGCGCGGCTCGACGCCCGCGCGCTGTCCGGGGAAAGGCTCGCGGCGATGCTGCCGCCCGGCATGCACGTCGGCGGCCGCGCCGTCGACCACACGCACTGGCTGTTCCCGGTGTCCGCGCCGGACCCTGAGCGGCTCATCGACGCGGTCCGCGCCGCGGGTTTCGACGCCGCGCGCAAGGCGAGCAGCGTCAGCGCGATCGCCGCGCCGCCCGGCAGGCCCGACATCGAGCCTGTGCTCGCACGCGAAGCGATGTCGCGGCTCGTCTTCCTGCCCGCTTATCCAGAGCTGCCGCCTGGCTCGCTCGAGCGAATCGCGAACGCAGTTGCTTCGGAGGTGTATGCACATGCAGCGGCCTGAGACTCTCGAACGCCTTCGGCGCGGTTCGGTCGAGCTGCTGGTCATCGGCGGCGGCATCATCGGCGCGCGCATCGCCTTCGAGGCCGCGCGTCGCGGTCTCAGCGTCGCGCTGGTGGACGCCGGCGATTTCGGCGGCGCCACGTCGAGCGCGTCCTCGAAGCTCGTGCACGGAGGCTTCCGCTACCTCCCGATGGGCGACATCGCGCTGGTCCGCCAGTCGCAGCGCGAGCGGACGGTGCTGCTCGAGTCGGTCGCGCCCAACCTGGTGAGGTCGATGCCGTTCCTGCTGCCGGCGTATCGCGGCGCGGCCAAGGGACCCGGAGCGATCGCCGCGGGCATCCTCCTTTACAAGTCGCTGGCCGGTCGTGGCGGACGAGCAGCGTTGATCAGCCCGACGACGGCGCGCGGCTTCGTGCCTCCGCTGCGCCCGGATGGCTTGCAGATGTGCGGCGTGTTCGAAGAGGCCGAGACCATCGACGCTCGGCTCGTGCTCGCGACGGTCAAGGCCGCGGCGAGGGCGGGCGCGCTCGTGCTCAACCACGCGCGGGTGACCGGTCTCGACCTGCGCCACAACCGCGGCGGCGCGATCGCGATTGACGCGGATGACGGCGGCCCGCTCGAGGTTCACGCGCGGCACGTCACGAACGCCGCAGGCCCCTGGGTCGACAACGTGCGAAGGCTGGACGACCCGACCGCCGCACCGCTCGTGCGACTGAGCAAGGGCATCCACCTGCTTCTGCCGCTCGAGGACGAGTGGAAGGCCGGGGTGGCACTGCCGCTCGGCGACGGCCGCGTCTCGCTCGGCATCCCCTGGCAGGGGATGTTGATGCTCGGCACCACCGATACGCTGTTCACGGGCGACCCATGCCGAGTCGAGGTGACTCAGGCGGACGCGCGCAACGTGCTCGACGAGGCGTCGGGGTACCTGCCGCGTGAGCTGCTGGTGCCCGAGCGCGTGAAGTTCGAGATCGCCGGCCTTCGCGCGCTGCCCGCAGGCGACTGCGACGTCGCCGACGCGCGGCGCGAGCACATGGTCGAAGTCAGCCGGTACGGACTCATCTCGGTGGCCGGCGGCAAGCTCACCACGCACCGGCTGATCGCCCTGCACGCGCTGAGCCGCGTCCGCGACGACCGGCTGACCTTGCTCGTGCCCGACTCGAGCCGGCTGCCAGGCACCGGATGGAGTCCGCGCATCGCCTGCGCAGGCCTCGACGCGGACGTGGCCGATCACCTCGAGCGCCTGTACGGCGACGAGGCGGGCCGCGTACTCGATCTCGCGGCCACGATGCCGGACGGGCTGGCGCGCATCCACCCGCGTGGCCCCGATGTCTGGGCGCAGGCCGCCTACGCGGTCGAGTCCGAATGGGCGCTCACCGCCGACGACGTAGCGCGCAGGCGCACGACGCTCTCGGTCCGCGGGCTGCTGAACGAGCGGATCGCGGCCAGGCTGGCGGCCATCGCATACTCGACGGACCGTGGTGCGGCTGGAATCGGTGCAGCGAAAGACCGGCGGACGGATACACCTCACTCCCCGCGTGCCGCGCAAAGGCCCGGTGACGACGCTGTGCGGGCAGGTTCTCGGTGACGGCTCCTTCGAGGCGTCCGAGATGCCTGCCGACTGCACGAACTGCATAAGAAGGTCGCGAGACCAGAGCCGCATCTCGTCGGCATTCTTCGAGCAGGAGGAGGGATCGGAGCTGCTGCGCCTGTCGCTCGAGCAGGCTCGAGCGCGCAAGCCGCCCGGAAAACCGGGCGAGAAAGCGCCCGCGGCTCAGGCGCCACGCAGGCCGTTGCTTCGGGTCGTGCCTCCGCCGCCCGCGATGCCGGAGCGCGTGGGCGAGCTGGTGACCGATGGCTTCAGGTCTTCGGGGCAAGGCGTGTGGACGAGTCCGGGCGGCGTGATCGTGCGCATGTCGGGCAGGAACCGCGATCAGTTCGACGAGCTGGTCTTCGACGGCTCCGTGATCGTCCGGCGTGAGGGCGCAAGCGTTCGCGTGCGCGCCGGCGACGTCGAGGTGCGGCAGTCGCGCGATGGCTTCGAGGTGCGCCTGAAGCGCTAGTTCGCGACAAGGAGGGGTCGACCTGAACCGAATCGCGGACTCGTTCAGCTGGCCGTTTCGAGGCAGCTGGCGGCAGCCGTGGCTGATCGGCGTGATCGCGATCCTCTTTCTGCCGCTTACATTCGTGCTGGTGCTGGGCTACGCGGTCGCGGCGGTCCGCGCCGCGGACGAGCACCCGGGGCAAGGGCCTCCAGCGTGGCGTCTCTATCCGGGCGGGCATTGGGTTGCGCTCGCGCTGCTGCTGCTCACGACGCCGTTCGTGCTGGTCGGGACGCTGGTGTCGTCGGCGCTGCACATCTCCGCGCTCTGGCATTCGAGCGGGACGCTGCTCGACGTCGAGTCGTTCACCGCCGCCGCGCTGATCCTCGCGCTGCCGTGGGGCATCGTCGTTCTGCTGTTCATGCCGCACGCGACAGCGCGATACGCCGCGACGCATCGCGCTCGAGACCTCTTCGATTTCGCTAAGTCGCTGCGCAGCGTGCGGCGCGACTTCGCCGCCTGGAACGTGACGATCGCTGCGATCGTCACAGCCTGGGCGATCGGCCTCGCGTGCGCCGCGCTCTTCTGCGCCGGCGTCGTGCCTGGCGTGTTCTACGCCATCCTTGTGAGCGCTAATGCCACCGCCGCCCTCAGTTCAAAATCGTCGCAGCGGCGGCCAGAGGGTACGGATCAGCCCGCTCGGTGACACGGCGCTCCTCGCCCAGCTGGGATCGCGACTCGACACCGCTCTGAACACGCGCGCCATTGCGCTCGCAGCAGCGTTGCGCAAGCGGCGCGACGTGAGGCAGGCGGTCGCGGGATACGCGAGCGTGACGGTGCACTTCGATCCGGACCAGGCGACCGTTGATTCGCTCGGTGCCGCCATCAAGCGTCTCGCCGCCAAGAGGCCCAAGGTCGAGGTGCCAGGCCGGCTGCACCGGATCCCGGTCGTCTACGACGGCGAGGACCTGGAGGACGTGACGCGCTCGTTGAACCTGTCGCGCGACGAGCTCATCGCCATGCACACGCGCCCGATCTACCGCGTCTTCCTCGTCGGATTCGTGCCGGGGTGGGCCTACCTCGGCCCGCTACCCGAGGAGCTGTACCTGCCGCGGCGGAAGGTGCCGCGCATGCAGGTGCCGCCTGGATCGGTTGCGATCGCGGGCCGGCAAACGGGGATCTATCCGCTGCCCACGCCCGGGGGCTGGCACCTGATCGGCCGGACGCCGGTGAAGCTCTTCCTGCCCGACTCCGATCCGCCCTGCCTGTTCCGCGCCGGCGACCGCGTGAAGTTCTTCGCTGCGTGACTGCTGTCTTCAGGGTCGTCGAGCCGGGCCTGCTGACGACCGTCCAGGACCTCGGCCGGCCGGGTGCGATCGCCAGCGGCGTGCCGCCGGCGGGCGCGATGGACCGCTTCGCCCACGCGGCCGCAAACCTGCTCGTCGGCAACGACCGCAACCACGCCACCCTCGAGTGCACCCTGACCGGCCCCGGCTTGCTGGCGCTGCGCTCGTGCCTGGTGGCTGTCACCGGCGCCGATCTGGGCGCGGAGGTTAACGGCCGCGCGGCGCCGATGTGGACCGGCATCTTCATGGCCGCCGGCGACAGGTTGAGCTTCGCGCGCCGACGCTCAGGCATGCGCGCGTACGTCGCCGTGTCCGGCGGGTTCGACGGCGAGCGCTGGCTCGGTTCCCGCTCGACGTACCTGCTGGTGAGCCGGGGCGGGATGCAGGGGCGAGCGCTGAGAGCCGGCGATGAGCTGCATGTCGCAGCCGATCGCTCCGCGCCGACCGTTGCAGGCCGGCAGCTCGCCGGCGCGATGCTTCCTGACTACGCCGATCACACGCTGGCGGTCATCGCGGGACCGCACCTCAAGCGATTGGACGTGACCTCGCGCAAAGCGCTGTTCGGAGAGACGTTCAAGGTGAGCGCCCAGGCCGACCGCATGGGCTACCGGCTCGACGGACCGCCGCTCGTGCTGTCGGGCGACGAGCTGCTGTCGTTCGGGCTCGCCGCCGGCGCCCTCCAGGTGACCAGTTCGGGCCAGCCGATCATGTTGATGGCCGACCACCAGACCGC
>WNEY01000504.1_pt1 | contig 24562 bp, 25 predicted proteins | sample 5400531 | NCBI WGS metagenome assembly WNEY01 (sample SAMN13153338, study PRJNA577476) | soil metagenome | isolation source: 200 cm saprolite under Douglas fir tree site 1 | place: USA:California | collected 2015-04-18
GGGCCCACGTCCAGGCTGGCTGTGAGCAACTGCTGCAGAGTGTGCAGACCCTGGTGCAGGAGATCGGGGGCGTGCTGTTCGCGCAACGGCTGCGCGCTGCCACAGAGCAACTGCGGCTCGCCTTCGAGCCGGCCTTCAGTAGACCCGCCGCCCCTGAGGAGGTGGAGTGCTCCGTCACACCGGCCAATCCCAACGAGGCGGCGCTGCCACTCTTGCGCAGCATGGGGCAGCAGGCCATGCTCCTGTATCGTCGTCTCCAGGAGCAGGGTGAGGCCATGGCCCAGGCGGCGCTCCAGGAGCGCCGTGAGACCGTCGAGCCACGGCCTGAGGTGCCCTCACCGCCGCCAGCTCCTGCTGAGCTGACACGCTCGGAAGCGTTCTACCATAGCCTGTTTGATCTGTCTCCAGACGGTGTGCTCGTCGCGACTCTCAACGGCACCATTGTGCTGGCGAACCCACGCACTGCAGAGATTTTAGAATTCGACAGCCCGCAAGAATTGATCGGCCGTAACGCCATTGAGCTCTACGTGCATCCGGAAGATCGCGCCCTCCTGTTGGAACAGGTGGCGCAGCACCCGCGGCTGGAAAACCGGCGGGGGGAATTCCGCACCCGGCGGGGGAAAACGATCATCACCACCGCCTCCAGCCGCTTGATCGACTACGAAGGCCAGTCCTGCCTGTTGTCGGTCTTCCGTGACGTCACCGAGCGGGCCCGACTGCAACAGGAGATGCAAGATTTTGCCTACTCGGCGAGTCACGATCTGCAAGCCCCGCTACGGACCTTCGAGGGCTATGCCCACTGGCTCCTCGAGGACTACGGCGACGTGCTCGACAGCACTGGCCGCCAGCTGTGCGAAGAGATCATTGACGATGCGCTGCACATGAAAAAGCTCCTGGATGGCCTGCTGGAATACTCCCGCATCGGACGCTTGCATACCCAGGCGGTGACCGTGGATGTCCGCAAGGTCCTCGACCGCGTGTTGCACGACCTGCAGCTCGAAATTCTCGATTCTGAGACGCGCATCCATGTGCCGGAGTCGTTGCCCACGGTGGTCTATTCGGAAGTCCGCTTGACCCAGATCTTCAGCAACCTGCTGAGTAACGCCCTGAAATTTACTGCTGATGGCAAGACGCCGGAGATCACCATTGGCTGGACAGAGCAGGCGCGGCACTATCGCTTTACGGTGCGCGATAATGGCATTGGCATTGCGCCCGAGCATTTTGGGCGCATCTTTGAAATTTTCAAGCGTTTGCATACGCGCGAGGAGTACCCAGGCACAGGCGCCGGACTGACGATCGTCAAAAAGATCGTCGAGTCTCATGGCGGCCAGATTGGCGTGGAGTCCATCCCCGGTGAAGGTTCGACCTTCTGGTTTACCATCCCGAAGTCGGAGGCACCGTCATGCGCCAGCTAACCGTGTTGTTGGTGGAAGATAATCCCCGCGATGTGCGCCTGACGCAGCGCGCCTTCAAACAGGCTGGTCTGCCGCACGATCTCCGCATCGTCCGTGATGGGGATGAAGCCCTGGCTTACCTGCATCGCGAAGGTGCGTTCACAGAGCCCGGGGTGGCACCCCGCCCGGATGTCATCTTGCTGGACCTCAACCTGCCCCGCATGGGTGGGCATGAGTTACTCCGCGAGGTCAAGCAGGACAGCCGTTTGAAGCAGGTCCCCATCATTGTCTTGACGACGTCCGAGCGTCCCGATGACGTGCGCCTGGCGTACGAAGTAGGAGCGAATGCGTATTTGCTGAAACCGGTCGAGTTTAGCCGCTTCACGGAGGTGATCGGACAGCTTGGGAAATTCTGGCTCGAAACGGTGGAATTACCCCCTGAAGGGTAGCCCACAGATCCCTGCAGCCACAGGAGGATTGTAGCGATGGCAGCGCCATCTTACCGACTCTTAGTCGTTGATGATTCGAAGCGGGATACGCTACTGCTGGAACGTATTCTGCAACAGGCCAGCGATGCCACCTTTACTGTGACCCATATGGAATCGGCCCAGGCCGGGCTGGAGGAACTCAGCACGCAGGCCTACGACTTAGTGCTCCTCGACTATTATCTGCCTGATATGGATGGCATCGCCTTTTTAGAACAGAAACAGCAGCGCGGCCTGACCACGCCGGTGATCATGCTCACTGCCTTTGGGCAGGAGCGTCTGCCGGTGGCAGCGCTGCAGGCGGGGGCGCTCGATTACTTCCGCAAGGACCAGGTGAACTCCAGCCTGCTCGGCAAGGCGATTGAGCAGGCAATCGAAAAAGCCCGTCTGCAGGAGAGTGCGGCGGCAAACGCCGCGCGCCTGCGCGAGTTGGAAGAGACGGTCGCGCGTCTGCAACAACAGCTCAACGAGCAGCAGAAGTCCTAGTGCTGCGCCCTCCTGTCCCCTCTCCCTCCGGGCGAGGGTTTTAGCGGGGGTGAGGGTCCTAAAGTCTTTGGCCAGCTGAGGAGCACAGCATGCACATTGGCTTTCACCTGACCGCCTTCTTCAGTCCTGCCGAGCGTTCTCCCACGCAGATCATCGATGAGATCGTCGAGGTAGTGCGCGCTGCCGCTGGTATGGGTTATGCCTGGGTGTCTGCACCGCAGCACTGGCTCGCCTATCCTACGGCATGGCCACAACCCTATCCCCTGCTGGCACGCCTGGCCCCGGAGTCGGGCAGCATGCGCCTCAAGACTTCCGTGTTGCTCCTGCCCCTCCTCAACCCGGTCGAAATGGCTGAAAATATCGCCACCCTCGACCACATCACGCATGGCCGTCTGGATCTCGGCGTGGCCATCGGCTACCGTGAGGAGGAGCTGCAGGCCGTCGGTCTGCAGCGGCGCGATCGCGTGCCGAAATTCGAAGAAATGCTGCACGTCATGAAGCGCCTCTGGGCCGGAGAAGAAGTGACCTTTGCCGGCAAATACGTCACGCTGGATAAAGCGCGGCTGGGCTTTGGGCCGGCCCAGCAGCCGCACCCGCCCATCGAATTTGGCGCCCAGAGTCGGGGGGCAGTACAGCGGGCCGCGCGCCTGGCCGATGGCATCTTTCTCGGTCCGCAAGTCGCCTGGCGTGACATCCAGAACCTCGTGGCCCTGTACAAGGAAACGCGCCAGGCGGCCGGGCAGGCCAGCATGGGCCTGCTCGGCGCCTCGCGTAGTCTCATCGTCGGCCGTGATAAAGCCGACGCCACGGCACGGGCTCGCGACTACCTCGGCAAGACGTTCGCCAACTACACCCGCTGGCGCATGCAGGAGCGCACCATGGTGCCGCTGCAGCTCAGCTCCGACATCCCCCTGGACGACTGGACGGTGCACGGCTCGCCCCAGGACTGCGTCGAAAAGCTCCTCTGGGCCCGGCAGGAGATCGGCGTAGAGTACGTTGGGTTCACCATCTACAGCCTGCCCACAGACGTGCAAGCTCGCATCGACTACCTGCAGATGATCGCGGAGGAGATTGTGGCGAAGGTCGCCAGGGCGTGAAGACGCCGTCTGCTCCCTCCAGGCGCCGCGCTTTGGGGAACCTCACGTATGGAAAGGGGAGGCCATGACCTTTGAGGAGGTGCTGGACCAGGCCATCGCCATGCTCCAGCGGCGTGGCCGACTAACCTATCGGACCCTGCAGCTGCAGTTCCAGCTCGACGAGGCACACCTGGAGGCGCTCAAGGACGAGCTCATTTACGGCCAACGCCTGGCCGTGGACGAAGAGGGCCGTGTGCTGGTCTGGACTGGCGACGCCGCGTCGCCCCCCGCTCCAGCGGTTCCCCCACCGCCGGAGCGGCCCCCGCACGCCTACACGCCCGCTTATCTCGCCGAAAAGATTTTGAGCTCTCGTCCTGCCCTGGAAGGCGAACGCAAGCAGGTCACCGTGCTGTTTGCCGATCTCAAGGGCTCGATGGAACTCCTGGCCGACCGTGATCCAGAGGAGGCCCGGCAGCTGCTGGACCCCGTCCTGGAACGCATGATGGAGGCCGTGCACCGCTATGAAGGCACCGTCAACCAGGTCATGGGCGATGGCATCATGGCGCTCTTCGGTGCCCCCATCGCTCATGAGGATCACGCCCTACGCGCCTGCTATGCGGCCCTGGCCATGCAGGACGCGATGCGCCGCTACAGTGACGAGGTCCGCCGCACGCATGGTGTGGAGGTGCAGATCCGCGTCGGGCTCAACTCTGGGGAGGTCGTCGTCCGGGCGATTGGCAACGACCTGCACATGGACTACTCCGCTATTGGCGAGACGACCCATCTGGCGGCGCGCATGGAACAGCTCGCGCCCCCTGGGACGATCCGCCTGACTGCGGCGACCCTGCGCCTGGTGGAGGGTTTAATTAGGGTCAACGCGCTGGGACCCGTCCCCGTCAAGGGGCTCACAGAGCTGGTGGAAGTCTTTGACGTGCTGGGGGCGAGTGCGCTGCGGCACCGCCTCCAGGCCGCGGCGGTGCGCGGGCTCACCCCCTTCGTGGGGCGGCAGGCTGAATTGGACGTCGTGCAGCGGGCCCTGGCCCAGGCCGCTGCCGGTCAGGGCCAGGTCGTGGCCCTGGTGGGCGAAGCAGGGGTCGGCAAATCCCGCCTGGTCTACGAAGTCGTCCACTCCCATCGTACCCAGGGCTGGCGCGTGCTGGACAGCGCTTCGGTGTCGTATGGCAAAGCCACCCCATACTACCCTGTCATCGAGCTGCTGAAGCGCTATGCCCATGTGGAGGAGCGTGACGATACCCGCACCATCCGGGCCAAGGTGACCGGGCAGGTACTCACACTGGACGACGCTCTCCAGCCGGTCATCCCAGCGCTGCTGGCGCTGCTGGACGCCTTGCCGGACGACAGCCCCTTCCGCACGCTCGATCCGTCCCAGCGCCGCCAGCGCACGCTCGATGCCCTCAAGCGGGTGCTGCTACGTGAAAGCCAGGTGCAGCCGCTGCTGCTGGTCTGTGAGGATCTGCACTGGATTGACGCCGAGACCCAGGCCCTCCTTAATAGCCTGGTCGACAGTCTTCCCACTGCCCGGCTCCTGCTCCTGGTCAACTACCGGCCCGAGTATCAACACGGCTGGGGCAGCAAGACCTCCTACACGCAACTACGGCTCGATCCACTGCCTCCTGCCAGCGCGGATGAGCTCTTGCAGGCCCTGCTTGGGAATGACCCCAGTCTGGCGCCCCTCACCCAGCTCCTGATCGCCCGCACCGCCGGGAATCCCTTCTTCCTGGAGGAGAGCGTGCGCACTCTGGTGGAGACCCAGGTGCTGCTGGGCGCGCGAGGAGCGTATCGGCTCGCCCAGGCATTGTCCAGCATTCAGGTCCCAGCCACCGTGCAGGCGGTGCTGGCCGCGCGTATCGACCGCTTGCCTCTAGAAGAGAAAAATCTCCTCCAGGCGGCTGCGGTCATCGGCAAGGACGTGAACGCGACGCTTCTCCAGGCCATTGCGCAGACCCCCGTGGCGGTCGTGCAGCAGAGCCTGGCGCACCTACAGGCCGCGGAGTTCCTCTATGAGACCACCCTCTTCCCGGAGCTGGCCTACACCTTCAAGCACGCCCTGACGCAGGAAGTGGCCTATAACGCTGTGCTGCTGGAGCGGCGGAGGGGCTTGCATGAACGCGCCGCGCAGGCCATTGAGGGGCTCTTTGCCGAGCGCCTGGCGGAGCATTACAACGCGCTGGCGCACCATTACAGTCGTAGTAGCAACACCGCCAAAGCAGTAGACTACTTGCAACGCGCCGGGCAACAGGCGGTGGAGCGCTCAGCCTATGCTGAGGCGAGCAGCCACTTGACCACCGCCCTTGACCTGCTTACCACTGTGCCAGAGAGCCGAGTACGCAGCCAGCAGGAACTAGTCGTGCAGCTGACCCTTGGCCTGGCGTTGTCGGCCACTAAGGGCTATAGCGCCCCCGAAGTGGAACGGCTGTACACCCGCGCCCGCGCGCTGTGTGAGCAGGTGGGGGAGCCACCGCAGCTCTTCCGCGTGCTGTGGGGACTCTGGGGGGTGTATGGTCAGCGAGGAGAATACCAGACAACGCGGGCGTTGGGGGAGCAGCTCTTCAGCCTGGCCCAGGGCCTGCAAGACCCAGACCTCCTGCTGGAGGCGCACCACGTCCTGTGGGCCGAGTTGTTCTTTGGCGGTGAGCTTGTTATTGCCCGTCCGCACCTGGAACAGGGGCTGCAGCTCTATGATCCGCAGCGGCACCGCACCCATGCCGCGCTCTACAGCGGGCACGACGCCGGGGTGTGTTGCCGCAGTATTGCGGCGCAGTCCCTCTGGCTACTCGGGTACCCCGACCAGGCGGTGGTCAGCAGCCAGGCGGCGCTAGCCCTGGCTCAGCAGCTTGCACATCCCTTTAGTCTTGGCTTCACCCTGCGTTGGGCTGCCGTACTGCATCACCTGCGCCAGGAGGTGCCCCTGACCCAGGCACGCGCAGAGGCCACCATGATCATCGCGACCGACCATGGGTTTCCGCAACAATTGGTACAGGCAACGATCCTGCGGGGTTGGGCGTTGGCCGCGTGTGGGCACGGGGAGGAGGGGAGAGCGCAGATCCATCAGGGCCTGGCCTCGTACCAAGCGATGGGGGCGACGGCGGAGCGACCGTATTACCTGGCCCTGCTCGCCGAGGCGTCCGCCAAGGTGGGGCAGACCGCCGAGGGGCTGGAGGCGCTGACCGAGGCGCTGGCGACACTGGCCAAGAGCCGGGTGCGCTGGTGGGAGGCAGAGCTGTATCGGCTCAGGGGCGAACTGCTGTTGCAGCACACGGGGGCACAACCAGAAGCGGCGGAAGCCTGCTTCCAGCAGGCCCTCGCTGTGGCCCGCCGCCAGCAGGCCAGGTCCCTGGAGCTGCGTGCGGCGATGAGCCTGACTCGACTATGGCAGCGCCAGGGCAAGCGTGCCGCAGCCCGGGAACTGCTCACACCGATCTACGGCTGGTTCACCGAGGGCTTTGACACGGCCGACCTCCAGAAGGCTAAGGGACTCTTAGACGAGTTGGGATGAGCTAGAACATCGGTCAAGTAATCGCTCGGAAAGCCGGTATAGGCAGACTCCCTCCCCCTGAGACGGAGGAGGGCAGGGGTGGGGGCGAGGCCAGGCGTGGCGCTCAGAGCCTGTCCCTGCCTCCGCCCCCCATCCCAACCTTCCCCCGCCAGGGGGGAAGGGGTGATACTTGACCGGTGCTCTAGAACTGGCTCAGTGATGCTCCCCGCTGGCTCGCTGTCGCACTGGTAATGGCAACACTGTACGGGAGGACCGTATGATCATTGAAGAAAAACTCACCACCCTGGGCTTGTTCCTCCCTGACCTGGATGCGATCTACCACACGAATCGCTCTGGGGCGCGCTTTCTGTCGCACTTTGCAGTGCAGAACCTGCTGTATCTGTCGGGGACCACACCGGTCAAGGACGGGCAACCGTATCTCACCGGCGTGGTGGGCAAAGATTTGACCCTGGAGCAGGGCTATGAGGCAGCGCGCTATGCCGTTCTGCACAGCCTGGCAGCCGTGAAGTATGCCTTGGGGGATCTCGATCGCGTCGAGCACATGGTGCAGTTGATCGGCTACGTCAACTCAGCGCCAGGCTTTAGTGATCAGCCACGTGTGATCAATGGCGCCACCGATCTGCTGGTGGAACTCTACGGCGACCGTGGCAAGCCAACGCGGGCAGCAATTGGCTGCCAGGGGCTGGCGCTGAACCACTCCGTCGAGGTTGTGCTGACGGTGCTCTTTACCGGCACCGACGTGCGCCCGCCCCTGGCGCGCGATCACTACGAGCGGTAGACGATGGCGTAGGTAATCCACTACAACGCCGCCAGGCCAGCGCGGGCGATCTCCTCGTCTTCTTCGCTTCTCGCACCACTGACGCCGACAGCGCCGATTAGCTCATTGCCACGCTTGATGGGCAAGGCACCCTGTTGTGGGATGATCTGACCGTCTTCCATATGCATCAAGGCACGCATGACCGGGTTGTTGGCGCGCTCAGAGAGTTCCGCACTCGGCACGCCAAAGGCCACCGAGGCGAAGGCTTTGCCGCGCGATACGGGGACAGTACGCCACTGCGCACCATCCAGGCGCACCATGGCCACCAGATCACCGCGCGCATCGACTACAGAAATACCCACCTTGAGGCCCATTTGCAGGGCCTTTTGCTTGGCTGTCTGGAGTACGCGTTCCGCTTCTGCCATGTTGATCATGGGATTGCCTCCTTCTGTGGACGGTTTTAGGAAGACACCGCGGCTGACCCAGGACTGCAGTACACGGCGCCTTCGGCCTCGAGTTTTCTGACTTCTTCTGGCGTGCAGTGCAGCACGGACGTCAGGATCTCTGCGGTATGCTGGCCCGGCAGGGGGGCCGAGCCGACGACGATCTCGCTACGGCTCAGCTTGATGTGCTTGCCGGAGACATGGATACGACCGGCGATGGGGTCTGGGACTTCCACGAGCAATTCACGCTCGTGCAACTGCGGCTCGTGTGCTGCGGTGGGGATATCGTTGACGGCGTTGATCGGAATACCCAGGCGGGAGAAGGTATCAATGGCCTCTTTGACCGTATGGGCGGCAAACCACGCCGTCAGGCGCTCTTCGATAGCCTGCCAGGCTTTCCCGCGGTCACTGACGCTCTTGAAGCGCGGGTCCTCTACCCACTCAGGTGCGTCAATGGCTTGACACACCCGCGGCCAGATATTGTCGCTGGAGGCGGCAATGAGCACCCAACCGTCGGTGGTCTCATAGGTGTTCTGCAGACCGCGACCGTTGCCAGAACGCTCCGGAATAATGCCCTCGCCGAGGTAGGCAGCGCACTGGATCTCGGTCATACTGAAGCCCGTATCGGCCAGGCAAACCTCGATGCACTGGCCTTCACCGGACAGCTCGCGTTCGCGCAGCGCTGCCAGGGTCCCTATGGTGCCGTGCAGGGCGGTAATGCGGTCAATGACCGGGTTGTAGGTCCGGGTTGGCGGCGTGCCTGGAAAGCCGGTGAGCGACATCATGCCACTGATGGCCTGCCCAATGGGATCGAAACCGATGCGGTCACGGTAGGGGCCGTATTGTCCATACGCCGAGACGTTGACCATGATAATGCGCGGGTTCAAAGCTTTGAGCTGGTCGTATCCAAACCCCATGGTAGCAATGGTGCCGGGACGGAAGTTCTGGATCAGGATATCCGAGACCTTGACCAGCTCACGCACGATCTCCTTGCCCTTCGCGTTGCGCATGTCGAGGCCCAGGCTCTTCTTGCCACTGTTGTACTGCACCCAGTAGGCGCTCTGGCCGCGCACAAATGGCCCCCCACTCCGACTCTCATCGCCACCGGGCGCCTCGACCTTAATGACCTCAGCCCCCAGACGCGCCAGGACGAGACCAATACGCGGCCCGGCCTGGTAGCGCCCCAGGTCCAGGACTCTGATGCCTTCCAGAGCTGTCTTCGGCATGGCCATGGCTGCCTCCTTTCCGTAGATCAACATTGGCGGACCATGTGCGCCATGGTAGCACAGGTGTGGTGTAGCGGCAATTCGCATGGACTCGCGGCACGATGGGGGTATAATGCACAGGCAGCGTGGACAGACATTGACCGACTCTTGCAGCATGAATCTCTGAGGGCAGCGTGCATGGCGCAAAGACCACTGCCGGCCGTGATCCTGGCAGCAGGGCAGGGACATCGCTTACTGGAGCGTTCGCGGGGCTTGCCGAAACCCCTTACGCCGGTGCTGGGCGTGCCGCTCCTCGAGCGTACTGTCCTGTCCTGTCGGGCCGCGGGCATCACCGAGGGATTCGTGGTGGTTGGCTATCGTCAGGAGGTCCTGATACCGGCCATCACCGCGCTCGCACGTCGCTACGAGATGGCCTTACGCGCCGTGGAAAATCCCATGTGGGAGGAGGGCAACGGGACCTCGGCGTTGGCGGCTGCACCCTACATGCACCGAGCGTTTTTTCTGCTCATGTGCGACCATGTATTCGAACCGGAGATGCTGGGCCATCTCCGAGCCGCGGCGGACGACGCTGACGTGTGTCGCCTGGCCGTGGACCGCCGCATAGAGGAGATCTTTGATCTCCCAGACGCGACCAAAGTCCGGCTCAACGGTCAGACGATTACGGCCATTGGCAAGGACATCGCCCCATTTGATGCCATCGACACCGGGCTCTTTCTCTGCCGGCCCGTGTTATTCGAGGCACTAGAGCGTGCCAGAGCCCAGGGGGACAGCGCACTCTCCGGTGGCATGCGCCAGTTGCTCCTCGAAAGCAAGCTACAGGCTGTAGACATTGGGGCGCATTTCTGGAGCGATGTCGATACGCCAGCCAGCCTGGTCTACACCGAACGTATGCTGCAAGCCAGGCTGGCGGCACCCCGCGAGACACTATGCCATTAGAGCACGCTGTGGCTGTCGCCCATCTCCAGCACGCTGACCCGGTACTGGGGCAGATTATCACGCGCTGCGGGCCGTGTACCTTGCAGCCTCGTGACCTGGAGCCGTTTGTCATGCTGTGCCGCTCCATGGTGTATCAGCAGCTCAGCGGCAAGGCCGCCGGCACCATCATGCAGCGTTTCCTGGGCCTCTATGAGCCGGATGCCCTGACACCCGCGGTCCTGCTGCAGACGACTGCTGATACGTTGCGCGGCATTGGCCTGTCACGCCAAAAAATTGCTTACCTGCACGATCTGGCCGGAAAAGTCCAGGATGGTACGCTCCGGCTCGCTGCTCTGCTGACATACAGCGACGTCGAAGTGATTCGGCAACTGACCTACATCAAAGGTATTGGGCGCTGGACCGCGGAAATGTTCTTAATTTTTGCGCTCGGTCGGCTCGATGTCTTTCCCGTGGACGATCTCGGCATCTGCAAAGCCATCCAACGTGCCTATGGTTACAAGCGCTTGCCAGCGCCTGTAACGATGCACCGGCATGCCCGCAAGTGGGTGCCGTATCGCACCATTGCGACGTGGTATTTGTGGCGCAGCCTGGATGTAGCGGCGGCGCCCTTTCAGGACACGCCTGGCGAGGCGTAGGGGCGCAGCCCTTAGTCTGCACGCGCAGGCAGCGCCATCTGCGCCGTGCCCTGGACGTACCGCTCGCCCTCTTCATTACCAAGCATCACATCGCAGAAGACCAGGTGCTCACCGTGGCGCGATTGTTTCTCGGTCACCACACCACTGCAGATGAGGGGCGTATTGTGCGGCACCGTGGCGCGGAAGTTGGCGGTGAGCTCTTTGAGCCTGCCGGTGGGGAAAAATTCTGTGAGCATGCGCGCTAAAAACCCCAGGCTCATGTTGCCGGGCACGATCGCCCCCGGCAGCCCTTCTTTCCGGGCATACTCATCGTCAGTGAAGCGGCCACTCTGCATCCGCGCCACATCGACGAAGCGTATGACATCTGCCGTGGTCGGGCAAATTTCCAGCTCGCTGATTTCGTCGCCAATATCAATGTCTTCGAAATATGCGACCGTCTCGCTCACCTTGCCTCCTCTTTCTCAATCGCGGCGAATGAGGCTCTGGCGCACGACCGCCACTTTTTCACCCCGCTGGTTGGTTAGCTCGCTCTCCCGTACAATAAAGATCATGCTGCCACTCCGCCCCGTCTTTTCGTACACCTGCGCAATGCGGTCCACACCGGTAATGGTATCGCCAGCGCGAATCGGGGTCAGGAAGACGCACTCCTTGCCGCCGTCAAAGCCGCGCTTGCCATAACTCAGTTTGAGGTCAGGCAGCCTGGCGTGACTGCGGAAGACTACACAGAAAGTCGGTGGGGCAATGATGTTCCCATACGGCGTGGCCTGCGCATACGCCTCGTCCGTGTATAACGGGTTGGTTTCCCCGATGGACTGCGCAAACTCGATAATCTCATCTTGCGTCACGTTATAGGTATAGCGATCGAATTCCTTGCCAATCCAACTGGTATCATACTCTAACACGGGCGCTGTCTCCTCTCGTCATCCAGCCTTATACCCCGCAATAGTAGCGCTGTACCCAGAGCGCGGCAAAGACTCAAGCCTTTTATCGTCCGTAGATTGTCTCGTGACCTCAGCGCTGCCGGTGGTCAGGCCGTGTCGCTATGCCGTCCAGGAACACGCGATACGCTTCAGGAAAGTCAAAGCACCGTGCCGCTCGTTGGAGAATGCCCAGGTACTCCTGGCTCGGCGGAATAAACCCCTGCTTGTGCACCACCGTGTAGATCCACACTGCGCTCAGCACGCTGCAAGACGTGTCAATGGGGCCCTGAAAGCGCGTGTACAGGTGCGGATAGCCTTCATAGACGTCGAGGTGCTCCAGCCCCGCCAGACTTACGTCGTAGACGAGTCCCCAGACCTCCTGCTGCGGCGCAATTACCACATCTGCCACGCCGCCTCCCCAGCTTGAGGCATACGCGTTAAAGGCGAGGGTATAGCCACGCAGACAGCCGGGTGCGACCAGTCGCACTGCCTCGGCACAGCGGTGCTGCATCTGCTGCACGTCCAGGTTTGACCCATACGCAAAGTAGAGTGGCATGCGTGCCCCCTCGCGTCTTGCCCTGCTGGCGTCACGCTTTCTCCTGGGCCTGTGCCAGGATCTGCCGGGCCTGCTCCTCGGACAGCCGACTCATCTTGGAGGTCAGTTTTTCCAACTCCTCCGGGCTCACCTCAGCGTCGAGCCAGACATCCAGCACCGACTTTCTGACACGCCAGCGTCCATCGATTTTGTCGGCGGCCACTTCTCCCGATTCGAGGAGTTCGTAGAGGGCGTCGATTTTCAACCCGGCATAATCTGCGGCCTGCCAGGGGGAGAAAAATACTTCCCGTGAGCGCATACATTCTCCTTCTTCGTCGTTAAATACCAAGCTGCTTGCGGAGGGTGCGCTGGACGCGCTCGGATTGCTCCCGGTCTCCAAGGTCACCCACCCGTACGCTGACGCTGGTGCTATACTCCCCTTTCGGTTTGAGCTGCACCCACACCCTGGTGCCATCAGCGCGTCGGGCCGCAATATCCCCCCCAAGCCCGTCGATATGTTGCCTGTCGATGTGCAATTGTAAGCTCTCTACGGCAGCAAGGGCCCGGGGCCAGACGTCTGCCAGGGGGACGCCGTAGATCACTTCGAGATCCCGCGTGATATAGGAATAGGTACCGGCCGTAACGCTCGGGCCACCGCCCACGGTGGTGGTGTAACAGCCACCGAGGCTGGCGCACAGGCTCAACCCGAAGAGGGCATACAGGTATCGTCGCATCTCTCCTCCCGGCATCTTTAGACAGGCCAGGTCGTGCGGTGGTACGCCTGATCCCAGAATAAAAACTCGTAGCGGCAACTGTGCTCGAAGTGGTCCGCCATCCGCTGGCGTTCCTGGTCCGAGGCGTGTCCGGCCAGACGGTCGATGAGGCTAAGCTGTTGCTCCACGTGTGCTCCGAAAGCCGGGTTGCCGTAGGCCTGAATCCAGGTAGCGTAGATGGGGTCGTCAGGAATCGTCTGATTGAGGCGCTTGCCTACCTCCCAGTAGATCCAATAGCAGGGGAGGACGGCCGCGACCGTCTCGCCCAGGGTCCCGCTGTGGGCCACGGCCAGGAGGTGCCGCGTATAGGCTCGCGTCACTGGCGCGGCCGGCGTGGCTTCGAGCGCTGCCACAGTCAATCCCAACTGCACAGCAAAGTTACTATGAAAAGTGCGCTCGACCCGTACGACGGTGGCGGCATGCTCGGTGAACATCGCCAGGGTTTCCAGGTCATCGGCCTTGGCACCCCCCAGGCACAAAACCCGGGCAAAATCTTTTAAATACAAATAGTCCTGGCGGATGAAGAACTCAAACGCTGGACGTGCCAGCGTGCCTTGCCCAACCTCCTGCACGAATGGATGGGTATAGATCGCCTGCCAGATAGCAGCGGTCTGCTGACGTAAACGCTGGTGGTACTGTGGGGTACTCATAGACCTCCTCCCATGCGAGGGGGCTCACAACTGGGGCACAGCCGCGTAGCGATTGTAGCACACCTTGGGGTGGGACGGCGCGTCGGTGTCTTGTGCCGGAACCGGGAGTATGCTAAAAGCCCCTCACCCCCGCTAAAACCCTCTCCCAGTGGGATGAGGGAAAAAAGGGGATAGCACGTTTTTGTCTACAGAGGATGGCAACATCATGCGGATTGCGTACTTCGATTGTTTTGCCGGGATCAGCGGTGATATGACTCTAGGTGCCCTGGTCGATGCTGGGGTCGATCTGGCTTGCCTGCGCGAAGAACTCGCCAAGCTGCCAGTGTCTGGCTATAGCCTGGAAGCCAGGGTGGTGAAGCGCGGGGGGTTCCGGGGCACCAAAGTGAACGTCATCGTCGACGAAAAGGTCCAACCGCCTCGGCGCTACACCGATATTGTGGCGATGATCTCTGAGAGTACACTGGACTCGGCAGTGCAGCAGGGAGCATTGGACATTTTTCACCGCTTGGGAGAAGTGGAAGCGCGCCTCCACGATGAACCGCTGGATACCATTCACTTTCATGAAGTGGGCGGCGTGGACTCTATCGTCGATGTCGTCGGTGCCGTCATCGGCTTGCGCGCGCTGCGCGTTGACACGGTGATGGCGTCAGCCGTCAACGTCGGGCATGGCTCGGTACGCACGGCACACGGCCTCCTGCCGGTACCAGCCCCGGCGACGTTAGAGTTATTAAAAGGTTTTCCGTCCTATGCCGGCATTATCCGTAAAGAAATGACCACACCCACAGGAGCTGCCATCATTACGACGCTGGCCAGCCATTTTGGGCCGCTGCCGTTGATGCAGGTCGAGGGCATTGGCTATGGTGCTGGGGGCAGGAACCCCACCGAAATGCCCAATCTGCTGCGGCTGATCGTGGGAGAGCTGGAGGGTGACGTAGAGGTTCCCGGGCCTCAGAGGGATCACACCCATCACCATCATCACCACTAATATCCTGGTGGAGTACGGTATGCATTCTCCACCAGCCACCCCGCCAAACTGGCGGGGTACTGCGTACCGCAATTGGCCCCGCCAGATTGGCGGGGCAACTAGCCGTGCGCAGCACCGGGCGCAGCACTAGCGAAACGCTGGCATCACACGCTCGGCAAACAGGCGCATGGAGCGCTCGGCATCGGCTTCCGACGTCGGTCCGTTCATGACCTGCAACGACGCACTGTCAAAACCTTCGACGGCGTCGATGAAGCGCTGCATGCTGTCCTTAATCGTCTGGGGTGCGCCCACCCAGGCGGCGCCACTGGCCACGAGCCCCGCAAAATTCTGGCGCTTGAGAGCCGCGATCATCTCGGGGTAGCCCTTGTAGTCTTTGGAAGTCGTCGCGTCCCAGTCTGACGCAGCCGTGACCAGCCGCTGCAGGTAGGTATCGAGCAGTGGCCGAGCCGTGTCGTGCGCTTCACGGTCGGTAGGCGCACAGTACATATGGCAGGCGAGCATCACCTTGCCCTGGCCCGGATGTCCTGCGGCACGATACGCCTGGCGATAGGTCTGTAAGAGCGGCCGCATCACCGCGCCGCTGAGGGGAATGGCCATGAGGTTATAGCCGTTGCTGCCGGCCCTATAAAACGACTCCTCGGTGGCCAACGCTGCCACCCAGAAGGGCGGGTGCGGCTGTTGCACCGGGCGCGGCAGCGAGGTGATGTGGTGGAAGTGATGGAACTGCCCGGTAAAGCTGGCGTTCTCAGTACTCAGGAGCACACGCAGCGCGGCGAAGCCCTCCTCAAAACGCTCGCGGCTCTCGTCCATGGGGACGCCAAAGGCGGCAAACTCGTGGGGCAGAAAAGCGCGCGCCACGCCGATATCGAGTCGACCGTTACTCATGGCGTCCAACATGCCCAACTCACCGGCCAGTTTGAGTGGGTTGTTGAACACGGGCAGTACCGCCCCGGTCACCAGCCGCATGGTACGCGTGCGCTGCGCCGCTGCCGCCAGAAACACGGCGGGATTCGGGCTGTACCCACCATAGGGCTGGAAATAATGTTCGACGGTACGGACATGGGTATAGCCATAGCGCTCGCCCAGTTCGACCAGGTTGAGCGCTTCACGGAAGTACTGCTGGCCCGACTTGACCTGTGGGCTGACATCAGGAAAAAAGTTAAACCCGAACTCCATTCCCGTCTCTCGCTTCCCTGTCAGACGCCCTTAGGTGCACCGCTACTGCGGCCTTCGCCCTCCTGACGGATGCCAAGTGCTGCTCTGTGCTAGAATGATGCACATAGTAGGACACAGCACTCTGCTGGTCAATGAGCCTCTATGCGTGAGTGCTCCCTATCATTAGATGTAGTAGCGGGACCTCTGATATGAAGAATGTGAACACTCCCCCCACTCCACCACCTATTGAAGAATTAGTACGTCGCATTGTCGAGGGTGTTCATCCCCAACGGATTATCTTATTCGGCTCTGCCGCTCGGGGAGATATGCGGCCTGACAGCGACATTGACGTGTTAGTAGTCATGCCCGAAGGCGCCCACCGTCGGCGGACTGCCCAGGAGCTGCATGAGCGGCTCTTTGGATTTCCTCTGCCTGTGGACATCCTCGTCGCTACGCCGGTAGATCTCGAAAAGCACCAAGACAATCTTGGCCTTATCTATCACAAGATTCTGCGGGAAGGCAGAGAAATCTATGCAGCCTGAGGCCAGGATGCCAGGCTCCTCGGGAGATTGGCTCCGCTATGCCAAAGCAGACCTGGCTCTGGCGCGTGTGCCCCTTCCCCAAGGTGGGTTATATGAACTGCTCTGCTTCCATGCTCAGCAAGCCGCAGAAAAGAGTGTCAAGCTGTCCTCCTACACTATGGCATTGAGCCTCCTCGAACCCACAATCTTGAGCGCTTGATCGATCTACTCCCGACGTGTATTGCCAGAACGACTGTCCTCTCCCAATCAGCAAGGTTGACGGTCTACGGTACTGCTGCACGATATCCCAGCGATGCCGAGGCTGTGAGTATAGAGGAATACCAAGAAGCCCTCCGTTTAGCGGCAGCCGTTGTCGCTTGGGCTGAAAAGATTATCGAAGCAGGGCAGGCATCACACGGTTGATTTTTTCTCTCCGTTTGGGCTTGAGCGCCTGGCCCTGTCCTCCTTGCCTAGGCCGCCCGTCTGGACTATGATGCTGCCAGAGCACGCCGAGCGCTATCTGCAGCACATGCGCCCGCAGTGCACGCAACAGGGAGGACAGCCATGCGCTATCTCGTCACCGGTGGTACGGGCTTTATCGGTGCCTATGCCACACGCGCTTTGCTCGAAGCCGGGCACCACGTCACGGTCTTTGATTTAATGCCCAATCGTGAGTTTCTGACTGACGTCCTCGGCGCTCCGCCAGGGGACGACGTGCGCGTGGTGAGTGGGGATGTCACCGATATGCCCCTGATCCTGCGTACCATGCACGAAGCCCAGGCCGAGCGCGTGGTGCACCTCGCCGCCACCCTCAGCATCAGTAGTGAGGCCAACCCCCTGCGCACCTTGAAGGTGAATTGCGAGGGCCTCATCAATGTCTTCGAAGCGGCCCTGGCGCTGGGCGTCAGCAAGGTGGTGTGGGCCAGTTCTGTGGCGGTGTTTGGGGGGGCCGAACGCAGCGAGGAGCGCCTTGCCAATAACGCCCATCATGCCCCGTTGGGACTGTATGGGGCAGTGAAGTCGATGAACGAAAGCCTGGGGCGACATTATAAGCGCCAGCGTGGGCTGGACAATGTCGGGTTGCGCTTTACGGCGGTGTACGGCTACGGCAAAGCCCTGACCATCCCCCGTGGCACGGGCGTGGATTATATCACCGAGTTGTTGGAGAAACCGGCAGTTGGCGAACCTGGCGCCATCTCGAACGGCGACGATGCCCCTGACTGGCTGTATGCCGAAGACGTGGCGCGTGCCATCCATCTGGCGTCGGAAGCACCACCATGCACTGAAGCGGGGCTGACGATCTGCGGTGACGCTCGCTCCATGCAGGAGGCGGTAGCCTATGTACGGCAACTGCTCCCGCAAGCCAGCATCCGCGTGACCCCAGGACGCCAGTCGGGCCGTATGCGCTACGATCCGTCCACCACCGAAGCGGCGATTGGCTACAGCCGGCAGTTCTCTATGGAAGAGGGCTTTCGTCGTACCATCAACATGGTGCGGGCCAAACGTGGCCTGCCGGCCGTGTAACCCTCAGCGAGTATAGCTCGCTCTCTTTGCTCCCTCTCCCGGAGGGAGAGGGAAAAAAGTACCCATCAAATCAAGGGAAGGAGCATGACTCACATGGCTGATGCACTGTCGACGATCCTGGAAACCACGCAGGCCGAACGGCTGGCAACGGGTTTTGGTTTTACCGAAGGACCCCTGTGGGATCCGACCAATGGTTGGTACTATTTTGTCGATCTGCGTCGCAACCGGCTGTACCGTCTGACCCCTGGGAAGGAGCCTGAAGTAGTGCGGGAAAACACCGGCGAGGGGAACGGCACCACCTTTGATCTGCAGGGGCGGATCGTGATGTGTGAGGGTGGCAATCGCCGCATCACGCGCATGCACGCCGATGGGCGTATCGACGTGCTGCTGGACCGTTTTGAGGGCAAGCGTCTGAACCGCCCGAACGACGTGGTGTGCCGATCGGATGGCAGCATTTACTTTACCGACCCCGGTCTGCGGGTGCCTCTGGCACAACGGGAACTCCCCTACGCTGGGGTGTATCGCATTGCCCCCAATGGCGCCGTCACCATCATCGCGGACTTCGAGTATCCCAATGGTCTGGCCTTCTCGCCCGACGAGCGCCGTCTCTATGTGGCCAATACCCGCTGGGCGGCGTATATCCACGTGCTCGATCTCGATGAGCAGGGTAACATGGTGCGCCGCCGCATCTTTGCGGATATGTCCTCGGACGAAACCGACGGGGTGCCCGATGGCATGAAGGTGGACGTGGCAGGGCGCGTCTACTGCACGGGTCCTGGGGGCACCTGGGTCTTTGCGCCCGACGGCACCAACCTGGGGATCATTCGCACCCCGGAGATTCCCGCCAACCTGGCGTTTGGCGGGGCAGACATGCGGACGCTCTTTTTCACCGCGCGCACGTCGGTGTACACGCTGCGCACGACCACACCGGGGGTGGTGCAGCCGCGTTTCCGGTCCTGATCCAAGCACCGGATGAGCTTGCCAGGGGCGGAACGGGACGCCCTGGTAGCCACCACGGTCAGTTGCGCCTCGCAGCCCTCTGTGTCACAATAAAGCTTACCCTGCGGGGGTGTACTAGACCGTCACAGTTGTCAGGGTCAGCCTGTGAAGAGACGTCACCCGGGAGTATCGCCATGCAGATAGAGGTCGTCGGGCTCCGCTTCAAACCGTCTGGCAAGATCGTACAGTACGCTGCCAATGGGCTGACGCTATACCGGGGGGAAAAATGTGTGGCCGAGTCCGAAAGCGGCGTCGAACTGGCCACGGTGGTGCTCGCTCCCCACGCTGTCGACATCCAGGCCGAGCAGCATGACCTCAAGCCAGTCCTGCGCAAAGCCAGCCTGCATGATTTCGAGCAGGCTGAGGCCATGAGTCAGCGTGCGAAGGACGCCTTCGCCCTGTGCCGCCGCCGCATTCAGGAAGTCGACCTGCCCATGAAGCTGGTCAGTGTGGATTTTACCCTCAATGGCCAGAAGGCCATCTTTTATTTCACCGCCGCCGACCGGGTCGATTTCCGTAGCCTGGTCAGGCACCTCGCTGGCGTTTTGAAGGTCCGTATTGAGATGCGCCAGATTGGTCCCCGTGATGAGACCAAAAAGCTGGGGGGGCATGGCGTCTGTGGTCGCCCGCTGTGCTGTGCCACGTTCCTGACGGAATTTGCACCGATTTCCGTGCGGATGGCAAAAGAACAGGGCATGGCGCTCAACCCGTCGCGCATTTCTGGTGTCTGCGGCCGCCTCAAGTGCTGTCTGGCTTACGAAATGCCCGTGTACAAGGCGATCAAAGACGCATTGCCGCGTATTGGGGATATCTACATGACCGAGGAAGGACGTGGTCGGGTGGTGGATATCACCGTCGTCGGAGAGGCCTTTGCGGTCGAGCTCGAAGAGAGCGGTGAAGTGCTGTTCATCCGTCTACCGAGCGCCGAAGAACGGACCAACAACTGCCATAGCTGCGGCAATAAGGGCTATACGCCGGGCCATGCAGAGGACACGCACTGAGAGACGGGGCACAGCCGTGGACCAGTCTCAGAGGGCTGAGTACGGTGCCGGTGGGCTTGTTGCAGGGTGATCGGCTGGTGTCACGTGGAGCTGGAGCCACGCCATACGTTCCCTGCCACGCAGAAAATCACCGAGCAGGTCGGCCAGGGTGACCCGGTCGAGCACGGCGTACATGTGCTGTTCAGCTTCCGCAAAGACGCGCAACAACAGACAGTTCTTCGTGGCCTCACAGCAGCGTTCCTGGGCCAGGCACTGATACATCGGGGGCTCTGGGTCCATCGCTCGTACGACATCCCCTATCGTAATCGCTTCGGGAGGTCGAGCCAGAGCGTAACCACCACGCTTGCCGCGCATGGCGCGCGTGATCCCCGCATGGGTGAGGCGTTGAAAGACTTTCGCTAAATAGCTCTCAGACACGTTCTGACGGTGGGCAATGTCGCTGAGGAGCACAAAGCGCCCCGTCTCAAGGAGAGCCAGCGCCCATAAGCCATGGATGGCCAGGTCAGTACTCTGTGAAAATTGTAGGCCCGGCATTGGTATCCTCCATGCAGTTTGATGCCTATATCTCGAAAGCTTCTTGACAGTTATCGCCGTGCGTTCTATATTCTGGACAAAATGAATCCATTTATCAACCCCTCAGTTAGGGTTTTTTTACGTACAAGGTTTGCACGATGCGCCATTTGTCGCCTACTGATGACACATCTCAGTTTGATACTGCCCCTTTCGTGACCACGTCTGTTGGGGAACCTGCCTCTGCAGAGGTGCAGGGGGCATTGCCGACTGCATCCGCGGAGGTTGAGCCATCGATCATTGCGCACTACTTCCAGGAGGTGCGCCGCTTTCCTCTGCTCTCCCACAAGGGGGAAATGGCTCTGGCCCAGCAGATCCAGGAAGGTGCCCAGCAGTGGCGCGATGAATTGCTGCAGCGTCTCCTGCATGTCCCACTGCTCCTGGCCTGTCGGGCACGCCTCCGGCGTGGCATCATGCCCATTGCGGCGGTATGCCTCCCAGAACACGCCCCTGCTTTCGGTGATTTGGTTGCCATGCTCGACCAGCTGCAACGTTTGCGTTGTCAGATGCGGCAATTGGTGCAACAGGGCGTCGATAGAAACACCGAGACCCTGGCGCAGATGCGGGCGTTGCGGGCTGCGATGCGGACCCTGCTCCAGCCGCTGGTCTGGCAACCGCTGTTTTTGCGCCAGGCCTGGGCGCGGTTTGATACCGCCATGGCGGCGGCGTCTCCGGCCCGGCAGCATCGGCAAGCGAGCCGCTTTCTCTCGACCCTGGGCTACAGTCTGCGCACGTTGCAGCGCCTCTGGCATATGCTGCATCGGCTCCAGACCCGTGCGGAGAGTGCTAAGCAAGAACTCGTGGCCCGCAATCTCCGGCTGGTCATTAGCGTCGCACGCGAGTTTACATACACTGGGATACCCTTGACCGATCTTATCCAAGAAGGCAACATTGGTCTCATGCGCGCTGTGGACAAGTTTGATTACCGGCGCAACTTAAAATTCAGTACCTATGCGGTCTGGTGGATTAAACAGTCTGTCCGGCGCGCGGTGTTCGAACAAGGGACCCTGATCCGGGTACCGGAATACATGTACGAAAGTGCCCGCCAGGTGTCAAAAAGCCGCGACGCGCTCACCACGACGTTGGGACGCTCCCCAACGCCGGGTGAGATTGCCACTCATCTCGCCATGCCTCTGGAGCGGGTGGAACGCACCCTGGCCCTGGGGCACGAACCGGTGTCGTTGGACCGGCCTGTGGCGGAGGAAGATAAGCGTACCCTTGGGGAGATACTCGCCGATACCAAGGCGTGGGTGGGACAGGAGAGCATCATCCAGCAGGAGTTGGTGGACCGCACCCATCGCGCGCTCGAGGGTTTGACACCACGCGAAGCCGAGGTCATTCGGCGGCACTTTGGCCTGCATGGGCAGCCGGAGGAAACCTTACGCCAAATTGGCCTCGATCTCCATTTGAGTCACGAACGGGTGCGGCAAATCGAGGCCGAAGCCCTGGCCAAGCTCAAACGTCAGGGGGCCCCGTTGCGGGTCTTTCTGGAACCGTAATATGACTGCTCAGCGTCCCTTTATCACTGATGTCTTCGCGCGGCCCTTACGCAACCTGCGCCTCTCCGTGACCGACCGCTGCAATTTGCGCTGTCAGTACTGTATGCCGGAAGAGGAATATGCCTGGCTGCCACGTGGCGATCTACTGACGTTTGAGGAGATTGCGACGTTGGTTGACCTATTCACCGATCTCGGTGTGGAGAAGGTGCGCCTGACGGGTGGTGAGCCGCTACTGCGCCGTGATCTGCCAACGCTGGTCCGTATGCTGGGGCGCAATCCGCGCATCCAGGATCTGGCCGTGACGACGAATGGTATCTTGCTAGTTGAACAGGCAACGGCGCTCTACGATGCGGGGCTGCACCGCGTCACCGTAAGCCTGGATACTCTGCAACCAGAGCGCTTCCGGGAGTTGACCAGACGCGACACGCATCCCAGGGTCTTAGCCGGTATTGAGGCGGTGCGGCGGGTCGGTTTCACCGGCCTGAAACTCGATGCTGTGGTCATGCGCGGGGTCAACGACGACGAGCTGGTTGATCTCATCGAGTATGGCAAGCAGGTAGGAGCAGAGGTCCGCTTCATCGAGTACATGGATGTGGGTGGTGCCACGTCTTGGACGATCGACAAAGTCTTCTCGCGGGCAGCCATGCTGGAACGGCTCAGCCAGCACTATGGGCCCATTGAGTCCGTGGTGACAGAGAGTTGGGCCCCGGCGGAGCGTTTTCGCTTACCAGACGGGACCGTGTTTGGGATTATTGCCTCCACGACCGCGCCGTTCTGTCGCACCTGCGACCGCAGCCGGCTCACCGCCGATGGCCTGTGGTACTTGTGCCTCTATGCGCGTCACGGGATCGATCTGCGTCAGCCATTACGGGCTGGGGTCGCCAGAGAGGAGTTGGCATCGATCATCGTGTCGGGCTGGCAGACGCGTCAGGATCGTGGCGCCGAGGAGCGCAAAGCGCTCGAGACGCACGGCATGCGGAGTCCCCTGATTCCTCTCGAACGCCTCCGCAAGGATCCGCATCTCGAGATGCACACACGCGGAGGCTAACGTAACATCACCTGGAGGTTACCCGTGTTGCCATTACGGTGATCAAGTGCCGAGATGGTAATGCGCTGCTGCGGTTTCAAGGCAGAGACCAGATGTCCCAGCTCTTCCACGCTCTCAATCGGCTGGTCGTCGATGGCCAACAGCACATCCCGCACCTCCAGCCCAGCCTTCCCCAGGGCGCTATGGGCGTCAATGCGTGTGATGGTCACCCCCTGGTGTGCCTCCAAGCCGTATTTCTCCGCTTCCTCGGGACTGACCGGGCGGACGGTCACCCCTAAGCGTTTCTGCACCGCAGCGAGCAACGTCTTGGTCGCCTCCTCCAGATTCCTGACCGTAGCAGTCAGTTCCTGTTTCTGCCCCCCGCGCAGAATGGTCATCTTCACCTCTTGACCACTGGGGGTGATCGCCACGGCATTGCGCAGGGCATCGGCGCTCGTCACGTCTTTCCCCTGGTACGCCATGACCACATCGCCCTTCTTGAGCCCCGCCTGCTCCGCCGGACCCCCTTTCACCACATCGGCGATCAGGGCGCCCTGTGACATGTCTACGCCGAGCCCTTTGGCCAAGTCGGGGATGATTTCTTGTATGCTCACGCCCAACCAGGCACGCTCTATTTTACCGTGCGTGATGAGGCCCTTTGCTATATACGCCGCCATGTTACTGGGAATAGCGAAGCCAATCCCCTCAAAGCCCCCCGTCTGCGACGCAATCACCGCATTCACGCCGACGACCTCGCCATGCAGATTCAACAACGGGCCGCCACTATTGCCAGGATTGATGGGCGCATCCGTCTGGAGAAAATCCTGATAGCTGCTCGGCTCCGTGATGCCACGCCGATGCTTGGCACTGATGATACCGTGGGTGACCGTTTGATCCAGACCGCGCGGATGCCCAATGGTGACTACCCACTCGCCCACTTCCACGCGATCAGAATCCCCAAGAGTCACATAGGGCAGTGCTTCCTTGGTGTCGATCTTGATTACTGCCAGGTCGGTCTTCGAGTCTGTGCCGACCACACGAGCCGTATATTTATGGCCATTGGCCAGCAGCACCTCGATCTTGCTGGCGCCGCCGACCACGTGCTCGTTAGTGAGGATGTGGCCTGCAGCATCCATAATCATCCCACTGCCCAGCCCCCTGACCTCACGTTTGAACTTTTTGGGCAATTGGCGTCCGCCGAAGAAACGCTGTAAAAAGGGATCATTCTCAAAGGGCAGAAGAGGGTTCGTGACCTCCTGCCGCTCAGTGACCTCGATGTGGGCGACAGCGGGGATCGTCTGCTTGGCGATCTGTGTAATGGCTGTGGTCAGATCCACTGTGCCCCTGATCGACTGGGCATGCGCCCAGGGCAAAAATACCATCAGGCTCACCACCCAGGCCAGGGAGAGGGCAAGACCTCTACGCGCAACTCGATGCCGTGAGACAGG
>WNEY01001890.1_pt1 | contig 24552 bp, 18 predicted proteins | sample 5400531 | NCBI WGS metagenome assembly WNEY01 (sample SAMN13153338, study PRJNA577476) | soil metagenome | isolation source: 200 cm saprolite under Douglas fir tree site 1 | place: USA:California | collected 2015-04-18
AGGAGACGCACCGCAAGGAGCTCGCGTTTCTCGCCGCGGCCGTGAAGGACGCCGACATCGTCATCTCCACCGCGGCTATTCCAGGCAAGAAGGCGCCGGTACTGATCACGGCCGCGGCGGTGCAGGGGATGAAGCCGGGCGCCGTCATCGTTGACCTCGCTGCTGAAACGGGTGGCAACTGCGAGCTGACCCAGCCCGGCTCGGAGATCGTGCGCAACGGCGTCTCGATTCTCGGCCCGCTCAACCTTGCGAGCACGTTGCCGCGGGACGCGAGCCAGATGTACGCGAAGAATCTGTCGGCATTCCTGGGGCACGTCGTGCAGGACGGGAAGCTGCGGCTCGATTTCGAGGACCAGATCACCCGCGACACCTGCGTGACACACGCAGGTGAGGTGCGCAAATCATGACCGACTTGGGATCGATGCTGTTCGTGTTTGTGCTCGCGACATTCATCGGGCTCGGAGTGATCCGACGGGTATCCCGACTGCTGTACACGCCGCTGATGTCGCTCACGAATGCCATCTCCGCCATCGCCGTCGTCGGCTCGATCGTGGTGACGGGCGCCGATCATCCGCTCACGATCCGCATTCTCGGCGCGGTCGCGCTGTTCGCCTCGATGACGAACATCGTCAGCGGCTTCATGATCACCGACCGCATGCTCAAGATGTTCAAGAAGCAGTGATCCATCTCCTCGGCGAGCTCTCCGCCGTCCTCGCGACGGCGCTGTTCATCTTCGCGCTGTATTGGATGAACGATCCCAAGACAGCGCGCCGCGGTGTGATCGCCGGCGTCACGGGGATGACCGTCGCCGTGGTCGCAACCTGGATCCAACCCGAAATCATCCATCACGGCTGGATCGTTCTTGCGATCTTCGCGGGATTCCTGGTCGGCGTGCCGCTCTCGCGGGTGCCGCTCACCGCCGTGCCGCAGCGGACCGCGCTGTCGCATGCCTTCGGTGGCCTGGCGGCGGGGCTCGTCGGAACGGCGGAATACTTCCTGTGGCTGGGCGGGCCCGCGAAAGCGGCGCTGCAGCTCACACCGTTCCGGATGAGCGCGCTCGTCGCCGAGGTGATACTGGGCTTCCTGACGTTCACCGGGAGCTTGATGGCGGCCGGCAAGTTGCAGGAGGTGCGCTGGATTCCGCAGCGGCCCGTCACCTATCCCGGGCAGAACGTCGTCAACATCGGTGTGCTCGCTATTGCCGTCGCACTCGGCGTGCTCCTGGTGCTGAATCCTGGTGCGCCGTGGGCCGGGCAGGCGTTCCTCGCGATTGCCGGGCTCGCCCTGATCTTCGGCGTGCTGCTGATCATTCCGATCGGCGGCGCCGACATGCCGACGGTGATTTCGATCTTGAATGCATACGCCGGTCTCGCCGCGGTCGCGATGGGTTTCGTACTCAACAACAAGCTGCTCGTGACCGCCGGCGCGCTGGACGGCTCGAGCGGCTTGATCCTGTCGATCATCATGTGCCGCGCCATGAATCGCTCGTTCACGAACGTGCTGTTCGGCGCGTTCGGAAAAGCGCAGCTGGCCGCGCTTGCCGCCGGTGAGGAGAAGGTCTGGAAGCAGGAGACGGTCGAGGGAGCGTCCCAACTGCTCGAGCAGGCGCGCACCGTCGTCATCATTCCGGGATACGGCATGGCGGTCGCGCAGGCGCAGCACAAGGTCCGCGAGCTGTACGACGCGCTGACCAAACGCGGCGTCTCGGTCAAGTTCGCGATTCATCCCGTGGCGGGCCGGATGCCGGGACACATGAACGTGCTGCTGGCCGAGGCCAATATCCCGTACTCCGCACTCGTCGAGATGGATGAGATCAATCCCGAAATGCCGCAGACTGACGTCGCCTTGGTGGTTGGCGCCAACGATGTCGTCAATCCGGCAGCGCGCTACGCGAAGGCCACGCCCATCTATGGGATGCCGATTATCGATGCCGATAAAGCGAAGACGGTGCTGGCCGTGAAGCGCAGCAAAAACCCTGGATTTGCTGGGATCGACAACGAGCTATACGTGCAGGACAACACCTGGATGCTTTTTGGTGATGCGAAAGCTGTGCTGGGCGATCTCGTCAAACAATTCGGAGGCGGCGGCATTCACTGAATTTCCATGCAGGGCGATTAGAGTTTATGCGTACTTGCCACTTCCCGGGCCGCAATCCACGTTCACTGCTTCCTCCTCTTTGGAGCGCTTCATATGCGCCGTCTCACTCCCATCGTCACCGTCGGGCTTTTGGTCGCTTCCTGCAGGTCGGCGGACCGGCCTTTGGCCTACGGACCACAATTCGCCCACGTCCAGGACCTGGAGGGGACGCCCGACCTCATGGTGGACGGTCAACGGCTGGCGGACAGCTGGGTCATTTACGACCAGACCTTCGATCCCAGCACCTGCAGCGTTGTCGAGGGCAGCGTGCAGCCCGGCGAGCACCGCGTGCTGCGGTTCACCGTCACCACACCCAACATCGGCGACGCCGATATCTTCATCGGCGATCCCAACGTGCACGTCGCCGCCAACGACGGGTTGTTCGAATTCGCAACCTGCCATAACCATTACCACTTCCGGCACTACGCCACCTACCAGCTCATCTCGGCGAGTGATGGTCACATTTGGCGCTCCGCCAAGCGGGGCTTCTGCATGATCGATGTGACGCCATGGCAAAGCGATGCGGGCGTGGGGTCGTGGGTCTACCGCAGTTGCGGCAGGGTGGGAATCCCAGGCAACCAAGGGATCAGCGTCGGCTATGCCGATACGTACTTCAAATTCCTCGGCGGGCAGTACTTCGTGCTTGATGGCGGCGACGGACAGGCGCCTATTCCGCCGGGACAGTACATCATCCGCATCACTGTCAATCCACCGTTCACGGCCGCGGCAGGCGAGCCGTGTCCTCACATCGACCTCAGTGGGTTCTGCCACCAACTGCCCGAAAGCAACTTCACCAACAACGTGGCCGAGGTGCTGATCACGATCCCCGATCGGACGGGCAAAACCGGCTTCGGCCCGGGGGCGGGGAACATCACGAACACCGAGTTGATCGACGACGAGAACCGGCCGGACAAATAGCCCGACTCAAGTCGCATGAAAATGGAGGGGCGCAGCATGCTGCGCCCCCTTCGTCCGCGCCGGACTAGTAACACACGCTGGGATTCGCCACGCAATAAGGATTAGCCAGCAATTCGATCTGGGTGATGGGGAAGAACGTGCCCGGCGCCGACACGGCTTCGGCAACGGGCGTCGTGGCTTGCCACTGATCGGCACGGTCGCCGAAGCGATACAAATCGTGCAACCGGCGACCCTGCAGGAACAGGTTGACCTTGCGCTCGTACTTCAGCATGACGAGGGGGCGCGGATGCGCCGCGTTCGCGGGGTCGTACGCCGGCAGCGCGTTGAGCGTGCGCACCGCATTGATGTTCGCCGCAAACTGCCCTGTTGCACTGAGCGTGTCCCCAGCGGCGAGCCCGGCCTCCGCGAGAATGAGGTAGAGCTCTCGAGCCGATACCACGGTGAGCGGCCCGTAGAGCTGCGTTGCCGACGTGCCCTTGAACTCGATCGCAGCGCGTCGCAACTCTGGATCGACGAGGCCCGTGATGGGGTCCTTCAGCGTGTCCTTGGTAGATGCCCGGATATAGGCGTCCCCGACGCGCATTTCCTGGCGCGAATTCACCCAGGCACCCATGTAGTTGTCGATGGTCGTGGTGCTATACGCGAAGCGATACTTCCAGTCGACGGTGGCGAGCGCGAGGGCCGCCACGGCGTCGGCGTTGGCGGCCGGATCGGCGACGATCCCGCTTCCGCCATTGGGCACTCCGGGGCCGGCCGGATGCAACTTGGCCCAGACGGCCTTGGCATGTTCGGCCCGTGCCCGCTGGGCCGTGAGCGCCAGCTGCAGACCTCTGTTCGCGGTCGCTTGGGCGATCGCGAGACCAGCCGTCGTGTAGGCGATGGCAATTTTATAAGTGGAATCCATCCTCGCCCGGCCCAGTGGCGGTGCGGCAGTGCGGCGGTCGGAGCCGATGGGGAAGTTGTTGAACATGTCGCCGATCATCGTGTACGCGATCGCGGCATACAGGTAGGCGCGCGCGAGGTCGTCGCGGTTCTTCAACGTTCCCGCCGAATCGAAAGCCGACAGTTGCTTTATTGCGAAATCCGACATCCACCGAGCCCGGCCGATGAATGGGAATGCGGCATCGGTGAATTCGTTGGTCGGGTTCGTCATATTGCCAACGTCCAGCTCGCGGAACCCATCGCGCGAGCCGATCCATGTCATTTCATCGGAGGCGGTGCTGTACTCCAGCAGAATCGCGCCCCATCCGTACGCAACCGTCGCGAGCGCGCCATTGGCTATTGCCGGAGCGGCTTTGGGATTGTTGAGATCCTCAGCGTTGACGTTATTCGGGTTCTTGACGTCGAGCAGGCTGCTGCACGCGGTAACCATGCCGAGTAACCACGCAGCGGCGATGCCTCGCACGCCCCTGTAGGTGAGTGACATTCTCGTGCGGTTCATTGTCTCTCTCCTTTCAGTGGCGGGTCAGAAGCCGAGGCGCACGGTGAACGTGAAGCGGCGCGGCAACGCGAAGCCAAACGCGTCAATGCCTTGACCGAAGTTCTGATCGATGCCGCCGAGGTCGGCGCGCGCGCCCCCTCGACCGTATTCGTTGGTCTCGGGATCGATGCCCGTGTAGGGTGTCCAGAGGGCCAGGTTGCGTCCAGCGGCCGTGATGGACATATGGCTGAACCCGAGCCTGGTGGCATACGCGGCCGGCACGTTATAGGTCAGGCTCAACTCGCGGAAGCGGAGAAATTTGCCGTTCTCGTTTTGATTCAGGCCGTCGTAGGGCGACAGTGCTTTGAGCTCATAGGCCCATTTGCGAGACGCGGCAAGCCGCTCTTGCGCCGTGCTCGCTGGATTCAGCATGGTCGCTTCGACCTGAGCCGCGCGCGTCAGATTGCGCCCGATCACCGGATTCGATTTGCGGAACGCGTCCGTCAGGTTCGTGATGGTGTAATTCCCGAACTTGTACTCGAACAACGCGCCAAGCTCGAGATTCCGCAGCACGGTCGCAGTCATCCCAAACGTCCCTTGCCAGTCGGGAGTCGACTTGCCGAGATAATGATCCAGACGGTCTCCGTTCCCGTTCTCATCGACCAGCAGCGGATTGAGGAGGTTGAGCGCGCGCGGCACCGCGAAGTATGCCAGGAGCTCAGCGTCGGTATCGGGTTTGCCGTCTGGTGTTCCCGATGGTCCGGTGAGGTCGTACGGATTCTCGCCCGCGTTGAGGCAAAGGTATGTTGCCCCCGTCGGTCGAGCGCTACACGGCCCCGGGAGCTTGGCGCCGAAGAGTGCGCCGACAGGATAGCCTTCCTTGATAAAATTGCGGTACCGCGGATAACTGCCGCCTACCTTCAGCGGTGGCGCCCCGCCCAGCTTTGTCACGAATGCCCACAACCAGGTGGCGTTGGCAAAGACCTTCACGGCGAGTTTGCCAGAGTTCACCGGCAGGAAAGACGCCGTGATATCGTAGCCGCCGGCCTTGATCTCACCGACATTCGACAACTGCAGGTTGGGGAAGCCGCCTGAGGTGGCATACTGGCGGACGTAGAGCGCATCCCGAGTGCGGCGGCGCCAATACGTGATCTCCAAGCCAGCCCGGTCGTTGAGTGCGCCCATCTCCGTGCCGAGCTCCCACTCGGTGCTCACTTCGGGCTTAAGATCGGCATTTCCAAGATTATTCGGTGCGAGCCCGGGCCCTAACTCAGAGCCGAGGGGCGAAAACGTTGTGAACTTGTCGAAGGCACCGGGCTGCAGCCCCGATTGTCCGATGGCGCCGCGTACGCGGAAGGTCGAGAGTAGAGAGGCGAGCCGTGAGCTCGCCCAACTTGGCAGGAGACTCGGCTGCACCGAGAGGCTGGCTTTCGGATACAAAACGCCGTGCGATGTCTTGCCGAAGGCGCTGTTTCGGTCGTAGCGGCCGCCCAGCGTCAGAAACGCGTAATCGCGGAAGCCGAGCTGCTCCTGCGCAAACACGCCCGCATTCACCGTCTCGAGTGCGCGCTCGAACGCGTTTTGGTTGAACCCCGCGCTCGTGACCTCGAGGCCCGGTCCGGAGAAAACACCCCCGAAGCTGCCCTCATCTTCCAGCTTCGTGATGAACCCCTGTCCGCCCACAACGAGGGTCGATGACCATTGTGGTCCAAACGGACGTCTCCAGGTAGTCTTACCCTCCGCCGTGACAATCCGCTGAGTCCGGTTATCCACGACCTTGCTCCCGCCGGGGGCGACCAACGTGTAGCCATCCACGTCGTTGTCGAATCCGCGGAAGCCCTGACTCAGTTGGCTCAGCATGTCGACGCCAAAAGTGCCTTCAACGGCCAGCGAGGGAAACGCCTGATAACTCACGTTGATGGTGCCGATGAAGTGCTTCGCGTCCTGTTTGTTGGTGCGTTGCATGTCCTCACGCACCGTGCCAAAGGACGCGACGCCCGTCGGATTGCCGGGACCGGTGCAGCCGCCCCTTCCGTCGGGTTGCGAAGCGGCCCGCGGGGTTACGCAGGTCGCCTGCTCGGGGTGACTAAAGATCGCGTTGGTCAGCGGTGCGTAGATGCTGTTGTTGTTCGTCGGCGTCTCGTGGTGGGCGTCGGTATATCCGGTCGTGACGCGGATTTTGACGCGGTCGGTCGGCAACAGATCGAGCGATGCCGTTCCCTGCACCTTGCGATCGATATCGGCAGCCGGTCCAAGAGTGGAGCCGCCAAACGGCCCGTTCTCGGTGAAATAGCGTCCGTTCACATAGTACGTGACGCCAGGAGTGCCGCCGCTCACCGCACCCGAGTACGTGCCCGCGTACCCGGTCTCGAATAGTCGTTGCACAAAGTTGCGCTCGAACACCTCGAACGGCCGAATGGTCGTGCCGTAGAACTGACTCAGCCGATCCGCAACCGGGAGCTTTGTCTGACAGGGAACGGTGTCGTTGCCCGCCGCGACGCAGCTCTGCCACGTATCCCACCGTGCGAAGCCTGCTTCAGCGGGGTAGCGTGACAGCGGATATCTCGAGACGCCCTGCTCGCTCATGAAGTCCCAGCGCGGCGCACCGCGCGCACCTTTCTTGGTGAAGATCTGGATGACGCCGGCGGATGCCTCGGTCCCGTACAGCGTCGTCGCCGCGGCGCCCTTCAGCACCTCCATATGGTCGATCGCCTCCGGATTGATATCGTCGAGCCGCGAGGGTGTGCCGCCTCCACCCGTCCCGACGTTGTCGCCGAACCCGCCGCTGCGGTCCACACGCACGCCATCTACATAAACGACGGGCTCGTTCGCTTGGGTCAGGCTCGCGGCGCCGCGAATACGAATCTGCGCCCCTTCGCCGGTCAGGCCGCCGGAAGGAAGGACCGCAACAGCGGGATCTCGTGCGGCGAGCTGCTCCGAGACGTTGCTCGCAGGCGCGTTGCGCAACGCGCTCGCGTCGATTGTCGTGACCGTGTTCCCCAGCTTGCGTTTTTCGGTCTCCGCTCCCGCTCCAGTTACCACTACGACGTCGAGCGCTACCGCCGCCAGACGAAGCTCGAAGTTCAACTCGACCGCCTGACCGGCAGAAACGGTCGCTTTCTGTACCTCGGCGGCAAATCCGACGCGACGCGTTCGGATCTCAATGTCGCCGGCCCGTACGCTGAACTGATACCGTCCGTCGGCGCCGGTCAGCGTACCGAGCTCGGTTCCAGCGACGTAGACCTGAACGCCGTCGACGGGCCGTTTCGTGAGCGCATCCGTGACCGTGCCGCGAATCGTGCCGGTGCCTTGCGCAACCACCCCATTTGCGAAGAGGTGCACGGCCACCACGAGGGTTGCTGCGATTCGCGCGGAACTGGGAATAGGACGGGAAGTTCGCATCTGTTGCTCCTGCGATCGCACCTTGCAACCATGGGTCGACCCGACCCCATCGCTGCGCAGGCGATGCAAACCGCCGTCGGGAAACGGCGAGGCGCGACCGAGGACGGCGGGGACCCGGTCACGCGAGATATGAATGAGGTTGGAGACGGTGCAGAGCGTCGTCAAGACCGCGGTACTTGCGGTGTCATCGGGCGGACGACAGTGTCGTGCCATGGGTTTTCGCCTTCTGCCTTGCTATGTGCTAGGTGTCCTCCTCGCCACGGCGGGATGCCAGGACATGACCGCGCCCGCGAAATCTCAGGTACCGCTGCGGGTTGCCGGGCAGCGGGGGCTTCAGTCGGTCAGTGCGGGTGTCCTTCATACCTGCGGCATTGCGGGCTCGGGAATCACATACTGCTGGGGCTGGAACCGCGATGGGGAACTGGGCGATGCGTCGACTACCGATCGCCTCGCCCCCGCCGCCGTGGTGAGCTCGAGCGGGTTTGTTCGCGTCAGCGCCGGCGGAGGTCATACGTGCGCCGTAAGCGGTGGTGGTGCCTCGTGTTGGGGCTTTAATCTGAGCGGCCAGTTGGGCGACAGCTCGACAGTCACGCGCACGACTCCGACACCGGTGACCAGTGGGTCCAATTTGGTCGTCATTGCAACCGGCGGTGCTTACACCTGCGGGGTACGGAGCGACAGCAGTGCGGTGTGCTGGGGATTCGGCAGGTACGGTCAACTCGGGACCGGAGACCGTCAAGACCGTCGCTCACCCACGCCGGTCATGGGTGGGCTGAAGTTTCTGACGGTGAGCACTGGGGCCTTTCACACCTGCGGATTGGCCGCTGATAGCACGGCGTTCTGCTGGGGATTGAACGATCACGGCCAGCTGGGTGATTTGATCGCCGACACCACGCGACCGGCTGCGGTGCGCGGAGGTATCAAATTCGCGATGATCACCGTAGGTTCGCTGCATAGCTGCGGCCTGACCTCCCTCGGAGCGGCGTATTGTTGGGGTGACAATGAGCTTGGCCAACTGGGGGATTCGCTAGAACTGCAGACGGGCGTCCCCAACGCTGTGAGTGGGGGGAAGACATTCGTGCGGCTCAGCGCGGGCGGATCGCACACTTGCGGCATCAGCTCGGACAGCACCGCCTGGTGCTGGGGTTCGGATGTAAATGGTCAGCTTGGAGGCCCGCCAACGCATACCTGTATCACGGCTGGCATGAGCGGTCCATGCAGCCCGATTCCGCAGCGGGTACAAGGTGGCTATACCTTCTCCACGATCAGCGCCGGTGCACAACACACATGTGCAATTACAACGGACCAGACTACCTATTGCTGGGGACTGAACAGCTTCGGCCAGCTCGGCAGCGGATCGAGGTCTGCCAGTCCGTGACGCACGCACCGCTCAAACGCATGTCAATCGGGCTGCCATCCTTGCTGCTGCTCTGTAGCTGCGTCAGCTATCGAGAGCTGGGGACCTTGACACCTGCGCGGGGATCCGAAGTCGTGGTGACCGTCGCGCAGCCGCTGGCGATCCCGCTTGAGGAAGTCACGGTGCGAGAGGTGAACGGTGCGAGCGGGCGAGTGACGTATGCGGACGCCGATTCCCTCGTGCTCGCGGTGCAGCAATTCAGCTCGATTTCCGGCGCGCATTATCCCGGTCTTGGCACGCAGATCACGATTGAGCGTGGTCGTATCGCGACGTTGCGACAGCGAAAGGTAGCGCCCGCTCGCACAGCGCTCCTCCTCGGTCTGGGTGCCGGAGCGCTGGTCGCAATCGTAACGTCCGTAAGACCGTTGTTAGGCAGCGGTTCGAATGGGCCCCCTGAGCCGCCTCCCCAACCCTAGCGCTTCCAGTTGTTGTTATCGCGCGCGATGTCGGGATAGACATTCCGCGGATCGATCACCGCGCTCGCCAGGCGCTTCGCACTCGCCATCCGATACGTGAAGCGACTCCCGAGGTTCCACATCTCGACCGGCAGGTTGCGCGTCTCGATCGTTCCGTCGGCGTAGCGCAGCTCCAGCGTCACGGGCAGGACCATCTGGGCCCGATTCGATAGATACAGGAAAGTCGAGTCGTCCCTCGTTCGCACGGAGTCCACGGCCTGATCCAACCGCGCCGTCGTGTAAATCCAGTTGCGCCAGAACCAGTCGAGATCGCGCCCCGTGACGTTGCTGATCGTGCGGAAAAAATCCGCCGGTTGCGGATGCTTGCCCTTCCAGCGGCGCGTGTACTCGCGAAAGGCGCGATCGAATTCGTCGCGGCCCACGACCGCGTCCCGCAGGATCGAAAGCATCAGCGCCGGTTTCTGGTAGGCGGTCCAGTAAAGCTGACGCACCTCGTCGGGCTTGGTGATCATCGGCTGCTCGCTGCCCGGAATCGCGGTGGCGGCGTAAGCGCCGGGCAGCTCACGCCGCACCGTATCGCCATACGCGGTGCCCTTGAAGAACGCCTCCGCGGCGTCGTAATCGGCGAACGTATTGAACCCTTCGTCCATCCAGGGATAGCGCCGCTCGTCCGAGCCGACCTGCATCGGAAACCACTGATGCCCGAGCTCGTGCATCAGCACCCAGTACTGGTCCTCACGCTTCTGCAGCGAGGGGCAGAAGATCAGCATCGGGTACTCCATCCCCTCGATGAGTCCTTCGACCGCGGACAGTTGCGGCCACGGATACTGGCCCAGCCTGCCGGAGAAATGTTTGAGCGCGAACCGCACCATAGTGTTCGATTCTTCCCACGGGGCGGCGTCGGGATGATAGAACGTCTGGACCAAAATCCCGTCCCACGTGCTCGCATCCCAGCGTAGTCCCGATCCCGCAGCCCACGCGAAATCGCGCACGCCGCTGGCAGTAAAGCGCCACGTCCGCGTGCCGGGCACGGGCCGCGTGGCATTCGCGGTGGCCTCCTGGCGCGTGATGACTTGCACGACCTGACTGGACGTGAAGGCGCGCGCCAGTCGCGCGCGCTCCTGTGGCGTGCGAATGGCGGTCGGGTTGGCCAGCGCGCCCGTCGCGGTGACGAGGAATCCAGCGGGGACCGTGAGACTCACGTCGAAATCGCCGAATTCGAGATAGAACTCGCCCGCGCCCAGGAATGGCAGTGTGTTCCAGCCATGCACGTCGTCATACACGGCCATGCGCGGATACCACTGGCCCAGCTCGTAGAAGTGCGAACCCACGCGCCCCATGCGTCCGCCGCCATAGGGTGGAATCGGGAAGTGCCACGCGATGTCGAACGTGATGCTGCGACCCGGTCCGAGGGGGCGTGGCAGCTCGACACGCATCATCGTGCCGAACACCTTCGTCGCCAGCGCCCGTCCTGCGACCGCGAAGCGATCGATCGTGATCCCCCCGACGAATCCCTTGCCGCTGAAGTCGAAGACGACCCCGCCCGCGAACCGCAATGGCGGCTGATTCAAGACGGCCGAGATCGACCCGGGCGCGAACAGATTCTGATCGAGCTGCACCCACACGTACTCGAGGGCATCCGGCGAGCGATTGACGTAGTAGATGCGCCCTTTGCCGCGCAGGATGTTCGTCGCCGTGTCGAGCGTCGCATCGAGCGTATAGTCGGCGCGCTGCTGCCAGTAGCGAGGCCCCGGCGCTCCGGAGGCGCTGCGCGCCGGCGTTGCCGCTGGCAGAGCCAGCGCGCGGAACGGAGACGAGTCAGCGACGGACTGTTGAAGCGCCACCAGCAACAGGAACATGCGGTTCTCCTAGTGAGTCGCGATTACACCTGCGGCACGATGCGCGATGGCCATCACGGTGAGCATGGGATTCACGCCGGACGCGCTCGGGAAAACGCTCGCGTCGGCGACGTACAGGCCTCGTATACCCCATACCCGATGTTCTGCATCCACCACCGACGTGAGCCCGCTCGCGCCCATGCGGCACGATGCCATCTGATGGAAGGTGACGAGCAACAGCTCGTTCGGTCCCCAGCCCGCGGCGTCCACGCGCCGCAGCCAGTTGTCGCGCGCATCCGTCGCTCCCGGCCGGTAGCTGACCGCGCGGGCGAGGGGCAGCCAGATGTGCTGCGCGCCCGCGGCTTCGAGCACCTCGGCCGCTGCGGCGATGGCGCGCCGCAGATGGGCGCGGTCGTAACGCGACAGCCGGTAGTGCATGACCGCCACGCCGTCGCGGTCCACCGTCACACGGCCGCCAAAGCGATCGCGCAATAGAATGCCGATGAGCGCGGTGCGTGGCAGCGTGGCCATCCGTTCGCGATGCTGCAGCGCCGATTCCCACGGGGCCGCAAGCGCCTGCAGCGAGGGGTGTACAGGCGCGGTCTCGAGCTTGAATCCATAGCCCGAATCGAGATCGGCGAATTGATCGGAGTAATGGGCCTGGACCGTCCCGGTCCACGGCCGCACCTCCTGCTCCATCTCCGCGAGCACCGCGGTCGCGGGGTGCAGAGCCAGGTGGTGGCCGAGCGCGGGTAGCGTGACGCCGGAGCGCAGCAGCAAAGCCGGAGAATGCACCGAGCCGGCGGCGACGATCACCGCGTGCGCGCGCACCGTCAGCGCCACGTTGCCGACTCGTGCATCAACGCCGGTCGCCGCGCCGCGATCGATTACGACGCGGCGCACGTCGCAATTCACCACAATGCGCGCGCCGCGCGCGGCCGCATCCTGAAGGTAGGTGATCAAGGTCGATTGCTTTGCGCCGGCGCGACATCCCATGCCGCAGTAGCCGCACGAATCGTCCTGCGGGCAGCCGCGCACGTCGCGCGGCAGCAATCCGTGATGCCATCCCAGTTGCTCGAGGCCCCGGATGAGCACCTGGTCGCGCCCCGAGGGCTTGGCATGATCGGTGTTGACACCGATACGGCGCGCGACGGCGTCGAGCGAGCGCGTGTATTCCGCGCTCTCGAAGTGCGGCAGGTGGTGCGCTCGAGCCCACTCCCGGCGCACGGCTTCGGGTGTCGCGAAGCTCGTCGTGTAGTTGATCACGGTGCCGCCGCCGAGCGTCGAGCCCTGCAGCACGACCAGACCGAGATCGCTCGTGGCTAGCAAGCCGCCGGCGTCGTACATCGTCTCGAGGGCGTCGCCTTCCTGGTGCGTGAAGTCCGCCTCGTTGCGATAGCCGCCCTTCTCCAGCACGATGACGTCCTTCCCGGCGGCGGTCAGCTCAGCCGCGACGACGCCACCGCCGGCGCCAGAGCCGACCACGACGACGTCGCAGCTGAGGGTGCTGTCCCGTGGGATGGCGACGGGACGGATCGGCTTCGGTGTGGCGGGTGGAGGGCCTAGCGGACCGGGATAACCGAGGGCGCGTGCGGCACCAGGCGTCGTGTAGTGCGTCACGGTCGTCAGCCGCTTCAGCGCCTGAAATGCTTTCCGACGCGGCAAGAGGCGGCTCGTCGCCCAGCCGCGCAGGCAGCGTTCGCGCTGCGCGGGCGACATACGCGTGAACGGTTGCGGGACGCCGGTGAGCAGCAAATTCACGACGCGGACATCGAGGAGTCGCAGCAGGACGTCCAGCTCGGCCCGATCGGCGGGGCGGGGCAGCGAGTCAATCTTCCGTGCCACCCGCTCGCCCAGGTCGGCCGGCGCGTCCACGACCAACGTCGCGGCAACCGCGCGCAAGACGTGCTGCGCGGCGGACGACAGCGTCAACGCGCTTGGACGAACGTCAGCTTGAAACCGTCAGGATCCGTGATCATGAAGACGCGGCTGCCCCACGGCGTGTCTTGCGGTTCCTGATCGAGCACACCGCCGCGCGCCTTGACGTCCGCGGCCACCCGATCGAGGTCCTGCGCCGTGTCGCAATAGAGCCGCCCGCCGACGCCCTTCTGCCGGTCGCGTCCTTTGGCGAAGTCGTCTTGCCCGAGCATGAACGTCACCGCGCCAGCGTGGATCTCACAACCCGTCAGCTCGCCGTTCTCGCGCCACTCGTCGCCGATGACGAATCCGAGGACATCGCGATAGAAGGCGATGCTGCGTTGCAGATCGGTCGCCGTGAACGAGGGTGTGATTTGGCGTAGGCGCAGCGTTTCCGGCTGCCGCCGGGCGCCGGGGCGGGGGCGTGCCTTGGCCGTGGCTTTGGCACGGGGCTTTTTGGCCGCCCGTTTCTTGGCCGGCTTCATTTTGGTCGCCATCAGGAGCGCTCCGAAAGGGTCTCGAAGCGTAGCGAACCGCCGCGCGTCTCGCCAGATTCCCCGTTCCCCTGTAATCATCGGAGCAATCGATCATGGCGACCAGCAATGCCGTAGCGACCTGGGAAGGCAAGCTGAAGGAAGGCAAAGGTACGTTCAAGGGCCAGAGCGGTTCCTTCAGAGGAGCATTCAGCTTCGGCACGCGATTCGAGGGGAAAAAGGGGTCCAACCCCGAGGAGTTGATCGCCGCCGCGCACGCCGGCTGCTTCAGCATGGCGCTGTCGTCCGCCCTCGAAAAGGCGGGCCATCCGGCGACGCGCATTGAAACGCGCGCGGCGGTCACGCTCGAAATGGTGGAAGGCGCGCCCAAAATCACCCGCAGTGTGCTCGATGTGCGCGGCAAGGTCGACGGGATCGACCAGGCGGCGTTCCAGCAAGCGGCCGAGGGCGCCAAGAAGAATTGTCCTGTCTCGAAGGCGTTGCAGGGCAACGTCGAGATTACGATGCAGGCAAAGCTCGTCTGACGCGGCGTAAGCGCTGGATGGTGTACCTCCTGCGCTGCCGCGACGGGTCCCTATATACCGGCATCACCAACGATTTGCCGCAGCGCCTCGCGTCGCACCGCCGGGGCACAGCGAGCGCCTACACGCGCTCGCGGCGTCCCCTATCCCTCGCCTATCAGGAAGTCGTGTCCGATCGTGGCAGCGCGCTGAAGCGCGAGGCGGCGATCCGTCGTCTCTCCCGCGTCGAAAAGTTGGCGTTGTGCAGCGCAGGGAAGTAGCGCTGGGAGTCGTGGCGATTCTGGTCGCGACGGCGTGCGTGCTATTAGGCATCTGGCAGCTCGATCGGCTCGCGCAACGCCGTGCCCGCAATGCCGCGCTCGCCGCGCGGTTAGCGTTGCCGCCGCTTCAGGTGCAGGAGGGGAGCGGGGGGGTCGACATCACGGCGGATACCGCCCGCCAGCGGCGCGTCGTCGCCCACGGCATCTACGATTTCTCCGCCGAGCGCACGTGGACGGGACGGAGTTTTGAGGGGACGCCGGGAGTGGCGCTCGTCACGCCGCTGCGCCTCTCGGGCGGGTCAGCAGTGTTGGTCGATCGTGGTTGCCCTCGCCGGACGCATTTCACGTCGATCATGCGCTCTATCGAGAGGCCGATACGGTGACGGTTACTGGCATTGCCTTGATTCCGCCGCGCGGCCGCGGCGACGTCGCTGTGGCCGGTTTTCTCCCGTTCGTCATTCAGCTCGAAACGCCCCCCCCCCCGCCGGCGAGGGGACTGCCGCGGCGTTGGCCCCCACCCGCGTTCGACAACGGCCCGCATCTGGCGTACGCGGTCCAATGGTTCAGCTTTGCGCTGATCGCTCTGGTGGGGACTGCTGTATTGATTCGTAGAGGTCGTTAAGCAGCTCGGAGCCGCGCTCGATTCGTGCCTCGTCGCGCGCATTGCGCTTGACGATGCCGGCGATAAGGCGCTCGAAGCCCGGCGTCTCGTCCCGCCCGAACTTCCCATCCTTCATGTCCACGTCGTGCACCATCTCGGCGATGGCGCGCAGCGCGCCGTCTTGCTCCAGCCCGAACCGCTGCACCAGCGTTTCGAACGTGCAACGGTCGCCTTCGTGCGTGTAGTCTCCCTCGAACATGTCGAAGCTGACCGCTCCCTCACGGGCTGCGCCGAACGCAAAGCGCGCTTTCGGGTCGATGAAGCGCTTGATCAGCCAGGCGCTCGCAATTCGGTCGACATGCACATCCGGCCGAGTCACCCAGGTACGCTTCATAGGCACCTTGTCGCGTTTTCCGCGGCTGGTCGTACGCGTCTTGAGCCCCGCGAGCGCAGCCTCCGCCGCTTTCCGGCCCCCAGCATCGAAATGGTCGAGTGCCGTGACGTCGCGCAGCCGGCGCTCGAGTCGCGCGATCTCCGCCATCGAATCGACCTTCTCAGCCGCACGGGTCAGATCCGCGTATTCGGCGTCCCGCGCAGTCCGGAACAGCGCTTCGATTTGCGGATCCGCCAGTCCATCGACGAATGTCGCCCGGCAGACTGATGCTTCGCCGCCGCCGGCCGCGATTTCCTTGCGCAGCCACTGGAAGTCTTCGAACGCCTGGGGGCTGAAGGGCAGGGCATAGACTGAATTCTTGATCGCGACGGCGCCGAGCCCCTGCAGGCGCCGCCAGATTTTGACACGGAAATAATCGGGCTTCGGTGGCAGCTGATGAATCAGCAACAACCAGCGGCCTTCTTTCATAGCCAGAGATTCCGGATCGACGAGCCGATCGGGGCACCCCAGAGGGCAACGTCGGCGCCGAGTGCGCCGGTGATCGGATTGAAGAAGTGCTGCGCGGCGACCGCGGCCGTGAGCGCCGCAATTTCCGGTTCGCTCAGATGCTGGCGGGCCCGCATGAGCGGCTCCAACGGCATCCCTCCATGGGCCTCGCTGTACCGCGTCACGGCATCGGCGAACCGCAGCGCCGCGCGCTCGCGATTCGAGAACAGCGGGCTGGTCTCGTAGTGCACGAGGGCCCGCAACGCCTCTACCGACAGCTGGGCTTCGCGCCAGAGATGACGGCCGCGCTCGATGCACCAACGGCAGCGACTGCGCTCAGCGGCGAGCTGTGTTACGAGCATGTGAAGTCGCGGATCGAGATCGGCGCTGGTGTTGTGGTAACGCGCGAGCGCGGCATACGCGGGCAACACCCGTGCGCCGCCAGGTGGTAGCGGGTTGGTGTCGCGGCGGGCAACCACGGCCCGCCAAAGCCGAGTCACAATTGAATCCATGAGATGATACAATTGTATCACGGAATCCGGCAGAACCGCAAGGTCTCCTCTGCAGAACTACCGTTTTGACCTGTATTTAGCGATATTGCTCGACCCCAATAACAGCTAAACTGCTCAAAGGAGCCTACATGGCGGCAGCCCTCCCCCTGAAGCGCCCCGTCAAAGTCGGAGAATTGGTACGGCGCCGGTTGCGCGAGCTGAAGCGCACCCCGCGCGAGCTGGCGGATGCGGTTCAGGTGTCTGAGATCTACATCTCTGACCTCGTCGCCGGACGGCGGCGTCCCCCGGCCCCGGGCCGCATGGACGTCTACGCCCCGATGACCAAGTTCCTCAAGCTGCACCGTAACGACCTGCCCACCTGCGCCAAAGCGGAGCGGGAGGGCGAGACGAAGAGCCGCCGCCGGCCTAATCCGGAGATCCGGGAGCAGTTTCTGGCGCTCTGTTTGGACCCCGCCCGGGCTCGTGTTCTTGCGCGTCGTCTCGGCCGCAAGGATGGCGTGATGCTGGAGCGGGTGATCGTCGGCCGGTTGCTCGAAGTGGCACAGGGCTTCGTGCGTCGCCAGCTCGATGACGATGTGGGTATCCGCATCGCGGCGAGCCGGGAAGGCTGCACCTATCTCGAGTGGCGCATGAAGCTGATGGAGTTCCTCGATGCGACGCCGGAAGGGCTGACGCCGGATGACGGCGCCGAGTTCGTGCGGCCGCGCATCGCCGGGTGGGATATCGATTTCGATACGCACGCCATGCGGATTGTCCTGCGGTCCCAGGACCCCGCCCCGAGACAGGTGCGCGCGTTGAGTATCTGACGGTAGAAAAACGACGGTAAAGGACGGTCGATGAAACGACGGTAAGGGTCTGCCCCTTACCGTCGCTTTTTTACCGTCGCATTTTCTACCGTCGCTTTTCCACCGTCCGTTACAGCCCATCCGGAGACTCCATGCTTTCCCTGCTTGTCGCAGTGTCGTTGGCCGTACAACAACCGCCACCCGCTCCGCAGGACACGACAAAGCGCGATACCGTAAAGGTCAAACTCGACTCGCTGCCGTTGCCCATGACGCGCAATGTGAGCCTCGAGACGTCGGAAGGCACCTGGATGTCCCTCGACGTGTCGCCCGATGGCAAGACCATCGTCTTCGAGCTGCTCGGCGACCTCTACACGATGCCGATCACCGGCGGCGCGGCTACGCGGATCACCTCCGGTCCCAGCTTCGACTCGCAGCCGCGGTGGTCACCCGATGGCAAGCGCATTGTCTTCCTCTCCGACCGCAGCGGCGCTGAGAACGTCTGGCTCTGCGACCCCGACGGCTCGCACAGCAAGGCGCTCACCAAGGGCACCAACAACCTTTACGCGTCGCCGGACTGGACGCCGGACGGCAACTACATCGTCGTCTCCAGGACCAGCGGTGTGCTGGGCAGCGTCTATGAATTGTGGCTGATTCACAAGGATGGCGGATCGGGCGCGGCGATGCTGCGCGTGCAGGCCGGCCCCAATCAGCCACCGCCGATGAACACACTGGGCGCCGCGTTCGGGAAGGATCCGCGCTACATCTGGGTGTCGCGGCACCGCGGCGGCTTCGGCTACAACCTGCAGTATCCGCTTTGGCAGCTGGCGATCTACGACCGCCAGACGGGCCGACTCTTCACGCAGACGGACGTGCACGGTAGCGCCATGCGTCCGGCGCTCTCGTCCGACGGCAAATGGCTGGTGTACGCGACGCGCTACGACGCCGAAACCGGTTTGCGCCTGCGCGACCTTGCCTCCGGCGACGAGAAGTGGCTCGTGTATCCGGTGACCCGCGACGACCAGGAATCCCGCTTCACGCGCGATCTGTATCCCGGATACGCGTTCACCCCCGACAATCAGGCGATCATCGTCTCGTATGGGGGCAAGGTGCACCGCGTGGCGGTGCCCTCCGGGCAGGTGACCGACATCGCTTTCACCGCCAAAGTTGATCAGCAGATGGGGCCGATGGTGCACCTGCCGATCCGCGTGGACACCGGCAGCGTGCTGGTGCGTCAGATCCGCAACGCGACGCCGTCGCCGGACGGCCGCCGCCTCGCGTTCAGCGCGCTGGACCGCCTGTACGTGATGGATCTGCCGAACGGCACGCCGCGCCGCCTCACGAACGACAGCGTCAAGGAGCAGGTGCCGGCGTGGTCGCCCGACGGGCAATCGCTCGCGTACGTGACCTGGACCGACGCAGGCGGAACGCTGAACAAGATCAAGGCCGATGGCCACAGTCGTCCGGTGCGGCTCACGTCGGACAGTGCCTTCTACGACACACCGGTCTGGTCGCCGGACGGAGCGCGGATCGTCGTCGTGAAAGGACCCCGGGCGCCTCGCACGGCGGAGCACTCCGCGCCCGGCTATGAGATCGTCTGGGTGTCCGTGGCGGGCGGCGCCCCGACGCGCATTTCTCCCATCAATGCCGCCGGCCGTCCGCACTTCAGCCGCGATCCCAACCGGATCTACATCTATGAAGGCTCAGAAGGTCTCGTCTCGATGCGGTACGACGGGACGGACCGTCGCGCGCATATCCGGGTCACCGGCTACACCTACCCCGGACCCGGTGCCGAGCCCAATAACGCCGACGAGATCATCATTAGTCCGGACTCGGACCGCGTTCTGGCGCAGGTCGGCAACTACGTCTACCTCGTGACGCTGCCGCTGATCGGCGGTCAAACCCCGGTCGTCAACGTGTCGGATCTGTCCTCGGCCGCGTTCCCGACGAAGCGACTGACGATGATCGGCGGCGATTTCGTGGGATGGACGAATGACAGCCGCCAGGCATACTGGTCCATCGGCCGATCGTTCTTGAAATGGGATCCGGTCGTTGCCGATTCGATGGATAAGATCAAGCAACGGACCGATTCGATTCGCGGCGACTCGCTCAAGGGTGACAGCTTCAAAGCGCTCGCCGACTCCGTACAGAAGCGCCTGCGTGCGCGGTCCGATTCGCTCGCGAAGCAACCGGCGTACGAACCACAGCGCGTGGACGTCTCGATCCGCGTGCCACGCGATATCCCACGCGGCACCGTCGTGTTGCGCGGTGCGCGCATCGTCTCGATGAAGGGCGACGAGGTCATCGACAACGGCGACGTCGTCGTCACTGACAACCGCATTGTGTCGGTCGGGGCTCGCGGCGCGGTTCCCGCTGGTGCGCGGGTGATCGATGTGGCGGGGAAAACGATCATTCCGGGGTTTGTGGACGTCCACGCGCACCCATGGCCTACCTGGGGAATCCACGAGACACAGGTGTGGAAGTACCTCGCGAGTCTGGCTTGGGGCGTGACGACGACGCGCGATCCGCAGACCTCGACGACCGACGTCCTGACGTACGCCGATCTCGTCGAAACGGGAGAGATTCTCGGGCCGCGCATCTTCCACACCGGCCCGGGCGTCTTCTGGGACGAAGACTTCAAGAGTCTCGACGACACGCGCCAGGCGTTGCGGCGCTACAGCGAGTTCTATCGCATCAACACGATCAAGATGTACATGACGGGCAACCGCAAGCAGCGGCAGTGGGTGATCATGGCCGCCAAAGAGCTTGGCCTGATGCCCACGATCGAAGGCGGGCTCGATTTCAAGATGAATCTCACGGCCGTGATCGATGGCTACCCAGGCACCGAGCACAGCTATCCGATCATGCCGCTCTACAAGGATGCGGTGCAGCTGGTCGCGCAGTCAGGCATCACGTACACGCCGACGCTCCTGGTCTCATACGGCGGCCCGTGGAGCGAAAACTACTTCTACGAGCGCTACGACATTCACGAGAATGCCAAGGTGCGGCGTTTCGTACCGCACGACGAGATCGACCAGCGCGCTGAGCGCCGACCCTGGTTCCGTGAAAACCAGTACGTCTTCCCGCGCATCGCGGCCGGCGCCAACGCGATTCTGAAAGCGGGCGGTCACATCGGCCTCGGCGGGCACAGCCAGATGGACGGGCTGGGCGATCATTGGGAGCTGTGGGCGATGGCGGCCGGTGGGATGTCGAACCACGATGTGCTGCGCGTCGGCACGATCCACGGCGCGAATGCGATCGGGATGGAGCAGGATCTGGGCTCGCTCGAGCCGGGCAAACTGGCGGACCTGATTGTGCTGGATGCGAATCCGCTCGAGGACATACACAACACGAACACGGTTCGCTACGTCATGAAGAATGGGCGGTTGTACGAGGGCGACACGCTGAATGAAGTCTGGCCCCGGCAACGTGCACTCCCGCGGATGTGGTGGTGGGGCACTGAGCCGGCAAAGGCAGCCGAGAGTTTGCGCTAGGACCGGCAAAGACTAGGCCTCAGACGCGTAGCGGGTTTCAGGAGTCAGCGACAGGACAACCCGTTGACTCAAGACTGTTTACCGCGGTGCGTCTGTGGCCTAGTCGTTGCAGGGCCTATGTTTTCGGGCCCTGAATCGTTAGCTTTCTCTTCGCAAGGAACCGCGAGCTGGCATCCCACCGGATAGTCCCGCTCAGGGACTCCGTCGCTGAACACACGCACGGTTTTCTTCCCCAGGTTCAAAAACTGAAGCAACGTCCATGTCGAGATGAGATTGGCTCATCTCGGGGCGTGCGTGTGATTTGCCTAGGCGTCGAGACGTCTAGGCGTCTAGGAGACGTATGCCATTTGCAGCACTGGGCCTAGCGCCCGAACTCGTTCGCGCGGTCGCCGATGAAGGCTACGCGCAACCAACCCCCATCCAGTCGGAAGCGATTCCACTGGCCCTCGCGGGCCGCGATCTCATCGGTTCCGCCCAAACCGGCACCGGCAAGACGGCCGCCTTCGTGCTGCCGATCCTGCAGCGGCTGTCGAGCGGCAAGCGCGGCGCGCTGCGTGCGCTGATCCTCGTGCCGACGCGCGAGCTCGCCGAGCAGGTCGCCGCGAGCATCCGCGCGTACGGGCGGCACACCCATCTGAAGGGCGCCGCGGTCTACGGCGGCGTCGGGATGGAGCCGCAGACCCGCGCGTTGAAGCACGGCGTCGACATCGTCGTCGCCACGCCCGGTCGCCTGCTCGATCACATGGAGCGCGGCCATGCCAATTTCTCCCAGCTCGAAGTCCTCGTTCTGGACGAGGCCGATCGCATGCTGGACATGGGATTCGCGCCCGACGTGAAGCGCATTTTGAACGCGTTGCCCGAAGAGCGGCAGACGATGCTCTTTTCGGCGACGATATCGCTCGAGGTGGACGCGCTCGCGCGCCGCGCGCTGAACGGGCACGCCTCGGTCGAGATCGGCCGCCGCGCGCAGACCGCCGAGGGCATCGAGCACGTGATCGTCGCGGTCGACAAGCTACAGAAGCGCGGCGCGCTCGCGTCCATTCTCAAGGCCAAGCCCGCCGGTCAGACGCTGATCTTCACGCGGACGAAATACGGGGCGGACAAGCTCGTTACCTTCCTCAAGCGCGAGGGCATCGCGGCGAACGCGCTGCACGGCGACAAGGCCCAGAGCCATCGCACGCGGACCCTCGACCAATTCCGCTCCGGCGCGGCTGAGATCCTGGTCGCGACGGACATTGCGGCGCGCGGCATCGACGTCGAAGGAATCCGGATGGTCGTGAACTACGACGTACCGCAGGATGCCGAAGTGTACGTGCATCGCGTGGGCCGGACCGCTCGCGCGGGCGCGCGGGGGCTCGCCCTGACACTCATCTCGCCCGACGAATGGCTGCTCATGGCCGACGTCGAGCGGCTGATCGGCCAGACGTTCCCGCGCGAAGTGATTCCGGGGTTCGAGCCGTCGGTGCCGCCCCTGCAGCCGAGGGCCGTCGCGGAGGAGGAAGCCCGGCCGGAGCGTTCGATGCGCCCGCGCCGGGGCGGCAAGAAGCGCCGTTAGTCTTTCGTTTTCAACGTTCGGATGAAGTTCGCGACGGGCGTGGCGGCCAGCGTCATGAGCCGGATGCTGCCGCGCGACGCCAGCTCCACGGACACGCGCGCGATAGTCTCGTTGTCCGGGCACTCCACGATGCTGACGAAGTCATAGGGGCCGAGCACTGCGTACTGCGCGGTGACCTTGGCCCCATACTTTTCGATCTCCTTGTTCACTTCTTGCAACCGCTTGGGGTTGGACTTGAGCGCCTTGGCGCCCTCGTCGGTCAGGTTGGAGAGCAAAACGTAGGTGGGCATAGGGCCTCAGCTCCGTTTCTCGATGGCCACGTAATTCCGCTTGGCGGGGCCAGTGTACACTTGGCGCGGGCGGGCGATTTTCTGCTCTTTATCGAGCAACATTTCCTGCCACTGCGCCAGCCACCCCGGCGTGCGCCCGATGGCGAACAACACGGGAAAGATGTCCACGGGGAACTTCATCGCTTCGTAGATGATGCCGGAGTAGAAGTCGACGTTGGGATAGAGCTTGCGCGAGACGAAATACTCCTCCTGCAGCGCAATCCGCTCCAGCTCCACCGCGATGTCGATGAGCGGGTTCTTGCCGGTCAGGTCGAACACCTGCTCGGCGATTTGCTTGATGATCTTGGCGCGGGGGTCGAAGTTCTTGTAGACGCGGTGCCCAAAGCCCATCAACCGGACTTCGCCTTTCTTGACGCGCTGGATGTACGCTGGAATGGCGTCGATCGAGCCGATCTCCCGCAGCATCCGCAGCACTTCCTCGTTCGCGCCGCCGTGCAACGGCCCGTACAGCGCCGCGGCGGCCGCCGCCATGCAGGAATAGGGATCGGGATGTGACGAGCCGACGCCCCGCATCGCGCTCGTCGAACAGTTCTGCTCGTGGTCCGCGTGGAGGATGAACAGCACGTCCAGGGCCCGCTCGAGCACCGGATGGGGGCTGTATTTCACCTCCGTCGTCTTGAACATCATGTTCAAGAAATTGCCGGTGTAGCTCAAATCGTTGTCGGGGTACGCGTACGGCATGCCGACGGAGTGCCGGTGCGCGAATGCCGCCAGGGTCGGGCTCTTCGCGATCAGCCGCACGATCTGATTGCCGCGCGACTGCTCGTCGGCGATACGCTTCGCTTCCGGATAAAACGTCGACAGCGCGGCCACCGCACTCACGAACATCCCCATCGGGTGCGCGTCGTGGTGGAAGCCGTCGATGAATTTCTTGATGTTCTCGTGAATGATCGTGTGGTGCGTGACTTGATACACCCACGCGTCCAGCTCCGCGGCCGTGGGGAGCTCGCCGTGGAGCAGCAGATAGGACGTCTCGAGGAACGTGCTCTTTTCGGCGAGCTGCTCGATCGGGTAGCCGCGATAGCGGAGGATTCCCGCGTCGCCGTCGATAAAGGTGATCGCGCTGCGGCACGCCGCCGTGTTCATGAAGGCCGGATCGTAGGACATCAGTCCGAAATCGTCGTCGGACGCCTTGATCTGTCGCAGATCGGCGGCGCGGACGGTTCCGTCCTGAATCGGGAGCTCGTAGCTCTTGCCGGTGCGGTTATCGACGACGGTGAGGGTGTCCTTCGACACTACCGGATCCTGGCTGACGGAGCGGAAAAGATAACCGGCTATTGGCTATCGGGTATCGGCTGTCGGGAAACGCCCAATAGCCAATAGCCAATTGCGTTCTTATCTTGCGCTCCGTGGCTCAACCTCGACCCAGCCTCTATCCAACGCGCTCGAGTGCCGGTGCGCTCCTCGGGCAGCAGCTCGCGAGCCGCGGCTATCAGTCATGTATTCTGCTGGGGATAACGCCGGAAGGCGTCGAGATCGCGGCTCATGCGTCGAAGGCGATGGCCGCCCAGTTCGACGTGATCGTGGCGTCGTTCATCAAGCTGGGCGCCAATCTCGCGCCCATTGGCGCGATGGCGGAGTCCGCGCCGGCCGAGATGGATCCCGATTTCCAGCCCGGGATGAATCTCCTGGAGAAGCT
>WNEY01000505.1_pt1 | contig 24531 bp, 22 predicted proteins | sample 5400531 | NCBI WGS metagenome assembly WNEY01 (sample SAMN13153338, study PRJNA577476) | soil metagenome | isolation source: 200 cm saprolite under Douglas fir tree site 1 | place: USA:California | collected 2015-04-18
CTCGCAGCGCTCACGCGCAACGCCGCCGGCGGCAACGGCAACCTGCTGGCGCTCGCGATCGACGCCGCGCGCGCCAAGGCGACGGTGGGCGAAATCTCATCGGCGCTCGAGCAGGTGTTCGGCCGCCACCGCGCCGAGATCAAGGCCATCACCGGCGTCTACAAGCGGGAGGTCGGCGCCATGTCGGAAGCCGTCGCGCGGGTGCAGAAGCTGGTCGCCGCGTTCGAGGAGAACGAGGGGCGCCGGCCGCGCATCCTGGTCGCCAAGATCGGCCAGGACGGCCACGACCGCGGCCAGAAGGTGATCGCGTCGGCGTTCGCCGATCTCGGCTTCGACGTCGACATCGGCCCGCTGTTTGCGACGCCGGCCGAAGCCGCGCGCCAGGCGGTCGAGAACGACGTCCACATCCTCGGGGTCTCCTCGCTCGCGGCCGCGCATCTCACGCTGGTGCCGGAGCTCAAGGCCGAGCTCGTCAAGGAAGGCCGCGACGACATTATGATAGTGGTCGGCGGCGTGGTGCCGCCGCAGGACTACGACGCGCTCGCGCGCGCTGGCGCCGAGGCGATCTTCCCGCCCGGCACCGTGATCGCGGAAGCGGCCGAGGCGCTGCTCGGCAAGCTCAACCGGCGGCTCGGGCACGGGCAGAAAGCGGCGGAGTGATCAGTCGATCTCGCCCAGCTTGATTGCGAAATTGGGCAGCGCCGGCGTCGTCAAAGTTTCGTTCGGGCCACGCTCGACGATCGACGACCAGCCATCGCCGGATGGGCCGGTGTGAATCCAGGTCACGCCTTCATTGGCATCGATCACCCAGAATTCGCGGATGCCATGGCGAGCGTAGAGACGGGCCTTCACTCGGCGATCATATGTCAGGCTCGATACTGCGACCTCGATCAGCAGCAACACGTCCTCGGGACGCGGCTGAGCGAACGTTTTCCGATCAGCTTGGTAAACGGAGCGCGAGATGACGGTGATGTCCGGCTCGACCAAAATGTCGTGAGCAAGCTGAAGGGTGGCTTCAACGCCGACGAACACGTCGTCCGGCGAGACCCGCGCCAACGCCATGGTTAGCGCATGCTTGATGCGATCGTGCCCTACATGCTTCGCCGACATCATGACGAGGTCCCCCTCGATCAGCTCGAATCGCTCGTCCTCGCCGATGACGCCCGCCTCGATCATGCGGCGGATGTCCTCGACGGTAAACGCACGGCGGGGCAAACCGTCAGCTGCGCGCGTTAAGGCGATATTCATCGGAGCGCCATCGATTTTGTACGATGGGTATATAATACCCAATATCAGCCGGCGCGACATCCGCCGCTACTGAAAGAAAACGCGCCTCCCTCGATCTCGCTGCGCGCGGTCGGGGGCCACCGGTTCAGGACGACGGATCAAGCGCTCGGCGCGCTCGACCAATCACCGCGTCGTGTGCTCGGCCACGTCGCGCTTGTCGACGATCGCACGCACGTGGCGAACCACGTGGTCGGCGACGATCGCGTGGCCCTCGGCGCTCGGGTGGATGGCGCCGCTATAGAGGCCGGCCCAGGCCGGCTGCAGGATGTCGAACAGCGATATGCCGTCCCGGTGCGTGTTGGCGGCGAGGAACGCGTCGTTCGGCGTGCGTACCAGCCGCCATTTGTGGGCATAGGGCAAGGCCGCCGCCGGCGAATAGGGCTTGAAGGCATCGCCGTTGAACGGCTTGCGCGGCACCCGCATGGCGAGGCCGTCGGCGAGCGCCCGCTTGGGATCGCGCGCGCACATCCCGCGCTTGGTGAATTCGGCGATGTGGCTCGTCACCAGGGTGAACCCGGTGCCGGCGCCGGTCGCCAGATTGGCCGGACAGCCCGCGCGGCTCTTGCCGGTGGCGATGCATTCGATGCGGCCCAGAAAGTCGCGCAGGAAGTCGGCGGTCTCCTGCATGCGCTGCTTGTTGAGGCTCAGCCCGGGATGCACGTCGACGCCCAGCGTCGGCAGCGCCCCGCACACCGCGCCGTTCTCATCGTATTGGATCGGCTCGTAGGACGACTGCAGCACCCGCGCAGGGGCAACGCCGAAGCCCTCGTGCAACGCGTCCTTGACCGCCTTCATGCGCTCGTCGAGCAGCTCGAGATAGACGCGGGAGACCGACGGACCGAAGCGGATCTTGTGGCCGACCAGGCCCGCGATCGGCGCCAGGTCGCCGGCGTCTTCGGTCAGCGCGTAGGCGGCGAGCGCGCCGAAGCCCACGTCGTTGCCGCCGATCGACATCAGCACCACGTCGATCGGCCGCTTGCGCTGTTGCGGCGGACACCAGGCCTTGGTGAAGCGCTGCATCGTGATCTGGGTGCTGCCCGGCGTGAACGCCGGCAGCGTATAGCTCGCGCTCTGCGAGCGCGCGCCGCGGCAAAGAAGCTCGCTCAACTGGTCGAGCTGCGGGCGGACCTTGTCGCTGCCCTCGCGCGGGTCGAGCTCGCCGAACAGCCCTTCCACCACCTCGGCGCCCGAGCAGGTGAAGCTCGCCAAGGTCACCGAACGATGACGATTTTCCAGCGCAAGCTGGATCGCCACCCGGAACGGGTAGCCATATTGCGAGCGGTGACAGTCGCGGCTGAGCCAGCGGGCCGAGCTTTTTTCGAACGCGGCGGCGAACTCCGGCGAGGACAGCTTGTAGAAGCGGTCTGCCGCCTCGTCATCCATGAAACGCCGCGGCAGCACCTTGGGATTGAACTGGTCGGGCGCCGACGCCAGGCCGAAACCCTGCTGCTCGGTCTTGGGCGGCGTGCGCGACGCCACCTCGTCGCGCACCAGGGTGGGGTCGTAGACCATCTCGCGCACGGCGCTGAAGGTGACCGGGCGGTCGGGATTGCTTTCACCCGAGGCGAACGAATCACCGAGCGCGACGATGAAGAGATCCTCGATCACCACCTCGCGCTCGGTCAGCTCGCGGCCGTCCGGCAGCTTCACCGTCACCGAGACCCCGGAACTCAATCGGTCGAGCGAATAAGGGACCCGCGCGACGGTCAGCGTGCCCTTGCAGGGAAGGCGCTTCGATTCCACTTTGCCGCCGGCCCTACGCGGTTGCCAGCTCCAGGTGCAGTCACCGGCCACATCCGACAGTTGCTCGGGCGCGATGCGGATCGTGACCGTGTGCGCCTCCGGCAGCACGTAATCTTCCTTCGCCGAGCCCCACGAATATTTGCGCTCGCACACCGCCGAGTAGCGCCGGGGCCGGCCATTGCTGTCGTAGCAGGTCTCGCCGACGGTCTGCGCGGCCCAGCCGAGGCGGCTTTGCTCATAGCGCTTGCCGGCGGTCGCCGCGCACTTGTCCGGGTGCGAGGCATCCTTGCAGTCGGGATCGTTGAGGCGGCGCTCAGTCCGCCAGATGATGTCGGTCGGAAGCGGCGCCGCCGGATCGCCGCGCGCCGCGTTGAACGCAGCCTCGTGCAGCGCGAACGACCGTGTGGGCTTGAAAAACCGGAATGGGCTCTCGACTTCCCAGATCAGGTCGGCGGCTTGACCGGAATCGACTGCCAGGCTGGCGAATAGAGACATGGCCCAAGCGGTCTTGACGAGCGCTTGACGCATACACCCCTCCCCGTCCCCATCCGGGCGCTATAATACCTGTTCGTTGCCGGCTGCGAGAGGAAACTTCACGAAGCGTTAACCAGTGGGGACGGCCGTGCGGCGGCCTTATATATCTCCTTGAAATCGATGCGAAATTCCATTCCCAGCGGCCGGCCGAGCCGGCATCTTTGCGGCCCGGCCGCGCCGCGCTCTGGGGCGAATTTATGTCCGCCCGGCCGGTAGCGCCGGACCTGACGCGGCTCGCCCGCGGAATCGGCGCGGGCGAGCGGGCCGTCATTGCACGCGCCATTACGCTGGTCGAGAGCGGCCGCGCCGACCACCAGAAGGCGGCGCGCCGGCTGGTGCAGAACCTGCTGCCGCAGACCGGCCATGCGGTTCGCGTCGGCATCACCGGCGCGCCCGGGGTGGGCAAGTCCACCACCGTCGACGCGCTCGGCACTTACCTGACCGGGCAGGGCCACAAGGTCGCGGTGCTCGCCGTCGATCCCTCATCCGCCCGCACCGGCGGCTCGATCCTCGCCGACAAGACGCGCATGGCGCGGCTCTCAGCCGACCCGAACGCCTTCGTGCGGCCCTCGCCCTCCTCCGGCACGCTCGGCGGCGTCGCCGCCAAGACCCGGGAGTCGATGCTGATCTGCGAGGCCGCGGGCTACGACGTCGTGCTGGTCGAGACCATCGGCACCGGCCAGTCGGAAACCGTGGTCGCCGATATGACCGATTTCTTCCTGGTGCTGATGCTGCCGGGAGCCGGCGACGAGTTGCAGGGCCTGAAGAAGGGCGTGGTGGAATTGGCCGACATGATCGCAGTCAACAAGGCCGACGGCGACAACATCAAGCGCGCCAAGGCGGCCGCAGCCGAATACCATGCCGCGCTCCATATCCTGACGCCTCGCTCGTCGAGCTGGACGCCGCCGGTGGTGACCTATTCGGCGCTCACCGGCGAGGGCATCGATCGATTGTGGTCGACCATCCTCGATCATCGCGAGCGGCTGACCAACGCCGGCGAGATCGCGGCGCGGCGGCGCGCGCAACAGGTCAAGTGGATGTGGGCCATGCTCGAGGAGCGCGTGTTCGCGCGGCTCAAATCGGACGCGGCGCTGAAAGCCAAGCTGCCGAAGCTCGAGGCGGCGGTCGCCGAGGGCCGGATGTCGCCCGCGGTGGCGGTCGACGAGATCGCCGCGGCGCTGGGCGTGTGATGGGTGTAGGGGCGACCCTTGTGGTCGCCCGCTCATGGCGCCGTCGTGGGCGCCCACAAGGGGCGCCCCTACCGGCTACCGGCTCACGCGCCGGGCACTTTGCGCGGATCGACCTTCGACATCGGGATCGCCGCTTCCATGACGATCGTCGCCGCCAGCGGCAGCGCGAGCCGGTCGCGGCTGGTAAGCATCTGCCACTGTGCGGCACATGCGAGATCGTACGGCCATTCCGATGGATCGCGGCTTGACCCTTCGAGCTCCCTCTGCACCGCACGCCAATGCGCGTGCAAGGCGGCGCGCGGCGGCGTGTGCGGCATGTGCTCGGGCGGCAGCCGCGGCACCCCGAACCGGGCCGTGCCGATGGTGCGCGCGGCGCGTCCGACGATCTCGGCCACGTCCGGCAACAGGGCTCGGCTCTGCTCCGGCACCGCGTCGCGGACATAGGCCCAGATGCTGTAGGGCGGCGCGTCCAGATTCTCGAACAGGATCCAGTTCAGCAGCTCGCTGAAATAGTACTTTTCGTCGTTCTTGGTCACGATCTCGGCCAATACCGCGTCCGGATCGAGGCCTTGCGGCTCGATGACGCCCTTGCGGATGGAGATCTGCGCCGCAAAGCCGGCGAGCGCGCCGATCTCGGTCAGCACGCTCTCCGCGTGAATCTGGCCCCCCTCTCTGATCTGCCTCGCCATCAGGATGGCAGCGATATTGCGGCCAATGGCCTCGCGTTCCGGATCGATGGGGGGCATCGGCTGGCCTGGTCGCGAGGCTCGAGGCGGAGGTTTTGGAGATGTGTCGTCCGGAGGCGCGTCCGGGTTCGCGCCCTTGCGAAAGCGCGAGCGCGGCGCTTAGTTCCGGCCGACAATGAATTCTGCGAAGCGAGCCCCGATATACCGTCCGAGTGTTGGCGGTTCCTTGATGCTCACGCGCCTAGAACCTTTCCCACCGTTTACGAATGCGGACGAATGACGGCCACCATCCTCATCACCGGCTTCGGACCGTTTCCCGGCGCGCCGTACAATCCCACCGAGCCGCTGGTCGGCGAGTTGGTGCGGCGGCGCCATCCGGCTCTCGCCGATGTGCGGCGCGTGGCGCACGTCTTCCGCGTGAGCTACCAGGCGGTCGACCGCGAATTAGCGGAATTGCTGGCGCGCGAGCAGCCCGACGTGCTGGTCATGTTCGGGCTTGCGGCGCGCACGCCGCACATCCGCATCGAAACGCGCGCGCGCAACGCGCTCGCGCGCATCGTGCTGGATGCCGGAGGTAACCGGCCCCTCTCCGGTACCATCGTGCCGGGTGCAGCGGCCGCGCTGCCGCTACCCGTGCCGGCGCAGCGGCTGCTCATGGCGGCGCGGTCGAGCGGTGTGCCGGCCGCGCTTTCGCACGACGCCGGGCGCTATCTCTGCAACTATCTGTGCTGGCGGGCCGCAGAAGCCTCGGCGCGGGCGGACCGGCTGCGGGTCGCGGCCTTCATCCATGTGCCGCGGGTGAGCCGCGCCCCGCCCGCCCAATCGCGGCGGCGCCGGACGGCGATCACCCTCGACGATCTCGCCCGTGCCGGCGAGGCGATCGTGCTGGCGGCGCTGGCGGCGGCGCGAGCGCGCCGTTAACGCTAAACGCAGTTCGGCCCGCCGTCTCAATTGGGGACACGACTTCTGGCCCTAGATTTGTACGGGAATCCCCTAGTGTGGCGGATTTGACGTTCCTACCAGAATTGCGGCGAGTCCTTCGTAGGAACGTCAAATCCAAAGCCACACTAGAATCATATGGTTGCTAGTGTCCCTTTGGTTCCGACGTTCGTAAGAGCGCGTGCTGCAAAAGGATACGAACGTCGGAACCGGGACACTAGGGAGCCCCTACCATGGACATCGATCGACGCCGCCTCATGGCCTTGACGGCCGCCACGTTGGGCGCCGGTGCCGGTTCGCCCGCAATGGCGGCGCCGGCCGCGCCGCCCGTCTCGGCGCTCGGCCTCGACGCCAGCCAATTCGGTCTGCGCCCCGGCAACCCCGACGACCAGAGCCGCGCGCTGCAGCGCGCCGTCGACGAGGCTGCGCGTACGCGCACGCCGCTGGCGATCGCGCCCGGCGTCTATCGGATCGGTGGTGTGAAACTACCGGCAGGCGCGCAGCTCGTGGGCGTGCGCGGCGCCACGCGACTCGTGCTCGCGAACGGTCCGTCCCTGCTCAGCGCCGCGGGCGCCGATCAAGTGACGCTGTCCGGCTTGGTGCTCGACGGCGGCCGGCGGCCGCTGCCCGAGCGGCGCGGTCTCGTACAACTGGAAAATTGCGCGAGCCTCAAGATCGTCGATTGCGAAATCACCGATGCGGGCGGCAACGGCATCGTGCTGGTCGCGAGCGGTGGCGAGATCACCGCCACGACCATCACCGGCGCGGCTGACGTCGCGCTCCACTCGCTCGATGCGCGCGGCCTCGTGATCGCCCGCAACATCGTCAACGGAGCCGGCAACAACGCCATCCAGGTCTGGCGTTCCCAGAAAGGCGACGACGGCACCATCGTGGTCGACAACCGCATCGAGAACATCGACAACCGCGCCGGCGGCTCGGGCCAGTACGGCAACGCCATCAACGTGTTTCGCGCCGGCAACGTGATCGTGCGCGGTAACCGCATCGGCAACTGCGCGTTCTCGGCGGTGCGCGGCAACGGCGCCTCCAACATCCACATCGAAGGCAACAGCGTGAGCGGCGTGCGCGAGGTCGCGCTCTACTCGGAATTCGGCTTTGAGGGCGCCCTGATCGCCAACAATACGGTCGATGGCGCCGCGATCGGCATCTCGGTCACCAATTTCAACGAGGGCGGACGGCTGGCGGTGGTGCAGGGCAACATCATCCGCAACCTGATCCCGATTCGGCCGACCGGGACCGACCTGGGCGATACCGGCGGTGTCGGCATCGCGGTGGAAGCCGATACGGCGGTGACCGGCAACGTGGTCGAGAACGCGCCCACCGCGGGCATCATGCTCGGCTGGGGCCACTACCTGCGCGACGTCGCCGCCACCGGCAACGTGGTGCGCAAGGCCGATATCGGCATCGCGGTCTCGGTGGTGCCCGGAGCCGGCACCGCGTTGATCGCCAACAACGTGATCGCCGAGGCGAGGCGCGGCGCGATCATGGGGCTCGACCACGCCAAGATCGTCACCGGCGATCTCACCAAGGCCGGCGCCAGCTATTACGCCCATCTCACGCTGAGCGGAAACCGGGTGCGATAGTTCTCGCTGCCGCCCGCAGGCATGACGGCGAGCAAGTGACTTCCTTAACATTGCCGGCTTTTAATGCGCGCCTGTGACGCAGCGCCATTGCGCGACCGTGCCCACGTACGCCATATTTCCAGCCCGAACCGGACTTCACCTTCCGCCATGCGCCTCACGTTGAGAAAAGTGCTCGTCGGACTCCTCGCCCTGTTCCTGTTTCCCCTCGCGGTCCATGCGGCGCTCTATGCCGGCAAGGATCGCCCGGCGAGCTTTCGCGACGCCGACTGGTCGAGCGTCGGAATGCTGCCGGCCGCGACCGCCGATCGCGACGCACGGCTGCTCGTCTTCACCGGCCGGACCGGCCGCTGGAAGGGCATTTTCTCGGTCCACAGCTGGGTCGTGTTCAAGCCCGCCAACGCCACCACCTGGAGCCGCTACGACGTGGTCGGCTGGGGCCAGCCGGTACGCAGCAACGGCTGGGCGCCCGACGGCCGCTGGTTCGGCGATATCCCGGTCGTGCTGATGGACGTGCGCGGCGCGCAAGCCGAGGCCTTGATCCCGAAGGTCAAGGCGGCGATCGCGGAGTACGGCTACAACGAATTCGGCGACTACCGGATGTGGCCTGGGCCGAACAGCAATACCTTCGTGGCGACCGTTTTGCGGGCCGTGCCGGAGCTCGAGACCACGCTGCCGCCGAACGCGGTCGGCAAGGATTTTCGCGCCTACCCCTATGTCGGGCTCACCGACAGCCGCACCGGCGTCGAAGCCTCGCTGTTCGGCCTGCTCGGCTTCAAGCTCGGCTGGGTTGAGGGCGTAGAGCTCAATTTTCTCGGATTGGTCGCGGGTCTCGATCTGCGCCATCCGGGCATCAAGCTCCCCGGCTTCGGGCGCATCGGCATCGACGACGGCACCGCGGTGGCGGCACCTTACACCAAGTAGCTTGCTCGACATCACGATCGCGTCACCGGCTTCTCACACCAAGTTGTCCGAAGCTATCCGCGCCTCAGCGTGACGAGGACGGCGAGTTGTGGCAGTTTGCCCGCGCGCACGGAACCGACGCGTGCGATGGGGCGCCAAGAGACTGATGCGCGATACCTGGCCGTTGCTCGAGCAGATTGCGTTTCCGCCGCTCCGGCGCGGGCCGCTCCATACCCTGCAAGTCAATGTGGGCTACCGCTGCAACCAGTCCTGCGTGCATTGTCACGTCAATGCCGGCCCCAGCCGCACCGAGGAGATGACACGCGAGGTGGCCGACGTCGTGCTCGCCTTCCTCGAGCGCCGGCGCGTCTCCACCCTCGACATCACCGGCGGCGCGCCCGAGCTCAATGCCCAATTCCGTGGCCTCGTGAGCGCGGCGCGCGACATGGGCGTGCGCGTCACGGACCGCTGCAATCTCACGGTCCTGGAGGTCCCGGGCCAGGAGGATTTGGCGGCGTTCCTGGCCGCGCAACAGGTCGAGATCGTGGCCTCGATGCCCTGCTATCTCGAGGACAACGTCGATCGCCAGCGCGGCAAGGGCGTGTTCGACGCCTCGCTGCGCGGCTTGCGACGGCTCAACGCGCTCGGCTACGGCCGCGACGGCAGCGACCTGGTGCTCGACCTCGTCTACAACCCGCAAGGACCGTCGCTGCCGCCCGCGCAGGATCAGCTGGAGACCGACTACAAGCGCGTGCTCGGCGAGCGCCACGGCATCGTGTTCAACCGCCTCTACACGCTCGCCAACATGCCGATCCAGCGCTTCGGTGCGATCCTGATCGCCAAGGGCGAGTTCGACCGCTATCTCGACCTGCTCCGGCACGCGCACCTCGACGCCAACCTCGACCAGGTGATGTGCCGCAACCTGATCTCGGTCGATTGGCGCGGCTTCGTCTACGATTGCGACTTCAACCAGATGCTCGATCTGCCGCTCGCTTATGGGACGGGCGAGCGCACGCATCTTTCGGAGCTGCTCGACGCCGATCTCGAAGGGCTGCCGATCCGGGTCGCCGGCCATTGCTACGGCTGCACCGCCGGGCAGGGATCGAGCTGCGGCGGCGCGCTCAAGGAAGCCGCGGAGTGAAGCCGGGCGGCCTGCTCGACCCGGCGTCTCCCGCGCAGGAGCACCCCGAGCGCGCCGGACGGATGTGTCCGGCCGACTATCGCTATCCGCCGTCGGTCTTCGACCGCCAGCCTGAGCTGACGACTGACGTGATTTACGTAGTGGGCGGCCTCTACGGCAATCTCGCCGCGCTCGATGCGGTCGAGCGGCTGGCCGCGCAAGAGCGCGCGACCGTGGTGTTCAACGGCGACTTCCATTGGCTCGACGCGGAGCCGAGCTGGTTCGCCGAGGTCGCGCGACGCGTGGCGCGCCACCAGGCGATCCGCGGCAATGTGGAGACCGAGATCGCGCGGCGAAACGACATCGGCGCCGGCTGCGGCTGCGCCTATCCGGCGTCGGTCGGCGAGGACGCGGTGCGGCGTTCGAACGAAATCCTGACCGATCTGCGCTGCACTGCCGAGGCCTTGCCCGGCACGGCCGCACGATTGGCTGCGCTGCCGATGCACCTGGTGGCGCAGGTGGGTGGATTGCGGATCGGCATCGTGCACGGCGACGCGACCGGGCTCGCCGGCTGGTCCTTTGCGCATGACGCGCTCGGCGATCCAGCCGCGCCCGCGGTGCTCAACGCCGTGTGCCGGGCCGCGCATGTCGATGTTTTTGCTTCGACCCATACGTGTCTTGCCGCGTTGCGCGATTTTCATCTGCGCGCCGGCCGCCTGACCATCATCAACAATGGCGCGGCCGGCATGCCCAATTTCTCCGGGACGGGTTTCGGCCTGCTCTCGCGCATTGCGACCACGCCCTCGCCGCACCGACCGCTCTATGGGCTCACGCGCGACGGAGTTCACATCGACGCGATCCCCATCGCCTACGACGGTGACGCCTTTCTGAGCCGTTTCCTGGCGCGCTGGCCCGCGGGCTCGGCGGCGCATGCGTCCTACGCCGAGCGAATAACGTCGGGGCCCGCCTACGAGATCGCGCAGGCAAGCGTCGTCGCGGCGTAGGATTCCGGCGTGCTTCGCTGCTAAAATAACGCATGCACAAGCTCTCCGTCATCGTGCCGGCGCTCGACGAAGGCGAACGCATCGCCACGACGCTCGATGCGCTCGCCAACCTGCGCGCGCTCGGCGTCGAGGTCATCGTGGTCGATGGCGGCAGCCGCGACGCCACGGTTCAGCGCGCGCGGCTGCGCGCCGACCGCGTGATCCCGGCGGCGCGCGGGCGCGCGTCGCAGATGAATGCGGGCGCCGAGAAGGCGACCGGCGACGTGCTGCTGTTCCTGCACGCCGACACCCGGCTGCCGTCCGACGCCGATCACGTCGTGCTCAACGCGCTCGAACGCTCGGGCCGCGCCTGGGGCCGCTTCGACGTCAAGATCGAAGGCCGGCATCCCCTGCTGGTCGTCGTCGGCGCGCTCATGAACCTGCGCTCCCGCCTCACCGGCATCGCGACCGGGGATCAGGCGATGTTCGTGAAGCGCGATACGTTTCAAGCGGCCGGGGGATTTCCGGCGATCGAGCTGATGGAAGATATCGCGCTGTGCAAGCGCCTCAAGCGGGTGGGCCGGCCGCTCTGCCTGCGCCAACGCGTCGTCACCTCCGGGCGCCGCTGGGAGGAACGTGGCGTGATCAGGACCATGGTGCTGATGTGGCGCCTGCGTCTCGCCTATTTCTTCGGGGCGGATCCGGCCGAGCTGGCTCGGCAATACGGTTATGGCCGCTGATCCGGCCGCGCCGGTCGCGATCGCGATCCTCGCCAAGGCGCCGATCGCGGGCTTTGCCAAGACCCGGCTCATCCCGGCGCTCGGCGAGGCCGGCGCCGCGACGTTGCAGGCGCGCCTGACCGAACGCGCGGTCGCGACCGCCGCGGCCGCCGGCACCGGGCCGGTGACGCTGTGGGCGGCGCCCGACCAGCGTCATCCGGCCTTTGCGCAGCTAGCGGAGCGCTTCGCCATCGCGCTGGCGCGCCAGGACGGCGGCGATCTCGGCGCCCGCATGCTGGCGGCGCTCGCCGCGGCCAACGGCCCCGCCCTCGTCATCGGCACCGATTGTCCGGCGTTGACCGCCGACCATCTGCGCACGGCCGCGAATGTGCTGCGCGCAGGTACCGACGCCGTGCTGATCCCGGCCGAGGACGGCGGCTATGTGCTAGTCGGTGCGCGGGTGCCCCATCCGGCGCTGTTTCGCGCCATGCCCTGGGGCACGGCAGGCGTGACGGGAGAGACGCGCCGCCGCCTCGTCGAGCTCGGCTTGAATTGGCGCGAGCCGGCCACGCTGTGGGACGTGGACGTGCCGGAGGATCTCGAACGCCTGCGCGCGGCCGGATGGCAGGATCTGCTACCGGCGAAAGCCTGACGCGTCGATCAATACAAACGGATCAGCGTCAGCCCCGCCACGATCATCAACGCGGCGACGATACGGCTCGCGCGCAGCGGTTCCTTGAGGAAGACCACGGCGATCAGCGCGCCGAACAGCACGCTGGTCTCGCGCAGCGCCGCCACGATCGCGATCGGCGCCACTGTCATGGCCCAGATCGCGATGCCGTAGGAGCCGGCCTGCAGCGCACCACCTGCCAGCCCAGTCGCCCAATGATGCCGCATCGGGGTGATCGCTGCGCCGCCGCCGCGCGCCAGCGCATAAAACACCATGACCGGACCGATGCCTGCGAACAGCGCGGCCGTATAGGCGTTGGCGCTACCGGCAAGGCGAGCTCCCATGCCGTCGACCACCGAATAGGCGCAAACTGTGACGGCGGTGAACAAGGCGAAACCGACCGCCTTGCGATCGAGCCGCGCCAGGTCGCGGCCGCCGCGCAACGAAAGCAGCAACACGCCGGCGGCCAGCAGGATGATACCGAGCCAGCCCGGCAGGCCGAGCCGCTCGCCGATCAGCAGGGTCGTCGCGGTTGCGGTCATCAGCGGCGCCGCGCCGCGCGCGATCGGGTAGACCTGCCCCAGGTCGCCGGTGCGATAGCTCTCGACCAGCGCTGCGAAATAGAACAGGTGGATCAGCACCGAGGCGGCGCACCACGGCCACGAGGCGGCGGCCGGCAGACCGACCACCGGCACCAACACCGCCGCGATCAGCGCGGCGCCGACCGAGATCAGCGCCGTGGTCGCCAGCGGATCGAGTCCACGCTTGATGGTCGCGTTCCAGCCGGCGTGGCAGGCGGCGGCGAACAGCACGGCGGCGAAAACGGAGGCGTCCATGGAGTGACGGTCACCTCACCGTCATGGCCGGGCTTGTCCCGGCCATCCACGTCTTTGTGGCTGCACGAAAGGCGTGGATGCCCGGCACAAGGCCGGGCATGACGAATTCATGGCGAGGGTGCAGCACCGTCTAAAACGGATAACTCTGCGGCGCGGTCGCGATCGTGATCCAGCGCAGCTCGGTGAATTGATCGATCGCGGCCTTGCCGCCGAAGCGGCCGTAGCCCGACGCCTTGCTGCCGCCGAACGGCATCTGCGCTTCGTCGTCGACCGTCGACGAGTTGATGTGGCAGATGCCCGACTCGATCCGCTTCGCCACCTCGAGCGCACGCGCGACGTCGCGGCCGAACACGGCGGCCGCGAGCCCATACTCGGTGTCGTTGGCGATCCGAATGGCGTCCTCGGTATCCTTGGCGCGCAGCACGATGACCATCGGGCCGAACGATTCCTCGCCGTAGATGCGCATCGCCGGCGTCACGCCGTCGAGCACGGTCGCGGTCATGACGGTGCCGGCGACCTCGCCGCCGGCGACGAGCGTGGCGCCTTTCGCCAGCGCGTCGTCGATGAGCGCGCGCACGTGCGCGATCGCGTCCCGGTTGACCAGCGAGCCGAGCACCACGTCGCCTTCGCGCGGATCGCCGGCCGGCAGCGCGCGTGCCTTGGCGGCGAATTTCTCGAGGAATCGATCGGCCACCTTCTCGTCGACCACGATGCGCTCGGTCGACATGCAGACTTGTCCCTGATTGACGAAGGCGCCGAAGGCGGCCGCATTGACGGCGGCGGCGAGGTCGGCGTCGTCGAGCACGATGAGCGGCGCCTTGCCGCCGAGCTCGAGCAGGATCGGCTTGAGGTAGCGCGCCGCGGTTTCCGCCACCAGCCGGCCGGTGCGGGTCGAGCCGGTGAAGCTCACGCGCCGCACCGCCGGGTGCGAGATCAGCGCCTCAACCACCTTGCCGGCGTCCTCCGGCGCATTGGTGACCACGTTGACGACGCCGTCCGGCAGGCCGGCGTCGCGCAGCGCGGTGCCGATCAGCCGGTGGGTCGCCGGACAGAGCTCGGAGGCCTTGAGGATCACGGTATTGCCGCAGGCGAGCGGCATCGCGATCGCGCGCACGCCGAGGATGATCGGCGCGTTCCACGGTGCGATGCCGAGCACCACGCCGGCCGGCTGCCGCACCGTCATGGCGATGCGGCCCGGCTGATCGGACGGGATCACCTCGCCGGTGACCTGGGTGGTCATGGAGGCGGCTTCGCGCAGCATGCCGGCCGCGAGTCGGACGTTGAATTCGCACCAGCCGGCGGTGGCGCCGATCTCGGCCATCATCGCCTCGGCGAAGTCTTCGGCGCGCGACTGGATCACGTCGGCGGCGGCGAGAAGCTTGGCGCGGCGCTCGCCCGGGCCCAGCGCGGACCAGGCGGCGAAAGCGTGCGACGCCGCTTCGGCGGCCGCGATCGCGTCCGCAATCGTTGCCGCCGCGGCCTCGCTCGCCACCAAGCCGGTGAGCGGGTCGATCCGCTCGAAGGTCCGCCCGTCGGCGGCGGCCATTTCGCGGTCGCCGATCATGAGGTTGACGCGCAGCATGCTCGCTCCCTCCCTCCCTCCAGGGATCAGAAACCAGTAGTCAGTAATCAGAAAGCATGCGTCATCTACTGACCACTGACTACTGATTACTGATTACTGATTACTGCCTACTGATCACGGTAGGCCGCTCCCGGCCACACTTTCGGTGCGGCGCGCTGGTATTGCTTTGGACGCGCGACCTCGGCGCCGAGCGCGCTCGCCGCGTGCCAACCCCAATGGGGATCGTCGAGAAAGGCGCGCGCCATCGCCACCATGTCGGCCTTGCCGTCGGCGACGATCGTCTCCGCCTGCTTGGGTGTGGCGATCAGCCCGACCGTGCGGGTGGCGATGCCGGCCTCCCGCTTCACCTTCTCGGCGAACTGGACATTCATGTTGGCGACCATGGTCGGCCGGGTGTCGGCGGTGATGCCGCCCGAGGAGATGCACACGTAGTCGAGCCCCGCCGCCTTCAGCGCCTTGGCGAAGGTCACCGCGTCGTCGGGCGTGAGGCCGCCCCCGACCCAGTCGCTGCCGGTCATGCGTGCACCGAGCGGCGTGCCTTTCGGAACGACGGCGCGCACCGCCGCGGCGATCTCGAGCGGAAAGCGCATGCGCGCGGCCAGCGAGCCGCCATAGGCGTCGGTGCGCTTGTTGGATATCGGCGACACGAAGCTGTGCAGCAGGTAGCCGTGCGCGCCGTGCAGCTCGATGGCGTCGAAGCCGATGCGCACCGCGCGCTTGGCGGCGGTCGCGAAGGCTTCGCGTACACGCTCGATATCGGCGGCCGTCATCTCGAGCGGAGCCGGCCAGTCGGCGCCGAACGGAATCGCCGACGGCGCGATCGCCTGCCAGGGATCAGCGCCCGGCGCGAGCGGCCCGCTGCCCTCCCACGGCCGCTGCGCGGAGGCCTTGCGGCCGGCATGGGCGAGCTGCACGCCAATCTTGGCGGTGCCGAAGCGGCGGCAATGGGCGACCACGCGCGCGAGCGCAGCTTCGCAGTCATCCGAATAGATTCCGAGGCAGCCGTGGCTGATGCGGCCGCGGCGCTCGACGTCGGTCATCTCGGCGATAACCAGGCCGGCGCCGGAATTCGCCAGCATGCCGAGGTGGTTGATGTGCCAGTCAGAGGCGACGCCGTCGTCGGCGCTGTATTGGCACATGGGGGAGACGACGATCCGGTTCGCAAGCTCGAGGTCGGCGAGCCGGATCGGGGAAAACAGAGCACTGGGCATGTCACACGGGATGATGTTGCACGGCCGTCGGAGGCGGAGCGGCAGCATAGGGGTGGGCCTGCCGGCCCGGCAAGCAAGCAGATACTAGTGTCCCGATTCCGAAGTTCGCATGAGTTCGCAGCACGTTCGGATGCGAACTTCGGAATCAAATGGGACACTAGCAAGCTTATGATTCTAGTGCGGTTTTGAATTTGAAGTTCCTAGACGGACTCGGCGCGAAACTGATAGGAACTTCAAATTCACCCGCACTAGCGGCCCATGCGGGACCGGAATCGCGAAACCGGTTAATTCACGCCGCCGTGCGGGGCGCTTCGCTCGAACCGGGCGCGGGCTGCTCGGCCGCGGTTGTGTCGGCGGGCCTGGGAGCGATCAGCGCCCAGGACTCGGCGATGTGGATGGCCTCGCGCATGCGGTGGAGGAACTGTTCCTCGCTGTAATAATGCTTCCAGCGGCCGCTGTGGTAGAGTTCGACGAAATGCGCGCGGCGACGGTCGGCTAGATCGCGCCATTTCTGCGCGACCTGGTCGAGGGCGCGCCCGGGTTGCCGTTCCGACATGGGAGAAGCCACAGCGCCGGCGAATCCGGCTCGTGCATCGTCCCGTCATGGTTGCGATCGCGCAATCGGCGGCGGCGGCACCGCGTTCGGTTGTGCCCAGCTTTCACACCCAAATCGAGCGTCTTTTGCGCGTTTTGCGGGGCGCCGTGTCTCAGAGGTCACAGGCAAGCGCGAGGCGGGGCAACCGCAGCATCGCATGGCTGCCCCCAAAAAACTGACCCGCCCGGACGGGGAAATCCGGGCGGGTCGCAGATCGGCGCAGGGGATCGGGGGGGCGTGAGCGCCGATCGGGGCTGTAAAATCCGCGGGCCTTATTGGGCTCTTTTGCTCATTTGTCGCTGCCGGGCCGAAAAAGGTTCAATGAACATGTGTGATTTCCCGCTCGAATTTTAAAGCCCCGCGCGCCAGCGCCTCCGGTCAGCCAGCCATGGCAGGAAAATCGAATGATTTCAAGCTATTGGCGCGCCGCAGCGGGGATGACCCGCCCCGTCGTCTCGCCCGCAACCGGAACCAGCGACAGAATGGCGCGGTAGGCGTCGACCAGACCGGCCCCGTATTGGGGGTCGAACCCTTTCGGCCCCAAGTCCTGGGCGGTGGCGGTCAATCGCCGGCCCTTAAGGCTGCAAGGCGATGAAACTGACGATCTTCGACTCGTCCTGCATCTGCTTGGCGATCCTGGTGACCTCGTCATCCGGCAGCTTGGTGTCGGAGAGCTTGATGCGGTAGCCACCCAACGGGGTCCTCGTTGGTGCCTCGACCACCGTGGCCTTGTGCGCGCCGAGGAACTTGGTGATCTCGGCCACCGTCGCTTGCGGAACGAAGCTCACGACCACGTAAGAACCGTCGACGTGCTGGCTCTTGCCGGCGAGGCCGATGGTGCCCGGAGCGCCGCGATCCTTGACCACCACGGTGGTGATCACTGCTGCCTGCACGACGATCGCCACCGCGGCGGCGGTCGCCGACCAGGCCAGCGTGCGCGGCGTGAAGCTGGCAAGGAACTCGCTGATGCGGCCGGCGAGGTCGAACGAGGCGCGTCGGCGCGGGGCGCGCGCTTCCTCGGCGTCGATCGCCGCAAACAGTTTCTCCATGGCGCGCGAGGAGGGCGCACCGAGCGACTCGTTGAGGTGGATCGTCTCCGCGAACTCTTCGCGGACGAGGGCGTAGCGCCGCTGCAGTTCGCGGTCGCTCGCGAGCGCTTGCTCGACGCGGTCGGCATCGCGACGGCTGAGCGTTCCTGCCGCATGCCACGGCAGAAGCGCCTCGATATCAAAGCGCTCTGGCTCTTTGTTCAGCATATTCATGGCCAACCTCTTTCAATTCCTGCCGCCTTGAGCAGCTCTGCCAGCTTCTTCCGCGCGTAGAACATGCGCGTCTTCACTGTGTTCTCCGGGATGCCGACGATCTCAGCTACCTCTTCGACCGATTTCTCGTGGTAGTAGACGAGATCGATGATCTCCCGATGTTCTGCCGAAAGTCCCGTCAGGCACTTCCGGATGATGGCACCCTTGTCTTTCTTCTCCAGGGCGACCTCCGGATCATCCGATGGGTCCTCGATCGCTCCCGCCGTCTCTTCGTCCAGTTCCTCCTCTGGCCGGCGCCGCAGCGCCGAGAGGGCCTTGAACCGTGCGATCGACAACAACCAGGTCGTGACCGCGGACCGCCCTTCGAACCGATCAGCCTGACGCCACACGTCAAGAAACACTTCGCTGATCAGGTCCTCTGCCGTCGTCTCGTTACGCACCAGACGCACTACGAACCGGAAGACCCGCACATGGTGCCGTGCAAACAGCACCTGCATTGCCAGCCGGTCGCCGTTAGCAATACGTCCGATCAGCACCTCGTCTGATGTGGCTTGCATCGCTCCCGACGGGTCACTCGTGGGGTTAGTCGCAGGGGGCAGCGGTCCGGTTCACGGTTCTGCCATAATAGATGACTGCGACCGGTATCCCGCTCGGGGCGAGCTCGCCAGCCCTGGAGTGCCGTTTCGGACCAGGAATGTGGCCAATGAACGGCCCAAGCGGGCGCCCAGTCGCCAGAAATACTCCAGCGAATAGAATTGGTTAGACAAAGATACCTGGAATCGCGCCGAAGTCGCCGCCCCCCTTACCGCCCCGCTCCACTCGGACCCGGAGGTCGTGGGCGGCAAGGGCTCGTTAACCTAAGTGCCAACCCGTAGCGGCGAGTGGAGCTTACGCAACGCCGCCAGCACCGACAGCGCCGTGATTCGCCCGGTCCGCGGGTTTTCGGAGGGGATATTCTCGATTTTCAGGGTCAACCGGGCGGAATCACTGTCGACCTCGATGATATGGCAGTTGCGCTCGATGGTGGGGTCGGCCCAGATCTCCATCATGGTGCGGTCGGGCCCGATCCCGGCGAGCGACAGCGCCGCCGCCACGTTGACGTTGGCCGGAAACCCGGCCGCCCCGTCGCGGGCGGTGCCGGCGAACACCCGTTTGGGCGCGTTGAGCCCCTCGACCGAGATGCGGTTTGCTTCCAGATAGGGGGCGCCGGCGAGACCGTTGGGCGGCTTGCGGGTCACCATCCGCACAGAATGGATTTGGCCTTCGGCGGCTGCGGTGACCGCGTCGAGGCCGAGCAGCGCGCCGGTCGGCACGATGATCTGGCCGCCGTGCGATTTCGCCAGCTCGATCAGCTCCGGCCGCGGCAGCAGCGCGCCGGCCGAGAGCACCATCACGGTCTTGCCGGCTTCCAGCATGGGCCGGCAGATATGCTCGAGCACCGAGGCCGGGGCGCATTCGATCGCCAGGTCGGCATGGGCCGGAAACGCCTCGGGCTCGACCAGCGGACAGGCGATCCGCTCGGCCTCGAGCCATGCCCGCGCCTTGGCGCGGTCGCGCGCGGCCGCGCAGGCGAGCGCGAGGCCCGGCATGCCGTCGGTGAGCTTACGGGCGAGCACGCGCCCGATGGCGCCAAGCCCGGCGATGGCGACGCGCGTCATGGGCATGGGGCTCTCCGCTGATGTCGACTTTGGTGATAGCGGGCTCGCCGTCCGGTCACAAGCAAGGGGAACCCCGCGTCAAACAGCGACTTGACCAACATCACGACTACGGCCAAGGGTGCCACAATGTTTGTGGAGGAAATCAAATGCTCAAGAAATTAGGCAGTGCTGCCTTTGCTCTGTTGCTCGCGCTCACCGGCACAGCGCTGGCGCAGGGCTATCCGACCAAGCCGATCACGATGATCATCCCGTTCGCGGCCGGTGGTCCGACCGATGTGCTCGGCCGCGTCCTGGCGCAGCGCATGGGCGAGATCCTCGGCCAGCAGATCGTAGTCGAGAACGTCGGCGGCGCCGGCGGAATGACCGGCTCGAAGCGCGTCGCCGATGCGGCGCCCGACGGCTACACCATGGTGCTCGGCACCGTCGGCACCCATGCGCAGGGCCAGACGCTCTACAAGAAGCCGCTTTATGATTCTCTCAACGCCTTCACGCCGGTGGCGCTGATCGCCGAGGTGCCGATCATCCTGACGGTGCGCAAGGACCTGCCGGCGAAGGATTTCAAGGAATTCGTCGCCTACGCCAAGGCAAACCAGGCCAAGATGCAATTCGGCTCGGCCGGCGCCGGCTCAGCGACACATCTCGGCTGCGTGCTGCTCAACTACGTCATCGGCACCAATATCACGCATGTGCCCTATCGCGGCACCGGGCCGGCGATGCAGGATCTGCAGGGCGGGCGCATCGATTTCCTGTGCGAGATCATCACCACCGCCAAGCCGCAAGTCGACGGCGGCACCATCAGGGCGTTGGCGATCTTCGACAGCAAGCGTTCACCCGCACTGCCGGACCTGCCGACCGCCGCCGAGCAGGGCACCGAGAAGCTGGAGGCTTACACCTGGAACGCGCTGTTCCTGCCGAAGGGTGCGCCCGCGGACATCGTCAAGAAGCTCAACGATGCCGCCCTGCAGGCGATGAAGACGCCGGCCGTGCGCGAGCGCCTGCAGGCGCTCGGTGCCCAGATCGTCTCGGACGACCGTGCGACCCCGCAATACCTCGCGGGCTTCCTCAAGAGCGAGATCGAGAAATGGGCGGCGCCGATCAAGGCGAGCGGCGTGAGCGTGGATTGATACCCGGCGGCTGAATTGACAGCGAGTCGCGGGCGCAGTGTAGCGCGACGCGGTGAGCTGCGGACCCGGGACCGTTACGGTCTATGGCGGTCCCGGATGCGGATCCGGGACACCGGATCTACTCCAGCTCGATCTCGCCTTTGATCTCGTGCGAGAGGCCGAGGCCGCCGAGCGTCACGGTGGCGGTCGCCGGGAATTTTTCGTTGCCCTTGATGCGGCCTTGCGCAAGTGCCTCGCGCACCGCCTTCTCGATCTCGCGCTGGGCGCTGACGCCGAGCGTCTTGAGAAATTTCCGGATGCTGGTGTTGAACACGTCCTCGTTCATGATCGCCTCCTTTGCGCCATTATACCCGGGAACTCGCCGCCGAAGCGCCGCCTTTGCGGCCCCGGATTGCAACGACAATTCCCCGTTTGCGTCAACGTGAGGCCATCGGTTCAGCCGACGGAGGACGCACGAGAGACGTCGTCTAATCCGGGGAGAATGTCATGCTGACCATTCGCGTTTGGGTGATTGCGGCAGCGGCAGCATTCTTGGCTTCGCCATTGGCGCATGCGCAGTCGCACGACTGCGATCGCTACCCGGCAGTGTGCGAGCAACCCGTCGAGGCAAAAGCAGCGACGGACCCGGCGCCCCGGGTCAGCGCGCCGGTGAAAAAACGCAAAGCACGCGTCGCCAAGCGGCCCGAGAAATCCCGCGCCGGCTCGCAGGCGAGCCGCGCGGCGGCGCACGAGCAGCCGGCAAGCTCGCCCTTGCGCGGAACGACGACCGTCGACGCGGCCGTGATGCTGCCGCAGTCGCTGGTTGACGCCGCCCCCGCTGCAGCCATGGCCGCGCCGACCGAGAGCCCGGCGCTGGCGGCAGCGGGCGCTTGGATCACATTGCCGACCGATGACCCCCGCACGGGTCCAGGCGTGGAACTCGCAGCGGTCGGGCAAGCGAATGCGGCCGATCCCGCCGAGGCAGTGAGCTTCGTCAATTCCGACGAGGTCAACGAGATCGACCTTGCCGCGAGGGAGCCCGAGCCGGTCGACTCCTCCTGGCTGCGCTGTCTGTTGGCGACGCTGGGCGCGGCGCTCGCCGCGGCCTCGATGGTCCGGTTCTTGTTCGTATGAGCGGCGCAGCGATCCGCAAGATTGACATCGTTCTCATTTCGTTCTGTATTGGGCGTGCTTCGGCTGGTAGCAACAAGGGCCATGCCCGTCTTCACGCCCCATCAGGATGCTGCGCTGACCGCGGCCGCGAAGTGGTTCAAGGCCGCGCGCGGGGGCGCATCGATCTTCCGCCTGTTCGGCTATGCTGGGACCGGCAAGACCACGCTCGCCAAGCACATCGCCGAGGGGGTCGACGGCAAGGTCCTGTTTGCGGCCTTCACCGGCAAGGCCGCCTGCGTAATGCGCAGCAAAGGCTGCCACGGCGCATCGACCATCCACCGTCTGATCTACAAGCCGCAGGAAAAGAACGAAGAGAACCCGACCTTCGAGCTCTGGAACAAGGCGCCGGCGTCGCATGCGAAGCTCATCATCATCGACGAATGCTCGATGGTCGATGCCGAGCTGGCGCGCGACCTGATGTCGTTTCGCGTGCCGCTCCTGGTGCTCGGCGATCCCGCGCAATTACCGCCGATTCAGGGCGGCGGCTTCTTCACCGACGCCGAGCCCGACGCCATGCTCACCGAGGTGCACCGGCAGGCGCGCGACAATCCGATCGTTCGGTTGTCGATGGATATCCGCGCCGGTAATGCGCTCGCAGAAGGACAATACGGCGACACGCAAGTGGTGACGCGCGCCGATTTGGACCCGAAGCGCGTGATCGGGGCCGACCAGGTGCTGGTCGGCCGCAACGTCACGCGGCGCGCCTACAACATACGCCTGCGCGAGCGGCGCGGCTTCACCGATGCGCTGCCGGTGGCGGGGGACAAGCTCGTCTGTCTGCGCAACAATCGCAGCAAGGGGCTGTTCAACGGCGGGCTGTGGGTGGTGAAGGAGCGACCGAAGCCGCGACGGAAAATCCTGCGCATGCGGCTCAAGCCCGACGAGGATCTGGGCGGGGACTTGGCCGACGAGCTGGTCAAGGTATCGGTGCGGCCGGAATGCTTTACCGGCCGGATCGAGGAGCTCGACTGGCTCGAGCGCAAGCCCTTCGACGAGTTCGATTTCGGCTACGTGCTCACCGTGCACAAGGCGCAAGGCTCGCAATGGGACGACGTGGTGCTGTTCGACGAATCCGGCGCGTTCCGGGAGAATCGCGGCCGCTGGCTCTACACCGGCGTCACGCGGGCGGCGAAGCGGCTGACCGTGGTGGTGTGAAGGAAACCGGCGTGGAGCAAGTGGTGTGACCCGCAGGTCACACATCGAAGATTTTGCGCCTGATTTTGAAATGATCGTGCATTTGCCCTACGCACGCCCCGGTAAAAGTATCATCCTGGCATCGAGCAAGCTGTGGGAGCTTGCTTCCGGTCCCAGGTGGAGGGCGTCCGCCCGCGGGTCGGGTCCATCTCCCGGTCGGGCAGCCTCGGAAAATGGCTGAGTTCATCACAATCTACGGGGTCTGGCTGGTAGCGGCATTCGTCGCGCTCGAAAGCGTCGGGTTTCCGTTGCCTGCCGAGGCGGCTTTAATTACGGCTGCGTTTTTCGCCGCCAGAACGCATGACGTCAATATTTGGTTTTTGATCGCCGTCGCAATCCTTGCAGCAGTTGTGGGCGAGATCGTCGGCTTTTGGATCGGCAGGCGGTTCGGATATCAGCTGTTGAAGAGACATGGAACTCGCCTTGGATTGACAGAAGGACGGATAAAAATCGGTCAATGGCTATTCGTGCAATACGGCGGCAGGTTCGTTTTCATTGCTCGCTTTTTGCCAGTATTCCGCAACATGGCTGCCGTGCTTGCTGGTACGAATTCCATGGCTCAGCATAATTTTTATTTCGCCAGCGGGACGGCGGCCGTTGCCTGGATCATGTGCTACGGTTTCGCAGCCTATTCTTTTGGTGAGGCATTTACGAACTTGGCTTCACCGGCCGCAGTCTTCTTGGGCCTCGCAGCGGCACTGATGGCCTTGGCAGTGCCGGCACTCATTCTGCGCTATGAGAAACGTCTACTGGCGAAAGTCGAACGTGAATTGCCTGGCCTGCCACTCATCCATCGGCATGAGGTCTCTTCCTAGCACCGATCCACCGGCCTGCCGGTCGAGGGCATTTCTTTCGCAGCGGCAATCAATCAAGACTTCTTGTTGGAGCCGCCTTCCACATCGCGCACAGGTGTCTCCGGGATCAAGCCGCCGCGACGGCGCGCGAAGGTCTCCGCGCCGCTCGCTTCCCATTTGCCGGCGACGGCGCGCTGCGCGTAGACGTCCCAATTCTGCGACCAGTCGCCGAGCGAATAGCCGTGCCAGGGCGGCTGCGGCGTGAGCGCCGGCAGACCGAGCTCCTGCCAGATCGCGCGCGCGCCTTCCATGAATTGCTGCGCCGGCAGCGCGAGCGGCGGCGCCGTATGCTTGAGCGTCGCGTCGATGAGCAGCGACGATTCCTCGCCACGCGGGCCGGACTTTGGCCCGTGGCCGGCGGAGCGGTGCGGCGCAACGTGCACGTCTTCGACCGGGTTGGAGCGGTAAGCGAGCGACCAGAACACCGCGTCGGTGTTGGTCGGATCGATGTCCTCGCTCACCGCGATGCAGATCTTGCCGCAGTCGGCGAGCAACGTCGCGGCGCCGTAGAGCCCGCGCCAGACCTCGGTGCGCGCGGTTCCTTGCGCGTACTGCACGAAGATCACCTTGCGCAGATTGGAGAGCGGCTCGTGCAGCACCACCCGGCGCACGCCCTTGATCGAGAGCTGGTCGCGCAGGTGCGTGAGGAACAGCGGCTCCATCGCCACCTTCTTGAGCACGCTCGATTCGC
>WNEY01000578.1_pt1 | contig 24495 bp, 19 predicted proteins | sample 5400531 | NCBI WGS metagenome assembly WNEY01 (sample SAMN13153338, study PRJNA577476) | soil metagenome | isolation source: 200 cm saprolite under Douglas fir tree site 1 | place: USA:California | collected 2015-04-18
TCGAACTCCGGCAGCAACCGGCAAAGGCCAATCCCGACGACGAAGAAGGCAACGGCCCATATCGAATTTTCGATGGCGTTGCCCAAATAGTTGGTGGTCAGCACCCCGTACCAGGAGAAGCACTCCGCGATCACGATCAACGGCACGATCACCCAGGCGGCGTTCAAGGTGGTGTCCGCTCCCGTCATCGTGCCCAGCTGATGCAGGATAATCGCCCACTGCGCCGCGAAGCAGATCTCGGCCACGGTTGCCACCGACCGGCCGACGACAACGCTCGACAGCCAGGTGTCGAACAGGCAGATCCGCTGAACATCCGCGCGCGGAAGCAACGACCTGAATGCGCAGCCAAACACATAGGCCGCACAGAGGAGGAGCATGAGCTCGATGCCGGACGTGCTGCCGAGACTGCCGGTCGGCTGTTCGTGGAGCTGGCGGTACAGCAAGAACCAACCCGCGATATTTGCGCCGCTGACCACGGTCAACAGACCCCACCACCAGGCCAGGGGATTTGACCAGGCCAGGGAACTTGGTCGCGCCCGCCACTCCAAACTCATGAACCGCTCCGCGTGTAACCGAACTGACATTTGATCGTAGTATTTCTGTCACAAATCGCGGCGAGTCACGACAACAATATGTGTGCGGCGCGGGCTTGCGGGGTGAGCGCGTCTTTGGTCGGTGCCGGCAGCGTGGATCGGTCCGGGACGTGGCGGGCCACGCAATCAACACACTCCCAACCAGCTCGGCTTGAAGCCGGCTTCAGGTGGCGAGCCGCGAGCGGGCTTGCTGCAGGGTTCGGGTACTTGCTGCAGGTTCGGGTATGAGTGAAGCCCTCCCCTACCCTGGCCGACGCAGGCAGACTCATGATTTCCGGATTGCCTGCGCGCGTTTGCAGCGCGCGGGACTTGAACGTGCGGTCTTGTCAGCGACGATGGCCGCTTCTGGTGCAAACCTGGCTCGTTGGCCTGGGCTGAGGCGGCGTCGCATGTAGAACTCGACCTGCCAACCGGCCCCAGCACCAACTATCCTATGTCCAGCATCTGATGAGCTTGGTTAGTCGACTTCATAGCCGGCGATGAGCCTCACCGCACCATCGCGCCATACACGATGTCCTGGATTTGTTCACGATAGTATTTCCGGAGTTCGCCGGGCGCCGCGGTTCCTACGACCACGACAAGACGCTCCTTCGGGTCGCAGAAGAACTGCGTGCCGTAGGCGCCATTCCAGGTGAACTCGCCGGGGTTGCCGGGAACCGATGACAGACCCTCGCTCGTACGGACTGCCACCGGGGCCAAGAACGCGTTGACCGTCGAGCTCACCGCCGTTGAGCAGCATTTGTCCAAAGCGCAAATAGTCGCCGACGGTGGCAAAGGCGCAGGCTCCCCCGCAGTCAAACTTCGTCGGCGTGTCGAGGAGGTTGATGGACTGGGGCTTGCCCGTCAGCGGGTCATTGGGAAAAGCGCGGGCGAGACGAGGACGCTGCGCCTCCGTGAGGTGGAATGTGGCATCTTTCATGCCGAGTGGCTGCCACACATTGGCAGCCAGGTAGTCGCCGAGGCGCTGCTCGCTTACCTTTTCGACGACCGCGCCCAGCACGTCAATCGAAAAACCGTACTCGAAAACCGTCCCCGGCTGGTGCGCCAGCGGCAGCTTCGTGATGCGATCGATGAAGGCTTGTGTATCGCCCTCGATGGCCGGCGCCGTCCCTTCCGGGTACTGACGCGCGACCGGGCTCGAGCTGTCCGGGCGTCCTCCATACATGAGACCAGATGTGTGGCGATAAAGGTCGTGTATGTAGATCGGTGAAGCCTGCGCTTCGAGCTTCAGCGAACCGTCCGACTGTTGGACACCCACCTTCATCTCGGAGAACGCTGGATAGTAGTCCGTGACCTTGGCCTGGAGAGGCAGGCGGCCCTGTTCCATGAGCGTCAAACCGGCGACGGCCGCCATCGGCTTGGTCATGGACGCAAGCGCAAAAATGGCATCCGGCGGCATCGGCGTGCCTTTGGTCGCATCAAGCTGGCCCTACGCCTTGTAATGGACGAGCTTTCCGTTCCGGGCTATTGCGACCACGGCACCGGGCACACGTTTGGCGGCGATTTCGCGGGCGAAGAATTCGTCGAGCCGCGTCAATCCCTGTTGCGAGAATCCGACGTCGTCGGGCTTTGCCTCAGGCAACGGCGCGGCATTTGCCACGTTGATAACGATGCCGACAACCATGGCCGCGGTCATCAAGAGCGTCTTCATTGTCTCCTCCCTCGAAGGCGGATCAAGCTCGCGCGTTTATTATTCGCTTTGGACGTCCGCCGGCCGTAAACTTAGATCACGTCTGCACGAGCGACAAGTCAGGTGCAGGAGCAGGGCATTCGTCAGGCCGCCGCAATGCGCCGATGAATTAGTGTATTGCTCCCCATGCGGTGACGCTAACCGGAAGTCTCGGTGCTGCGTATCGCTGCCTGCCCTGTTCGCTGGCTCTGAAGCGAGCGCTGTGGCTTGCACTGTAATTCGTCAGCTTGGGTCAACAGCAGCTCTGGACGTCCGCTTCTGGCCGCGCAAAGCGGACATTGAAGCTGGATGTTAGATTTGGCTATCTCCCGCTCTGGACCTAGCTCAAACTGCCTGATGATGGATTGGAACGAGAGAGATCAATTCTCTCAAGGAAGCCCGCGTGTGCACGATGTGTGCACCGCGAGATCAAAGAAATCCAAAATTTGCCAGGTGAGCGGTCTCAAGTTGAATTGCGCGTAGCATATTAGCGAATTGCAGCCGTTTCAGTTTACACCCCCTGGGCCGATCCAGCGTCCCCGTCGATAGACGCGAGGATGGTGGTCTTGCGCTCGTTGTGATTGGAGCATCGGTTCGCTGGATCTTGCGCAATACGGGTCGCCGGCGAGCGATTTCTGCCAGCGCTCATAACCTCGGTATTTGCGATATCGGGCCGCTCCGGTTTAGTCTTTCAATACGGCCCTTCTGGCGTCATCAGGGTAGATGCATTCTTGAATGCATTAACCCCGAGATTGACACGATATGCTGTTCGTCCGAAAAAAGAGCTTGGCGGTTTGACAGCAGGGGCAGCGCGAACGCGAAGGCTTGTTCAGTGAGAATTCTGATTGTCGAGGACGATGCCGCCATGGCGCGGGGCCTTGCCGAGCGGCTCAAGCTCTCCGGGTTTGCGGTCGATATAGAATCCGACGGTGCTTCGGCTGCGCAGACCGCGTTGCTCGAACCTTACAGCCTGATCATTCTGGATATCAATCTGCCGAATGTGTCGGGTTTTGAAGTCCTGCACAAGATACGGCAAACCGGATCAACCGTCCCGGTCATGATTCTGACGGCCCGTTATGCGATTGACGACAAGGTCAGCGGGCTTGACCTCGGCGCTGACGATTATCTCTCCAAGCCCTTCGACATCTCCGAATTTGATGCCCGTGTCCGTGCCCTCGTGAGAAGAGGGCAGGGGTTGCCTAATCCGACCTTGGTCTGTGGTCCTCTGGCGTTCGACCGGGCTGCGGGCACGATTTCCCTGAGTGGCCGGCCTCTCGAATTGCGACGGCGCGAATTTGCCGTGTTGGAAGTGCTGATGACCCGCGCCGGCAAGCTCGTGTCCAAGGACCGGCTGATCGCGGAGGTGTTTGGCTTCGACGAACCGGTAGCGCCGAACGCGGCTGAACTCTATGTTGCTCGCGTTCGCCAAAAACTCGGTCCCGATGGGCCGCGGATTCGAACGGTTCGTGGCCTGGGCTATTTATTGGAGGTTTAGTGATCGCCACCTGGCGGCCGTCGTTGAGACGAACTCTCCTGACGAATTTGGTGGCTCCCGCCATCGTCCTCGCCGTTGTTCTGGGAATCGGCGGCATGGTGCTGATCCAGAGAGTTGTCGAGACAACCCATGACCGCTTGCTCGATGGATCGGTTCTCGCTATTGCCGAACGCGTCGGCGTGGAGGACGGCGAGTTGACTGTCGACTTGCCTCAGGTCGCACTGGGGATGCTGGAGAGCCAGTCGCACGACAGCATCTACTACAGCGTGACTTACCTTGGCGAGTTGATCACCGGCTACAAGGATCTTCCGCTGTCCGGGCTCGATCAATTGAAGGCCGGCGAGACAGGTCATCGCGACGGCCTATACCGCGGCAAGCCGGTTCGTATTGGCGCGCAGGCGCGGCAGGTTTACGGAAGGCCGGGCTTGGTCCTCGTCGCTGTTGCCGAAACAGTGCAGGCGCGCCGCGCAGTCGAGCGTGAGATGCTTACTGGTCTCGCGCTTCTTGAGGCCGGATTGATTGGCCTCGTTGCTTGCCTCGGCTGGTACGCGGTCGAACGAGGGCTGAGGCCGCTTGGCGAACTCAAGCAGGAAATCGACGCGCGTGGTATCCAAGGCGGTCCAAATCTCAGTCCGCTCGATCTGTCCCGGGTGCCGCAGGAGGCTTTGGCGCCGGCGATCGCCGTAAATTCCCTGCTGCAGCGACTGGATCTGGCAATTGAACTGGTGCGCAGATTCACGGCCGATGCCTCTCACCAAATGCGAACGCCCCTGGCGATATTGCGGACGCATCTGGATCTCGTGCGGCGCTTGGGGTCGGAGACGCCTGCGGGCCAATCTGCCCTTAACGAAGTGGATAACGCGATCAACCGCCTTGAAAGACTTCTCAGGCAACTGATTACGCTGGCTCGGGCGGATGAACAAAACATTGCGCAACCGGTCGTCGAAAACGTCGATCTGAACGAGATCGCCTTCAACGTCTTGTCGGAGCGCGCGCCACAAGCTTTCGCGCGGGATATCGATGTACAGTTCGATCGATTTGACGGACCGGCCCCGATCCCCGGAAACAGCCTGCTCATTGGCGAGTTGCTGGCAAACCTCATCGACAATGCCATCCGCTATAACCGCTCCGGCGGTATGGTTCTGGTTCGGACGGTCGTTGGCCCGACCGCCGCACGCGTCGAAGTTGAGGACAACGGTCCCGGAATTCCGGATGCTCATCTTGCGCGAGTCTTCGAGCGCTTCTATCGGGTTCCCACGACGAACGGTCCTGAAGGTAGCGGTCTTGGGTTAGCTATCGTGAAAGCGCTGTCGGACCGTCTCGAAGCTCAAATTGTGCTTTCGCGGGGCGCGGAAGGACGGGGTCTTCTGGTTTCGGTGAGCTTTCCTCTCGCCCATCGCGATGGCGAAAGTCGCATCTGAAACTTGATTGTGCCTGCCGAGAGGCATTGGATACGGGCACCACATCGCCTCAGATCGCTGTCACAAACCGGACGCGCGACAGGAGGGTGACAGGTTCGGCGCCTACGGTCCGTAATAACAAAAGCACGCAAAGCGGCTCATTGCGGGGAAACGTTACGATGAAGGCTGCGAACGCCTTGGTCTTGTGCGTTGGAATGCTGTTTGCTGCGGCGACCAACGCTCAGCAAACGCAGGACGTTGCGCCTGCCAAGGGCCAGGTGGCGGTTGTCGCCGAAATCAGAGACCAGCTCAAAATCGTTTCGACGACCGATGCGTCAGAAGTGTCCGACCTGCTGGCCGATTTTCGTGCGCTTTATCCGCGTATTGAGACCGTCTATTCAAAAGTAAATTCAAACGACATCTTTAATCGAATTGTAGAACCCCCGTCTTCCAGCGAGGCGTCCGGTGACGTCATCTGGAGTTCGGCGATGGACTTGCAGGTCAAGCTTGTCAATGACGGCTACGCTCAACCCTATGTATCAAGAGAAATTGCGAAAATCCCGGACTGGGCGGTCTGGAAGAATGAAGCCTACGCGATCACTGCGGAGCCGATCGTCATTGTTTACAACAAAAACCTCGTTGTGGAGTCCGACATACCTCGAACCCGTGCGGAGTTGACAAATCTTCTGAACAAGAAGCCGGACACTTATCGAGGAAAGATCGCGTCCTACGATCCCGAGCAGAGCGGGTCCGGATTCCTGTTCATTACGCGCGATGCCCGGATCACCAAGACGACGTGGGATATGGTTCGCGCTTTTGGCGGCGCCGGCATCAAGCTCTATTCAACAACCGGAACGGTCCTCGATCGCATCTCATCCGGCGAGCATCTGATCGCCTACAATATGATCGGCTCCTATGCGATCGAGCGGGCCAAGGAAGACGCTTCGATCGGAGTCATCTTTCCTTCCGATTACATCATCTTGATGTCGCGCATCGCTTTCATCCCTGTCTCCGCACGCCATCCGGAAACTGCGAAGCTGTTTCTCGATTATATTCTCTCGGAACGTGGCCAGAAATTTCTCCTGGCTCGATCGGTTGGTTCTGTCCGCCTTGGTATCGGCGCTGATGGCGTAATACCGGCAGACCGAAGTGACGCGGTAAAGCCAATCCATATCGGGCCGGAGTTGCTGACTTATCTCGATCAGTCGAAGCGTGCGAGTTTTCTGAAGGAGTGGCGTCGCGCTCTTCAGGACAGATAGCTGTCCAGAAAGCGCATCTTGCATACCAAAAGTAAAAAATGAATTCGTCAAAAGGGAGGTGGGCATGCCAGCGAACGCGACCGGGAAAGTGAGTGCTGTCGACGCATCTGCGTTTCCGGCAGCCGTGACGGTGATGCTGGACTCTGACCATGCTGACAACACAGACGGCGGGAACGCGGCATGAACTGCGATCGCCGAGCATTTGCGGCCGGTCTGGTTGGCTTGGCTCTGTGCACGGCCTTTCCGCGGGCGAGCCGCGCCCAGCAACTTGAAAAGCCGTCACTCCGGCTTGGGGTGGCCAACAAGTCGCACCTTTATTATCTCCCAGTCACGCTGGCCGAACGCCGCGGCTATTTCAGGGATTACGGGCTCAACGTCTCGATCGTCGATTTCGAGGGTGGGTCGCAATCGCTCGACGCCCTGCTCGGCGGCTCGGTAGATCTCGTGACCGGCGCCTATGAGCACGTCCTTCACACGCAGGCCAAAGGCCAGGACATCCGCGCACTGATCGAACTCGGCCGGTTTCCGGGCATCGTGCTCGCGGTGCGCAGGGACCGGGCCTACAAGTCGCCCGCCGATCTCAAGGGCATGAAGATCGGCGTGACCGCTCCGGGCTCTTCGTCGCACTTCTTCGTTCTGTATCTGATGGCAAAGGCGGGCCTTCAGCCGGCCGACGCAATATTCATCGGCGTTGGCGGTGGTGCTGCTGCGGTCGAGGCGATGAAGAGCGGCGCGATCGACGCGACGGCCAATTTCGATCCGGTGATCACTCGGCTCGAGCAGGACGGAATTATCCGAATCGTGACCGATACCCGCTTTCCGCGAGTCAACTATGAGATCTTCGGCGGCACCAATCCGGCTGCGGTGCTCTATGCCAAGCAGGCTTTCATCGCCGCGAATCCGAACACCATGCAGGCGCTCGTGACCGCGTTCTATAAAACGCTGAAATGGATTGCCACGGCGACGACCGATGAAGTCGTGGACACGGTGCCGTCAGATTATTTCCTCGGTGACCGCGACATCTATGTGAAGTCCCTCAGGTCGAACTTGCTGATCTATTCGAAGACCGGGGTAATTACGTCCCAGGGCATGAACAGCGCGTTCAACATGCTTGCCACCTTCGATCCGGAGCTCAAGGCGGCCAAGATCGACCTGCAGCAGACATTCGAAGATCGGTTCGTGAAACGAGCGGCCGTCCTGTTCGACGACCCGAACAATGCCACTTTGGAGAATGACGACCGGCGGCCCGAGGTCGACCTCGGGGCGACGCAGGATTGATGACGCGCGGCGAGGCTCCGCAATGCCGTCTCGATCAAGGGGAGCGAACGGAATCGGCGGCAGGAAGGAATGCAAATGAGTGACGTGGTCCCGACAGCGCCCGAACTAGTGAACATTTCGTCGAATTCCGGCGGAGGTGCCGAACCCTGGTGGCCGCGCGGCTGGTGGAAGATCATGGATACAAGGATCGGGATCATTCCGGTCCCGGTGTTCGTGATCCTGTTCGCGCTTCTCGTGGGGTTCACCTATACCGGCGACATCAAGGGTGAGGTCTCGATGATGATCGCTGTGCTCGTGGTCGGAGGTTTCACCTGTGCCGAAATCGGCAAGCGCATCCCGATACTGCGCAACATCGGTTCCGCGGCTATCTTCGCGACCTTCATTCCTTCCGCGCTTGCCTATTACAAGCTGATCCCGCCCCAGATCGAGAAATCGATTATCGAGTTCACCAAGTACACCAACTTCCTGTACCTCTTCATCGCCTGCATCATCGTCGGCAGCATCCTGGGAATGGATCGCAATGTTCTTGTGAAGGGCTTCGTGAAGATATTCGTGCCGCTTGCCCTCGGTTCGATCGCGGCGGGCGTGGTTGGAACCCTGGTAGGGACCCTGCTGGGCCTTGGCGCCCACCACAGCTTCTTTTACGTCGTACTTCCCATCATGGCCGGCGGTGTCGGTGAAGGCGCGATTCCGCTTTCGATCGGGTATTCGGAAATCCTGCACCAACCGCAGGGCGACGTGTTCGCCCAGATACTGCCGCCGATCATGCTCGGCAGCCTGACCGCGATCATCCTGTCAGGTGTTCTGAACTATGTCGGCAAGAAATACCCGAGCCTGACGGGAGAGGGACGCCTTCAGCCGGCCGAGCACGACGACATGGATCCGGCCGAGGAAGAAGTCGCCTCCGAAACCGGCGGTCCGATGGACGGGAGTACGGTTGCTGCGGCTGGGCTGGCCGCCATCACCCTGTATCTTCTGGGTGTGATGTGCCACCGCCTGTTCGGTCTGCCGGCGCCGGTGGCGATGTTGTTCCTTGCGGTGCTTGCGAAGCTCACGAGCGCGGTGTCGCCCCATCTGCAACGCGGCGGATTCGTGGTCTACAAGTTCTTTTCCACCGCGGTCACCTATCCGCTTCTGTTCGCCATCGGCGTCTCGCTGACGCCGTGGGACAAACTGGTCGCGGCATTCAACGTCCCGAACATGATCACGATCTTCAGCACTGTCGTCACCTTGATGGCGATCGGCGCGGTGGTTGGCCGGTTTCTCAACATGTACCCGATCGAGTCGGCGATCATCAACGCCTGTCACAGCGGGCAGGGGGGAACCGGCGACGTCGCGATCCTGACCGCCGCAAACCGGATGCAACTCATGCCGTTTGCCCAGATCGCGACGCGGATCGGCGGCGCGATCACGGTGACGATCGTATTGATCATCCTGTCGCGCATCACCTAGCGAAGAGAACCGAGGTCGTCGGCAGTTTACATCTGGAAATTGCTCAGGCCTCACCACGTTGAGAGCGGGTCTCGTACGGAAGGACCATCGTCATGACAGTAAAGTGCCTCAATAGCTTTGACTCCCGCCAGACGCTTTCGGTCGGCGCAAAGACCTACAGCTACTATTCGCTTCACGCGGCGGAGAGGAATGGCTTGTCGAACCTCTCCCCGCTGCCGTTCTCTCTGAAAGTCATCATCGAGAACATGCTGCGCAATGACGACGGCCGCAGCACCAGCAAGGCCGACATCGAGGATGCGGCGCAGTGGATCCATAACAAGGGATCGGCCGAAAAGGAAATCGCCTTCCGGCCGGCCCGCGTATTGATGCAGGATTTCACCGGCGTTCCGGCAGTCGTCGATCTCGCCGCGATGCGGGACGCGATGAAGAATCTCGGCGGCGATCCGCAGAAGATCAATCCGCTCGTGCCGGTGGATCTGGTCATCGATCATTCCGTGATCGTCGATGCCTTCGGCAATGGCCAGGCGCTGAGCAAGAACGTCGAGCTGGAATATCAGCGCAACGGCGAGCGGTATCGCTTTCTGAAATGGGGGCAGGGTGCTTTTTCGAACTTCCGGGTGGTTCCTCCCGGCACGGGCATTTGCCATCAGGTCAATCTCGAATTCCTCGCCCAGACGATCTGGACTCGTACCCCTGAAGGCGGAGGTGCCGAGCTTGCCTATCCCGATACGCTCGTCGGCACCGATTCTCACACAACGATGGTCAACGGCCTGGCTGTGCTCGGTTGGGGCGTGGGGGGAATCGAGGCCGAGGCCGTCATGCTCGGTCAGCAAATCTCGATGTTGCTGCCGCAAGTCGTCGGCTTCAGGCTGACCGGCCGGCTGAAGGAAGGCGTCACGGCGACCGATCTCGTGCTGACCGTGACGCAGATGTTGCGCAAGCGCGGCGTGGTCGGAAAATTCGTCGAGTTCTACGGTCCGGGGCTCGATGACATGACCGTCGCAGACCGCGCCACGATCGCGAATATGGCGCCGGAATATGGCGCGACCTGCGGCTTCTTTCCGATCGACCAGCGAACGATCGACTATCTGACGACCACGGGCCGCGATCCCGAACGCGTCGCCCTCGTCAAGGCCTATGCCGAAGCCCAGGGCATGTGGCGCACCGCGGACACGCCGGATCCGGTGTTCACGGACTCCTTGCAGCTCGACATGACCGACGTGGTGCCGTCGCTGGCTGGACCGAAACGACCGCAGGATCGCGTGACACTCGATACCGCGAAGACCGCTTTTCTGAGCGCCATGGATCAGGAATTCCGTCAGGCCGCGCAGATGGACAAAAGGCATCGCGTTGAAGGCGAAGACTTCAATCTCGGTCATGGCGATGTTGTGATCGCGGCGATTACGTCGTGCACGAATACGTCCAACCCCAGCGTCATGCTGGCCGCCGGCCTGCTGGCGCGCAACGCCGTCGCCAGGGGCCTGAGCACAAAGCCATGGGTCAAGACGTCGCTCGCGCCGGGTTCGCAGATCGTGGCGGAATATTTCAAGAAATCCGGTCTCCAAACCGATCTGGACAAACTCGGCTTTAATCTCGTCGGCTTCGGCTGCACGACCTGCATTGGAAACTCCGGACCGCTGCAGGAAGAAATCTCGGAAACAATCTCGGGCAACAACCTTGTTGCGGTCGCGGTTCTCTCCGGAAACCGCAACTTCGAGGGACGGGTTAATCCGGACGTGCGGGCGAACTATCTCGCGTCGCCGCCGCTTGTCGTTGCCTACGCGCTTGCCGGATCGATGGCGCTGGATCTGGTGAAGGAGCCGCTCGGATTGGAGAGCGACGGCAAGCCAGTGTACCTAAGGGATATCTGGCCCTCGAGCCAGGAAGTGCAGGATTGCATCGACCGCACCATCGGCAGCGAACTGTTCAAGACGCGCTACGCGGACGTCTTCAGCGGCGATGCGAACTGGAAAAGCATCGGCGTCACCAAGGGACAAACCTACGAGTGGGACCAGGTTTCAACCTATGTTCAGAACCCGCCTTATTTCGTCGGAATGACGAAGGAGCCGATACCTCCCACCGACATCATCAAGGCACGCATCCTTGGCATGTTCCTCGATTCGATCACGACGGATCATATCTCCCCGGCGGGATCGATCAAGGAAAGCAGTCCCGCCGGGCACTATCTGCGCGACCACCAGATCCGCGTCGTCGACTTCAATCAATACGGCACCCGCCGCGGCAACCACGAAGTGATGATGCGGGGAACGTTCGCCAATATCCGCATCAAGAACCAGATGGTGAAGGACGAAGCCGGAAAGGTGGTCGAGGGCGGCTACGCCATTCATCAGCCGAGCGGCGACAGGATGTCCATCTATGATGCCGCCATGCGCTATCAGGCCGACAAGGTGCCGCTGGTGGTTTTCGCCGGCAAGGAATACGGCACGGGTTCGTCGCGCGATTGGGCCGCGAAAGGCACAAATCTTCTCGGCATCCGGGCCGTGGTCGCCGAGAGCTTCGAGCGTATTCACCGTTCGAACCTCGTCGGCATGGGCGTGATGCCGTTGGTCTTCGAGGAGGGTACATCCTGGCGGTCACTCGGACTGAAGGGTGACGAAATCGTTACCCTGCGCGGGATCGAGAGTGGGCTGGTTCCTCGGCAGAAACTTGCGATCGAAATTTACGGACCCGGTGGCGCACGCAAGGCTGTCGTTCCGCTGACCTGCCGTATCGATACGCTCGATGAGCTGGAGTATTTCCGCAACGGCGGGATCCTCCAGTACGTCCTGCGCCAGCTCGCGGCCTGACCGCCAATCATCCATGCGATCGAGAGGACGCCATGCCTTCAATTTCTGCGCAACCATCGAAGATCGAGACGGAAACGATGCGGAAGGTGACGTTCCGCATCATTCCCTTCCTGATGGTCTGCTACTTCATCGCATTCGTCGATCGCGTGAACGCCGGTTTCGCCGCGCTGCAAATGAACCATGATATCGGTTTATCGTCGGCTGCATTCGGACTTGGCGGTGGGCTTTTCTACATCACCTATGTCCTTTGCGAGGTGCCGAGCAACCTGGCGATGGAGAAGGTGGGGGCGAGGCTCTGGATCGCGCGGATCATGATTACGTGGGGGATCGTCGCAGCCTGCATGGCGTTGGTGGTCGGGCCCAACTCGTTCTACCTCGTGAGAATGCTGCTGGGCGCCGCCGAGGCAGGCTTCTTTCCCGGCGTGATTCTTTACCTGACCTATTGGTTCCCCGCCGAATACCGCGGCCGGATCGTAGCCATCTTCATGGTCGCAATTCCGATCTCGAGTTTCCTTGGTTCGCCGATTTCCGCCTCGTTGCTTCAGCTTGAGGGATACCTCGGCTATCACGGCTGGCAGTGGATGTTCGTGCTGGAGGCGGTACCCGCCGTGCTGCTCGGCATCGCATCCTTCTTCGTGCTGCCCAACGGTCCGGCCAATGCGCGTTGGCTCACCGATACGCAGCGGGACTGGCTGGCCCATCGCCTGGCCGCGGACAGTTCGTCGCCCAAAAAGGCCGTGGAGCACCTGTCCCTTTGGCAGGTCGTATCCAACAAGTATGTTCTCGCTGCCTCGCTGATCTATGCCGGCGCGTCCGGCTCAAGCCAGGTTCTTTCGCTATGGCAGCCTCAGATCATCAAGTCATTTGGTCTGAGCAACATGCAAACCGGGCTGATTAACTCGATTCCGTTCGGAATCGCCTCGGTACTCATGATCCTTTGGGGCCGGAATTCGGATCGCACCCGCGAACGTACATGGCATACCGCGATTCCGCTTCTGCTATTGGCGGCCAGTCTTTCAGTCGCGCCATTCGCCAGCGCGTTGCTTCCTGTGGTCCTGTTGCTGTGTGTCGCCGTCACGGCCACTTACATCGTCAAGGGGCCATTCTGGGCGCTTACGACAGAATGGATGTCGGCTGGCGTTGCCGCAGCGGCGATAGCGCAGGTCAACGCGATCGGAAACATCGGCGGGTTCCTGGGTAGCTACCTTCTTGGCGTTATCAAGGACGCCACGGGCAGCTATTCGCTGGGGCTGCTCCCTCTCGCGGTGCTGTCGGGTGTCGGTTGCATCATGGTGTTGGCCCTCAGTCGAAATCCGCAACAAGGCATCGCTGTTGTTCACGAGCCGGCCGCGTGAGCGGCCAGCCAACGCTTCGATAACGCCGGCTGACATTGGCCGTTTACTTCATGAGGATTTGGGATGACCACTGATAAGCCGCTGCAAAAGCTTCCCGCGACACTCATTCCTGGCGACGGTATCGGCCCGGAGATCGTGAAATCGGCCGTCGATATTCTCGAAGCGCTCGGCTCCCCGTTCGAGTGGGACGTCCGGCAGGGCGGTCTGGCCGCTATCGAGCAAAGTCGTGATCCGCTACCGCAGGCGACGCTGGATAGCATCCGGCGCACGCGGCTTGCCCTGAAAGGCCCGTTGACGACCCCTGTCGGCGGAGGGTTCCGGTCGATCAATGTCCGCCTCCGCGAGGAATTCGGCCTTTACGCCAATGTGCGCCCGGTTCGAAGCATGGTTCCCGGGGGACGATTCGACGATATCGATATCGTGCTGGTGCGAGAAAATCTCGGCGGTCTTTATGTCGCCTTCGAGCACTACATCCCGATCGGCGACGATCCGCACGCCGTCGCCATTTCGACCGGGGTCAACACCCGCGAGGGGTCACGCAAGATCATCGAGTTCGCGTTCGATTACGCGCTCAAGAACGGACGCAAGAAGGTTACCGTCGTGCACAAGGCCAACGTCCTGAAGGCGTTGACCGGTGTGTTTCTTGAAGTCGGCCACGAGGTAGCCAAGAAATACGAGGGCAGGGTCAAGATGGACGATCGCATCGTCGATGCGACCGCGATGCAGCTTGTCATGAACCCCTGGCAGTTCGACGTCATCGTCACCACCAACCTATTCGGCGATATCCTGTCCGATCAGCTCGCCGGACTGGTGGGCGGCCTTGGCATGGCTCCCGGCGCCAATATCGGACCGGATGCTGCGATATTCGAAGCCGTGCACGGTTCGGCTCCGGACATCGCCGGCAAGGGCATCGCCAATCCGCTCGCGCTGCTGCTGGCCGTCGGCTTGATGCTGGAACACATCGATCAGCCGGGGCTCGCGAACCGTCTCAGAACCGCGATCGATCAGGTCTTGCGCAAGGACGGAGTTCGAACGCCGGATCTGGGCGGCAAAGCATCCACCAGCGACTTCACGCAAAGCATCATCCGTCGGTTGGGCTAGCCGGGAACCGCAAAGCCCGTTCGCACCTGCGACGCTATTGGCGTCTTTGGTGGACGACACCGCGAAGTGCAATTGAGCCGTTACGTTGAATTGGAAGATCAGGAGGACAAGATGCCGAAGGGATCAGATTTATTGGTTGCCGCGCTCGAGAACGAGGGCGTGGACCGAGTTTTCGGGGTGCCCGGCGAGGAGAACCTCGATGTCGTGGAAAGCCTGCGTAACTCGTCGATCAAGCTCATCCTGACTCGCCACGAGCAAGGCGCAGCCTTCATGGCTGCGACTTACGGACGCCTGACCGGCAGGCCCGGTGTGTGTATCACCACGCTCGGTCCGGGCGCGCTGAACCTGACGACGGGAGCAGCCTACGCGCTGCTCGGCGCCATGCCCATGATCATGCTCACCGGTCAGAAGGGCATCATGAGCAGTCGTCAGGCAAAATTCCAGATTGTCGATGTGGTCAGTGCTTTCAAGCCACTTACCAAGCTTTCCCTCCAGATCGTCAGTACGAGCAGTATTCCGACGATCGTTCGCGATGCCTTTCGGATCGCAATGGAAGAGCGACCAGGACCTGTCCTGCTGGAATTGCCCGAGGACGTCGCGGGCGAAGAAGCAGAAGACGTCGCGATGGTGCAACAGCATCCGATCGAAATTCCGGTCGCCCATCGCGCTTCGCTGGACCGCGCCGCTGAAATGATCCTCAAGGCAAAGAGGCCTTTAATCATGCTCGGCGCCGCCGCGTCCCGGCCCCGGAGCACGGCAGGCATCGGGGGGTTCGTTCGCCGTACGCAAATTCCCTTCTTCACGACGCAGATGGGGAAGGGAACAGTACCCGGGGGTGGCAACCTTTATATGGGGACGGCTGCGCTCAGCGAACGTGACTACGTGCATGAAGCCGTTGATCGCGCTGATCTGATCATCGCCATCGGTCACGATACGATCGAGAAACCGCCGTTCATCATGGGCCCGAAGGGTCTACAAGTGATCCACGTCAGCTACACGCCTGCTAATGTGGAGCGAGTTTACTTTCCACAATGCGAGGTGGTTGGCGATGTAGGGCCGAGCCTGGAGCTGCTGGCGGATCGCGTCGAGGGGCGACTGCACAATGCGGGGGCATTGCTCGGCCTTCGCGAAGGCATTTTGAAACGCCTTACCGACCGGGCCACCGAGGATCGCTGGCCGCCGACCCCGCAGCGCATCGTACACGATGTGCGAAAGGTCATTCCCGAGGACGGCATCGTCGCTCTCGACAACGGGATGTACAAGATCTGGTTCGCGCGCAACTACCGGACCTATGTGGCGAATACGCTTCTGCTGGACAATGCGCTGGCGACAATGGGCGCTGGGCTGCCGTCCGCCATGATGGCGGCGATGTTGTATCCCGAACGCCGGGTGCTCGCAGTCTGTGGCGATGGCGGCTTCATGATGAATTCGCAGGAAATGGAAACCGCGGTTCGTCTCAAGCTCAATCTCGTCGTGCTGATCCTGAAAGATTCCGCGTACGGCATGATCCGCTGGAAGCAGGCCGTCGATAGTTTTCCGGATTTCGGCCTGACATTCGGCAATCCCGATTTTGTTAAATATGCCGAGAGCTACGGCGCGAAAGGCTCACGAGTCGAAAGCGCGGACTCATTAATTCCGACGCTCGAAAACGCGTTCAAAGGCGGCGGCGTGCACCTCGTCGTGGTGCCTATTGATTACTCCGAAAATACGCGCGTGCTGGTGGATGAACTTCGCGAGAAGTTGAAACAGGTCGATGAGCCGATAGCGTGAGCAATCGAGCAAACTTAACTGCTTCATAAACTAAATCACCGAAGTCGCAAACGGTTGAAATGGAGAGTGCAATGACTAAGCAGATCAACGAACAAGCCGAGAAGATGCGTGAAATGGCGCAAACCACGCTCGATAAGGCAAAGGACGCCGTGTCGAAGTACATGGCCGAATCCCAGAAGCTGAGGGAGAAGGCCGATTCCGGCGTCCGCGCAACCTATTCAACTGCGAAAGAGATGAACGACAAGGCGGTGGCGTTCGCCGAAGCAAATGTGGCCGCGGGATTCGAGCTTGCGCAAAGGCTGTTGCATGCAAAAGACCCGCAAGAAATGGGCGCTGTCTATCAAGACCATCTCAAACAGCAGATGGAAAAAATGAACGCGCAGTTTCGTGAGCTCGGAAGTGCAATGAGCCAACCGCCGGCAGTTGACCTGAATAAATAATAGATAGAGCCGGTCGCGTCAAAGCGAAGATCGTATCGTTCGATGATAGGAAGTTGTCTGCGCTTGGTTGGAGCGCGGACGATGGCATCATCCGCTCAAAGAGCTGAGATCCGCAAGGACAGGAGGAGCAGAGTTGATGAGACTGGTTCTGTTGGGACCGCCAGGCGCGGGGAAGGGCACTCAGGCAACGAGAATTGTCGACCGCTTTTGCATTCCGCAATTGTCGACCGGAGACATGCTGCGCGAAGCGGTGGCGTCAGGCACGGCTTCGGGGTTGCGCGTCAAACATATCATGGATCTTGGCGAACTCGTGCCCGATGATGTCGTGGTTTCGGTTGTCGCCAACCGTATTGATCATTCCGACGCCGCAAACGGCTTTATCCTTGACGGCTTTCCCCGGACGGTGACGCAAGCGGAAGCGCTCGATCAGGAGCTCACCGCCAGGGGTATCAAACTCGACGCGGTGCTGGAGCTCGAGGTCGATGAAACGGCGCTCCTCGACCGCATCAGGGGCCGCGCCGAAGAAGCGGCAAGTAAAGGCGAGCCAGTGCGCCGTGACGATAATTCCGAGGTGTTCAAGACCCGGCTGGACGTCTATCGGGCGCAAACCGCGCCAGTTACCGAATACTACCGGTCACAGGGGTTACTCAATATCGTTGATGGTCTGCAATCGATCGACGCCGTGAGCGAACAACTTACTGCTGCGCTCGCAGCATTACCGTGCCATCAGATCAGGAGTGATGTCCGATGAAACCTTTCACGTTCCAGGCGCCGCCGAACATTCTGTTTGAAGTGGGTGCATCGAAGAAGCTGGCTGAGCTGGTCTCTGGATACGCGGCGAAGCGTGTCCTTCTGGTCACCGACAAGGGCGTACGCAATGCAGGCCTGACCGGGAGCGCCGAGTCGGGCCTGGTCGCGGGCGGTTGCGAACTCACGGTATTCGACGACGTAGAGGCGGATCCGCCGTCGCATGTCATCGAGCGGGCGGTCACGCTATGCCGCGACAAGGGGATCGAACTGGTCGCCTCGATCGGGGGTGGCAGCGCGCTCGATACCGCGAAGCTTGTGGCCTATCTCGCCAAAACACCTGATCGCCTCGACGATATCTACGGTGTCGGTCTTGCCAAGGGCGAACGCCTTCCGCTGCTGCTCGCGCCGACGACGGCCGGGACCGGCTCGGAGGTGACACCGATCGCGATCGTCACGACACCGACAACCGAAAAAAAGGGCGTCGTCTCGCCGCGGTTGCTTCCGGACTGGGCGATCCTCGATCCGGAATTGACGCTCGGTCTGCCCGCCCACGTCACCGCCGCGACCGGCATCGATGCCATGGTGCACGCGATCGAAGCCTATACCAGCCGGCACAAGAAGAACCCGATGTCTGATCAGCTCGCGCGTCAGGCCCTTGCGCTGCTGTCGGCGAATGTGCGTGCGGTCTGCGCGGACGGGTCAAATCTCGAAGCGCGATCGCAGATGCTGCTAGGCTCGATGCTGGCCGGGATGGCATTCGCGAATTCGCCGGTCGCCGCGGTTCACGCGTTGGCGTATCCGATCGGCGCGATATTCCACGTGCCGCATGGTTTGTCGAATGCCCTGGTCCTGACGCAGGTGCTGCGGTTCAATTTGCAGGAAGCGGAAGGGCTCTATGCTGAACTTGCACCGATTGTCGATCCCAAGTCGCAGGGAATGAGCGTCAGCCAGCGGGCGCGGCTTTTCGTCGATGCCATCGCGGCGATCTGCAGGGATTGTAACGTGCCGGCTTCGCTCGCCGACGTCGGCATAGCAAGGAGTGACCTGAAGAAGCTTGCCGAGGACGCGATGAAGCAGACGCGGCTGCTCGTCAACAATCCGCGGGAGGTCAGCTTCGACGATGCGCTGGCGATCTACACGGAAGCTTTTGGAAACAGGGCGGCCACCTGATCGGAACGCTGGATGGAATTGATTTTACTGAGGTTTTAGTGCGGGGAGCACGATGAGCGAGAAAGAACAATCGCCAGCCGCGAACCCTGATCTTGCCTTTGAATGGGCGAAGCTGTGGCAGACGATGGCTGAATCGTCGAACCGCATGGTTGAGGCGTGGTCGGGTTCGATGGCTCCGTTCATGCTGGCTCGTCTGTCGGAGAAGCCTGCCGGTTTTGGCAATGGCAACGAACTGTCTGCTGCCATCGAGCGGATGGCACAGGGGCCGCAACTTGCCGATGTCTGGGATATCGACCGGAAAATGGCCCTGGCCTTTGGCGCCTGGATCGAGATGCGTCAGCGTCTTGCAAGCTACAATGCGGTCGCTGCCGCGCCGTGGACCGAGGCTTCGAGACGGTTTCTTGAGACGATATCCGGGACTGATACGCGCGAGGCACCGCATCCCGACTGGCGCGAGGCGTTTGCCAAATGGAGCGAAATCTCCAACGAGGAATTGATTCGCAACCAGCGGACCGACGGCTTTCTCCAGGCTCAGAAGGAGCTGCTGCAGGCCGGATTGCAGTTGCGAAGCCGACAAGACGATGTCGCGGAGGCCGCCTCAGCCATGTTCGGTCTGCCGACGCGCAAGGATTTCGATGATGTGACGCGTCAGTTGACGGAGCTCCGGCGCGAGGTCCGCGCGCTCACCCGTCAGGTGCGCGATCAGAAGATCGAAGGCGCACAATGAGCAATCAGGAAAACCAGGCCTCGCGCTTCGCCCGCGACATGGCGGCCAACGCCGAAAAAATGCTCAAGGCGACGCAGCTCATCGCGAATACCAGGGATGAAGATGTCAACATCGGCACGACGCCGAAACATCTCGTCATGCGCCGCGACAAGGTGGAGTTGTTCCATTACGAGCCTATGGCGGAAGCGACGGCGAGGACGCCCGTACTTCTGGCCTATGGCCTGATCGGGCGGTACACCATAGCCGATCTCCAGCCGGATCGCTCGCTTGTGCGAAGTTTGCTTTCGAAGGGGCTCGATCTTTGGCTGATCGACTGGGGCCAACCGGGCCGAACCGAACGTTGGCTCACGATTGATGACTATGTGGATGACTACATCGACGCCGCCGTCGATCGCATATGTCAGGAAACCAGGCACGACCAGGTTACGCTGCTTGGGATCTGTGAGGGCGGAGTTTTCACCACCTGTTATGCTGCACTGCATCCGGAAAAGGTGAAAAATCTGGTTCTTACGATTACTCCGATCGATTTTCATGCGGACACCAAGGGCACTGCCGCCCATCACGGATTTCTGAATATCTGGACCCGCAGCCTCGGTCCGGAAGATATCGACAAGCTTGTCGATACCTATGGGACGTTGCCGGGCGAGTTCATGAGTTCCGTATTTTCGATGATGACGCCGATGCGCTCATTGACGAAGTACAATGTCGATCTCATCGACGTTGTCGACGACGAAGCGAAGTTCATGAACTTCCTGCGGATGGAAAAGTGGCTGGCGGACCGGCCGCACCATCCGGGTGAGGCGGCGAAGCAATGGCTTAAGGAGCTGTATCAGGAGAACCGTCTGGTCGAGGGCAGCTTCCAACTGTCCGGCCGCCGCGTTGACTTGAAGTCGATCACGGCGCCGGTTCTCAACGTCTTTGCGCTTGACGATCACATCATTCCTCCCGACTGCTCGCGTGCTCTGGGCGCGAAGGTCGGCGGCAAGGACTATACCGAAATCCCCCTTCCGGGCGGCCATGTAGGCCTCTTCGTCTCGAGCAAATCGCAGGGAAAACTCAGCCAGAGCATCGCCGACTGGTTGATCGCCCGCGACGCCGATCCTGTGAGTAAGATCTGATGCGCAACAAGATCGTCGATGCCGCGGAGGCGGTCGCCATCATCCGTTCCGGCGACACCGTCGCCTCGTCCGGCTTTGTCGGCGTGGGAACGCCCGACGAAATCATCAAGGCGCTGGAACGGCGCTTTGTCCAGACTGGAGAGCCTCGGAATCTCTCGCTTGTGTTTGCCGCGGCGCCAGGGGATGGCGCCGATCGTGGCCTCAATCGCCTGGCTCATCCCGGCCTGATCAAGCGCTTGGTGGGCGGGCACTTTGGGCTGGTGCCGAAACTGGCCCGGATGGCGGTTGACAACCATGTCGAGGCTTACAATCTGCCGCTAGGATGCGTTTCGCATCTGTTTCGCGAGATCGCAGGACGCAAGGCGGGTCTTCTCTCCAAGGTCGGTCTCGGTACCTTCGTTGACCCGGCCAACGGCGGCGGAAAGCTGAATGAACGCACCACCGAGGAATTGGTGCGCTTGATGGAGATCGACGGCGAGCCATGGCTTTTCTACAAGGCGTTTCCGATCAACGTAGCGATCATTCGAGGAACGACTGCCGATCACAACGGCAACGTCTCGATGGAAAAGGAAGCGTTGACGCTCGACAACCTTGCGCTCGCCACAGCCGCCAAGAACTGCAAGGGTTTCGTCATTGCGCAGGTCGAGCGCATCGCGGCGTCCGGCTCGCTCAATCCCAGGCACGTAAAGATTCCAAGCGTGCTGATTGATTGCGTCGTCGTCGCACAGCCGGAAAACCACGTCCAGACATATGCCACCAGTTACAACGGCGCGTTCTCGGGTGAGCTACGCGCGCCAGCGGACCGCAAGGTTCCACTGCCGCTGGACAACCGTAAGATCATTGCGCGTCGGTGCGCGCTGGAATTACCGATGGGTGGCGTGGTCAACCTCGGCATCGGAATGCCCGAAGGGGTCGCCTCGGTTGCTGCGGAAGAAAAGCTGTTCGACTTCGTCACGTTGACGGCAGAGCCCGGGATCATCGGCGGAATTCCCCAGGGAGGTCTCGACTTCGGCGCGGCAATCAATGCGGAATCGATCATCGATCAGAACCAGATGTTCGATTTCTACGACGGCGGCGGCCTGGACCTTGCTTGCCTCGGCATGGCTCAGGTCAATGCGAATGGTGATGTCAACGTCAGCCTATTCAACGGCCGCCTTGCCGGCGCCGGCGGTTTTATCAATATATCCCAGAATGCACGTGAGCTAATCTTCGCGGGAACGTTTACGACCGGCGGTCTCAAGACCACCGTTGCTGATGGTCGGTTGAAAATACTGAGCGAGGGAAAATCATCGAAATTCATCGAGAAGATCGATCAAGTGACATTTTCGGGGCGTCTGGCGGCGAATAACGGACAGCCAGTTCTCTACGTGACCGAACGATGTGTTTTCAAGCTAACGTCGGTAGGCATCGAGCTGATAGAGGTAGCGCCCGGTGTCGATATTGAGCGTGACATTCTTGCTCTTATGGGATTTCGTCCTATCATCCGTTCGCTCAAAACCATGGATGCTTCGCTTTTCAACGAAGTTTTGATGCAACTCGATCACCGGCTTCTCAATCGTCCATTGTCAGAACGACTGATGTTCGACGAGAAGCGCAATACGCTCTTTCTGGGCCTCGATGGTTACCGGGTTCACAAGTTGGCCGATATTGAAGCTATACGTGAAGGTGTGTTTGCGATCTTCGCCCGCGTCGGACATCGCTTTTCTGCGATCATCAACTATGACTCGTCGGATATCGCTTCTGAAATGGCGGACGATTGGTTTTCCATGGCAGCGGACGTGGAGCGCACTTGTTACGATCACGTTTCGCGCTATACGACTAGCGCATTCATGCGCCTCAAACTTGGTGATGCTTTAACGCGCCGCAACGTCGCGCCGCACATTTTTGAGACGTCGGCTGACGCCCACCAATTTGTGGTCGAATAAGCAGATGGTGCTCAATCGCTCCAAGCAGTGACGGTCGTCGATGGATTTTATTTCCGGGGACCATCGTGCAAAGGGACCGATAGTCCCGGATCGAACGGGATCAGTGCGGGGACTGTCGCGGCGGAGCTTTCATCGAATCGCATTTACCGACTGGGGCCCGGCGGCTTCTGACCGGCCCGTTCTATGTGTTCATGGCCTCACTCGCAATGGACGCGATTTTGATCATCTTGCGAACGCCCTTGCGAGCACGGGACGTCGTGTTGTCTGTCTCGATCTGCCGGGCCGCGGGCAGAGCGAAAGATTGACAGACAGCAGCGACTATGTGCTGCCTCAGTATTGCAGCGATATGACCGCTTTGATCGCTGCGCTAGGGGCTGTCGAGATTGACTGGGTCGGGACGTCATTGGGTGGCCTAATCGGCATGGTCCTCGCGGCGCTACCCGGCAGCCCCATCCGCCGCATAGTCATCAACGATATCGGACCGTATCTGCCGTGGGCTGGATTGCTTCGCCTCGGCGCCAATCTTAATGATGTTCCAAAGGGCTTCCAAACCATCCGAGAAGCAGAATTGTACTTTCGGCGCGTTTTGGCTCCCTTCGGAGAACTGGAGGACGAGCATTGGCGTCATTTGACGGTCCACAGTGTGGAATGGAAGCCACAGAGGCAGCATTACGAGTCATTATGTGACCCGAGCATCGCGCACGCGTTCCGAAATCCTTGGCACTACAGCATGGACCTTTGGAAATACTGGGATGCTATCGACATCCCCATTTTGGTGGTGAGAGGACAAGCATCTGATCTTCTTCCGGAAGATGTCCTCGCAGACATGTTGCGCAGGAACCGCAATGCGACGGCATACACCGTACAAAATTGCGGCCATGCGCCGGCTTTGATAGCGCCGGATCAGATTGGGGTGGTCGAGGCATTTCTCAATAAAGACAGGAACGCTGGGTCGTTGACCTCGTGACAGTGAAATCGAAAATCCGGCATGGACGGAATTTAATCAGTCCCAATCGGCACAAATGCCTCTATTGACGCTACTAGATCCGATTGTGAATGGCAGCGTCCCGCAATTGACCCTAGGAATGTTCACACATCTAGCCCGAAACCGCTCACGGTTGACCGTGTTGACCGCCGCCCAAAGGGCAACAGTTGCTCCATGACTTTGCCCCAGCGCAAAGAATTTGGTTTGGTCTAGCTTTGGATGTTTCTGCAAGGCTTCCCTGGCGTTAAAGAGGTCGTCGAGCCTGAACTCGATGGCCTCTCGATCTTTAGGGCCGTCACAGGCTTTATGAGCATTGAGGCGAGAGCCAGTGGGATCGCTCTTTGGTCGACGCCCTCAAGGCGCGATGCGCGAACTGACGCGCAAGCAACGAAGTCGATAGGGTGAAGAAGTAAGCGGCGATGCTTTCGTTGACGAGAGTAAGGGCATGGCATGCTGGATGGCCGACCGCGCGATCGATGCGATCCGCGACCGCTTCGGATGGGAGGCGGTCGGATACGGATCAGTTGCACTTGAACTTTCCCGTTCCGTCCCTGACGCGTTTGGCGAACTTGCGGAAAGGGAGCTTTTACCATCGGGACGAGCCGAGGCTAAGACCCGCAGATTGCTCTGACGATCCTGTCGTAAAGCAGAGTAGAGAGCTGCTGCGCGCATCCCGAAGTCTCCCTACGCTTCGCGCGGCCGGGTTCTTCGTGAACCGAGCCCGCTATCGCGGTCTCGGGCCTTCGGCCTCGATCCCTGGCGCCGCCGTGCCTGTCGCTATTGACGAGTAACGGCTGCGTCTGTTCGATACAGGAGCGGATGTCGTCTCTGTGGACTATGTCCGTTGTGTCGGTTCCACTAATTTTGTTTAAGTGACGCCGATCCCGCATCAAATATCTACCACCAGCGAACGTCGGTATCGGGTGTTGCGTGTCCCCGCAACCACTTTTGTTATAACTCACTCACCGTCCCGGTCTAACCGCCGGGGACGGATCTGGCTTTTCCGGGTAACGCGGAGGCGGGTGATCGAAGGTCCGGCTACATAAGCGCCACCGGGTCCGTTCAGAATGACGGGCGGGAATCGCCGTCTAATATGTTCGCTACGAATCTGGGACCTGGCCGGAATTGCGGATTCCGGGGATTGCGGCCGTGGATTCCGATTGAACGCGACCATACAGTCCGATCGAAGGCGGCCACCTGT
>WNEY01000506.1_pt1 | contig 24489 bp, 20 predicted proteins | sample 5400531 | NCBI WGS metagenome assembly WNEY01 (sample SAMN13153338, study PRJNA577476) | soil metagenome | isolation source: 200 cm saprolite under Douglas fir tree site 1 | place: USA:California | collected 2015-04-18
TGATGCGCCCCTGCGACAGCACGTAGTTGCGGTCGGCGAGCTCGAAGACCTTGCCCACTTCCTGCTCGACCAGCAGCACCGGAATGCCGCTGGCGTGGATTTCGCCGATCGCGGCGAACACCCCCTGGCGGAGCCTGGGCGCGAGGCCGAGCGATGGCTCGTCGATGCAGAGCAGCTTCGCCCGGAACATGAGCGAGCGCGCGATGGCGAGCATCTGCTGCTCGCCGCCCGAGAGCGTGCCCGCCACCTGCCTGCCGCGCGCCTTCAGGGCGGGGAAGAGTTGAAAGCAGCGTTCGAGATCGCGCGCGACGCCGTTCTTGCTGTCGCTCAAGAACGCGCCGGCGAGCAGGTTCTCGGTCACGGTCAGCTCGCGGAACGGGCGGCGCCGCTCCGGGCAGTGCACCAGGCCCCGGCTGCGGATCTCGTGCGCGGGCAGCCGGTCGATCCGTTCGCCCGCAAACCGGACCTCGCCCTCGAGGACGATGTCGCCGAACACGCCGCGATTCGCCCGCGCTTCCCAGCGCACCAAGCCCGAGATCGCGCGGAGCAGGGTCGATTTTCCGGCCCCGTTGGGCCCGACGAGCCCGACCAGCTCGTCCTCGCCCACGACGAGCGACACGCCGGCGAGCAGCACCGCCTTGTCGTAGCGGACCGAAAGGTCGTGGACTTCAAGCAACGCCATGGGCGCCGGCGAGCTCGGTTCCCAGCTCGGTTCCCAAATAAGCTTCGATCACGCGCGGGTCCCGGACGACCTCGGCGGGGACGCCGTCGGCGATGATCTCGCCGTGGTCGAACACGATCACGCGGTCCACGATGGCCATCAACTGCTTCAGCTTGTGCTCGATCATCAGCACTGCGGGCCCCTCCGAGTGCAGCCGGCCGAAGCGCCCGCCCTTGTGCAGCCGCTTGATCGACTTGGCGAGCAGCTCCGACTCCGCCGGGTTCAAGCCCCCGAGGGGCTCGTCGAGCAGCAGCAGCTCGGGCTCCGAGGCGATGGCGCGCGCCACCTCCAGGCGTTTCAGGTCGCCCTGCGAGAGCGCCGAAGCGGGTTCGAGCGCGAGATCGGAAATGCCGACGAACTCGAGCGCGTCCATCGCCTTCGCCTCGATCAGCTTCACCCACTCGCCGCGGCGCGAGGCGCGGCGATTCAAGCAGGGCACCATGACGTTGGCGACGATCGGCAGATGGCGGAACGGGCGCGTGTTCTGGAAGGTGCCGGCGATGCCGAGGTTGACCACGTCCCAGGGGCGCAAGGACGTGATGTCCTCGCCGTTGAAGACGATCCGGCCGGCGTCGGGCGCGAGGATGCCGGTGATCAGGCGCAGCAGCGTCGTCTTGCCCGCGCCGTTGGGGCCGATGACGCCGACGATCTGGTCGCGACGCAGCTCGAACGACACCTTGTTGAGCGCGGTGAGGCCGCCGAAGCGCTTGCTCAGCCCTTCGACGCGGAAGAACGGCGGGCTCACGCGCTCTGCTCTTCGCGCAGCTCGCGGCGCGAAACCTTGCCGACGTCGGTCTTCGGCAGCTCGCCGCGGAACTCGATGATGTGCGGCACCTTGTAGGCGGCGAGCTTCTCCCTGCAATGGACGGCGATGTCCTCCTCGGTCAGCTTGCCGCGCGCCTCGGGCTGCGGCACGACGATCGCCTTGATGCGCTGCCCCACCGCCGGATCGGGAACGCCGATCACGCCGGCCGCCTTGACCGCGGGATGCGCGTAGAGCACGTCCTCGATGTCCTTGGCGAACACCGAGTGCCCCTTGTACTTGATCAGGTCCTTGCAGCGGTCGTGGAAGTGGAAGTAGCCCTCCTCGTCCATGCGCACGATGTCGCCGGTGCGCATCCAGCGCACCCCGCCCGCCTCGAGGAAAGCCCTGGCGGTCTCCTCGGGATCGTTCCAGTAGCCCTGCATGACGTTCGGCCCGGCCATGACGAGCTCGCCCGTCTCGCCCAGGGGGACGAACCCGCCGGTCTGCGGGTCGACCACCGCGGCCATGACGTTGGGCACGGGCAGCCCGAAGGAACCCGTCCTCGTGCGCGAGCGCGGATTGACATGGCTCGTCGCGCAGATCTCCGACAGCCCGTAGCCTTCGCAAATCGAGGACCCGGTGCGGCGCGTCCACTCCTTGACGGTGGACTCGTGCAGCGTGTCGGCGCCCGATACAATCACCTTCAGGCGCTTCCAGTCGACCTTCCCGGTGTCCTTGTGGTCTTTCAGGTACTCGTACAGCGTCGGCACGCCGTAGAACACGGTGGCGCGGTACTTCTCCACGGCGGAGAGGATGGCTTCGGTATCGGGCGTGGTGAACAGCACCAGCGTGTGCCCGCGCGAGAGGCCGCCGAGCATGATCGAAACCTGGCCGTAGATGTGGAAGAACGGAAGGAAGGCGATGACGACTTCCTTGCCCTCCTCGGAGAACGGAAAAGCGGCATGCCCGATGGTCGTCGCCGCGACGAGGTTGTAGTGGGTCAGCACGACGCCCTTCGGATTGCCGGTCGTTCCGCCCGTGTAAGGCAGCGCGGCGATGTCGGTCTTCGGGTCGATCTCCACCCGCGGCGGGGCGGCCTCCGCGCCCGCAAGCAGCCCCTGGAACGAATGCACGTTGTCGCGCCGCGGTATCTTCGGTGACCCGCCGGAAAGCCTGCCGAAGAATCGCTTGAGCGGCGGAAGATACTCGCCGATGCCGGTGACGACGACGTGGTCGAGCGCCACGCCGCACTGGTCGATCTTGTCGAGCAGGATGTCCTGGCAGACGGCGATGCGCGCGCCGCTGTTCTGGAGCTGGAAGCGCACTTCGTGCGAGGTATAGACCGGGCTGATCGGCGTCACCGTGCAGCCGCACTTGAGCGCGGCGAAATAGGCGATGACGAATTGCGGGCTGTTCAGCAGGTACAGCGCGACGCGGTCGCCTTTTTTCGCGCCCAGGCCGGCGAGCGCGGCGGAAAAGCGGTCGGTTGCATCGCGCAGCTCGCGGTAGCGGATGTCGCGGCCGTAAAAGACGAGGGCCGTCTTGTCGGCGTACTTGCCGGTCGCTTCGTCGAAGGCCTGGGGCACCGATTTGAGCGGGACCTCCACCGCCGCCGGGGTCCCCGGTTCATAGAAGCGGGTCCAGGGCTTGGACAGGTAAACAGACGCCGCGTCCGGGCTTTCTGCTTTGGCATGCATATCCGTTCCTCCTCCTCCTCCGGCGTCGCGCTCTACCGGAGCGCGCCGCGCCGACTCCTTCAGCCTATACCGCCATGCGCCGCGCGACAATACCGGAGCGCCGCCCGATATTCCGATGCACGGGACCGTCCCCAGAATGGCCGGTCAGCCTGCGTGCACTTATACGCCATGGGTGTACCGCTTCGACGCGAGACCGGTAAAGGGCCGGTCGCGTTCCTTGTTGTGCCGCAGCCCTGAGGTTACCATCATTGTTTCCCGACCTGCTTCCAACCCCAAGGCGTTCATCGGATTGCTCAAGGGCGAAAATCTCGGAAAGCAGCTCGTGAAGCTCACCTGAAGGGAGGTTCCCGTGACCGACGCAGCGGAAATCGGGGGGCACTCGCCGGTAGAGGGCCGCGATCCGCCAGGGTACGGCCGGGCGCCGATTCGCGCATGAGCCGGCCGATACGAAAGAACATCCTGATCACCGGCGCGAGCTCCGGGCTCGGCGCGGGGATGGCGCGCGAGTTCGCGAAGCTGGGCCGCAGCCTGGCCCTGTGCGCGCGACGCACCGACCGGCTCGAGCAGCTGAAGGCCGAGCTGCTCGCCGCCCACCCCGAGATCAAGGTCGGCATCAAGGCGCTCGACGTGTGCGACCACGAGCGGGTGTTCGAGGTCTTCGGGGCGTTCAAGGAGGAGCTCGGAACCCTCGACCGGATCATCGTCAACGCCGGAATGGGGAAGGGCGCCTCGCTCGGCACCGGCCACTTCGAGGCGAACCTGCGGACCGCGCAGACGAACTTCGTCGCGGCGCTCGCGCAGTGCGAAGCGGCGATGGAGATCTTCCGCGCCCAGAACGCCGGCCACCTGGTGACGATCAGCTCGGTGAGCGCGGTCCGCGGAATGCCGCGGGCGATGACCGCCTACGCCGCGACCAAGGCCGGGCTCGCGGTGCTCACCGAGGGAATCCGCGCCGACGTGATCGGCACGCCGATCAAGGTGAGCGCGATGTTCCCCGGCTTCATCCGCTCGGAGCTCAACGAGAAGGTGAAGAAGGCGCCGTTCATGGTCGACACCGAGACCGGCTGCCGAGCGCTCGTGAAGGCGATCGAAGCGGAGAAGGCCCGGAGCTACGTGCCGTGGTGGCCGTGGTCGGTGATGAGCTTTTTGATCAAGCGGCTGCCGCTCTCGGCGGTCGCGAAGATGACCTAGGGGGCCGCGGCATGGACTTCACGCTCTCGGCGAAGACCGAGGACCACCTCGAGCGGATCAAGCGCTTCGTAGAGGCGCACATCGATCCGATCGAGGAGGGCTATTTCCGGGCGCTGCTCGCGCAGAACCACGGCGAACGCTGGCGCTCGTGGAAGGTGCCGCCGGTGATCGAGGAGCTGAAGCGCAAAGCGCGCGCCGAGGGCCTCTGGAACCTCTTTCTCCCCGACGCGAAGCTGGGCGCCGGGCTCACCACGCTGGAGTACGCGCCGCTCGCCGAGCAGATGGGCCGGAGCCTCATCGCGCCCGAGATCTTCAACTGCAGCGCGCCGGACACCGGCAACATGGAGCTGCTCTACCACTTCGGGTCCCCCGAGCAGAAAGAGCGCTGGCTCAAGCCCCTGCTCGCCGGAGAGATCCGTTCGGCGTTCTGCATGACCGAGCCGGATGTCGCCTCCAGCGACGCCACCAACCTCCAGGCGACGATCAGGCTCGAAGGCAACGAGGTGGTTCTCAACGGGAAAAAGTGGTGGTGCACCGGGGCCGGCCATCCGCACGCGAAGCTGGCAATCTTCATGGGGCTCTCGAACCCGGAGAACGACCGCCACCGCCAGCACGGCATGGTGCTGGTCCCGCTCGACACGCCGGGGATCGCGATCAAGCGGATGCTGCCCGCCTTCGGCGAATACGACGAGCCATCGGGTCACGGCGAGGTCTGGTTCGAGAACGTGCGGGTTCCGCGCTCGAACGTGATCCGCGATCTCGGCGACGGCTTCATGATCGCGCAGGGCCGGCTCGGGCCGGGCCGCGTTCACCACTGCATGCGCGCGCTCGGCGCCGCGGAGCGGGCGCTGGAGCTGATGATCAAGCGCGGGCTCTCGCGCACCGCGTTCGGCAAGCCGCTCGTCAACCTCGGCGGCAATCGCGAGCGCATCGCGGACCTGCGCATCGCGATCGATCAGGCGCGGCTGCTCACGCTCTACGCGGCGTGGAAGATCGACAAGGTCGGCGCTCTCGCGGCGATGACCGAGATCTCGGCGATCAAGGTGGCCGCGCCGAACGTGCTCGAGCAGGTGGTCTCGGAGGCGATCCAGCTCCACGGCGGCGCCGGCATCTCCCAGGACGTTCCGCTCACCGCGCTCTACGCGATGGCCCGCGCGCTGCGCATCGCCGATGGACCGGACGCGGTGCACCGCGGGCTGATCGCGCGAATCGAAATCGGCAAATACAAACACTTGGCCGCAGGCCCGAGGGACGAATGAGCGGGAAACGGATCTTCATCACCGGCGGCGCTTCGGGCCTCGGCCGCGCGCTGGCGGGGCGCTACGCGCGATCGCCGACAAGGCCTACCGCGCGCAGCAGCGCCGCGAGTTCCACGTGGTCACCGACAGGGAGACCCGGGTGGCGTGGATGCTCAAGCGCTTGGTGCCATTCTCGCTCTACTCGCGGATCCTCCTCAACCAGACGAAGCGGATGATGGGGAAGAAGCGAAAGGACCTCGCCAATGAGTGAAGCTGCGGCCGCCGTCGATCGGGCGGGCGCGGTGCGCGAGGGCGAGGAGCTGGACGTCGCGGCGCTCGACGCGTGGCTGAAGGCGCAGTTGCCCGGCCTCGAAGGCATGCCGAAGGTGACGCAGTACCCGAGCGGCGCGTCGAACTGGACGTATCGGCTCGAGTATCCGAACCGGGATCTGATCCTTCGCCGCCCGCCTTCGGGCACCAAGGCGAAGTCGGCGCACGACATGGGACGCGAGTACCGGATCCAGAAAGCGCTCGAGCCGGTGTTTCCGTACGTCCCGGAGATGATCGCGCACTGCGAGGACCCGGGCATGATCGGCGCCGAGTTCTACGTGATGGAGCGGCTCGAGGGGATCATCCTGCGCCGCAACTTTCCACGCGGGGTCGAGCTGACGCCGGAGAAGGCGCGGGCGATCTGCCTGCGGCTGCTCGACACGCTGATCGCGCTTCACCGGATCGACTACGGGGCCGCCGGCCTCGAGCCGATCGGCAAGGGCGCCGGCTACGCGAAGCGACAGATCGAAGGCTGGAGCGAGCGCTACCGCAAGGCGCGCACCTGGAACGTGCCGAAGGGCGAGAAGGTGATGAAGTGGCTCGCCGATCACGTCCCGGGGCAGGAGCGGATCTGCGTCATCCACAACGACTTCCGCTTCGACAACCTGGTGCTCGATCCGCGCGATCCGGCCCGGGTGATCGGCGTGCTCGACTGGGAGATGGCGACGCTCGGCGATCCGCTGATGGATCTCGGCAATTCGCTCGCGTACTGGGTCGAGCCGGGCGATGACTTTCTCGCTCAAAAGACGCGCCGTCAGCCGACGCATCTTCCGGGGATGCTCTCGCGCAAGGAGGTCGTCGACTACTACTGCGCGAAGACGGGCTTCAAGGCTGAGAAGTGGGCGTTCTACGAGGTGTACGGCCTGTTCCGGCTGGCAGTGATCGCGCAGCAGATCTACTTCCGCTACCACCACAACCAGACGCGCAATCCGGCGTTCAAGAACTTCTGGCTCTTCGTGAACTACCTTTTCTGGCGTTGCCGGAAGTCGATTCGCGCCTCGGAGAAGTGAGACTACTGTATACGGACTACGGACCCGCCGATCCACCCAGAGCCGCGCCCCTGCGCCCGGTGCTTACGATAAGTGCGGCTATTGCCGCTCGCCGGTGAATTCAGTCGTGCCCGCCATGGTCTTGTATGTTCCCTTTATCGCATTGCCATCCACCGTCGCCCGAAACGATACCGGAAAACTTCCCATGGGGGTCGCTACGTTCGCCGAGAAGCTGACATTCGGGCCTTCGATTTTCAGCTCCTCGAGCGGGGCCGACCCGGTGCCGCCCGTCAACGCGCCGCTGTAGCTCTCGCCCGCCTGTTTGACTTCGAGCAGCGGCGTTTGAACGCCAAACGGCGTATTCATGGTCAACCTCCAATTTCCGACGACACTCATTGTCTTCTCCTCGGTGCAAATGATTACGCTTTGCCGATTTCCCTCAGCGCCTCGCGGCGCAAATCCTTGCGCAATACCTTGCCGACCGGGCTCTTCGGCAATTCCGCGCGGAAAAGTATTTGCTTCGGGATTTTGTAGGCCGTGAGGTACTTGCGGCAGTGCTCGCGCAGCGCTTGTTCCGTGAGCGCCGGGTCTTTCTTCACGACGTAGGCGCGCACCGCCTCGCCGGCGGCGTCGTCCGGCACGCCGACCACGCCCGCCTCCAGCACCCCCGGGTGTTTCACCAGAGCGTCCTCGACCTCCGCCGGGTACACGTTGAAGCCCGAGACGATCACCATGTCTTTTTTGCGGTCGACGATGTAGAAAAAGCCGTCCTCGTCCATGCGGGCGATGTCGCCGGTGCGGAGCCACCCGTCCTTGATCGCCTCGGCGGTCGCATCCGGGTGCTGCCAGTAGCCTTTCATGACTTGCGGACCTTTGACGACGAGCTCACCGGGTTGACCGACCGGCACGGGATCGCCCGCGTCGTCGACGATGCGCACGAGGGTGCTCGCAAACGGGATGCCGATCGTGCCGATTTTCTCTGGACTGTCCGCGGGCATGGAGGTCACGGTGGGGCTGGTTTCGGTCAATCCATAACCCTGGTACAGGCGGAAACCGGTCACTTTCTTCCATTGCTCGGCCACCGCGTCCTGGACCGCGGCACCGCCGCCAATGGTCGTCTTCAAGTGCCTGGGCGGGTTGCTGCGGAACCATACTTCGTTGAGCAGGCCGACGAACAAGGTGTTCACGCCGGTCATGAACGCCACCGGATATTTGTCAAAGGCCGGTTTCAAATTCGAGACCGGCCGCGGCGAGGGAATGAGAATGTTGTGCCCGCCGATTCGGTAAATGACGCCGCCCACGCCCATCGCAAAGATGTGATACAGAGGCAACGGCGTCAGTGCCGTGCGGTTGTCTTCGAGCCTGTCCCGGAGGTTGTTGTACGACTGCTCGACGTTCGAGACGAGATTGCGGTGCGTGAGCATCGCGCCCTTGGGCCGGCCGGTGGTGCCGCCGGTGTACTGAAGCGCGAGCAGGTCGTCGAGCCCAACGTCAAGCTCCGCCACCGAGCGGCCCTTCGCCAGTTGTTTTGCGCCGAGCTCGAGCGCTTGCGCAAAGGATTGCGCCGGCACCGGGCAACGCGGCACAGCTTTCCTGAGCTTCAACAGGGTTTTGACGATGAGCTTGCGGACGGGCGGGAAGAATTCGGCGACGCCGTTGACGAGCACCGTTTTGACCTGGGTCCTGGAAAGAACGCCCGCGAGCTTGTCGGCGAACAGGTCGATGATCAAAAGAATCTTGGCCCCGGAGTCGGTCAAGGTGAACTCCATTTCCGGCGGCGTGTACAGCGGGTTGATGTTGACGATGACACAACCGGCCTTCGCCGCGCCGTAAAGAAAGATCGGATATGCCAGGCAGTTGGGGCTTTGGATCGCGACCCGGTCGCCTTTTTCGAGGCCGAGCTCGAAGCGCAAATACGCGGCGAACTCGTCGGTCATGCGGTCGACTTCGGCGAAGCCGAGCGTGCCGGTGGTGCCGCTCGAAAGGCAGGTGGTGAACGCCGGTCGGCCGGCGAACTCGCGGCTCGCCCTGGAGATGATTTCCCCGAAGCTCCTGTACTCCAGGCCGGCGAGATCCGGCTTGCTGCTGCCGACGTAGTGCTTCAGCCAGGGACGGGAATCGTAGGCTTCGAAACCCGTTTCGAGCTGCCGCTTCGCGTCCGCTGGATGCGCCGTGTTTTCAGCCATCGTCTCCTCCTCCGCGGTCCTGTGGCTTCAGGCGGCGGCGTTGCTTCTCGCCTCCGGGGAGCACGTTTACGCGTCGATTAAAAAGTCCACCTCCTTCATATCGAGCAAATTGCCGGCGCCCGACTGAATGGCCGCGAGATGCGCGCGGGTGCGCGGCAGGATTCGCTGAAAGTAGAACCGCGCCGTTTGCAGCTTGGCCGTATAAAAACCCGGCTCGGTGGTTCCCGCGGAGCGCTTTTTCGCCGCCCGTTGCGCCGCCGCCGCCCAGAAGTAGGCGAGCGTCACGTAGCCGGAATACATCAGGTAGTCGAACGCCGCCGCCCCGGCCTCGTCGGGGTTGCGCAGCGCCGCCGCCCCGATTTTCATCGTCAGCTCGCCCCATTCCTTGTTCAACTCGCTCAGCGGCTCGATGAATTCGCAGATCCCGGCGTCGGTTTCATTGGCTTCGCAGAACTGGCGCACGAGCTGGGTGAAGCTCATGAGCGTCCGCCCCTGCGTCTGCAGCACTTTGCGCCCAAGCAGGTCGAGCGCCTGAATGCCGGTGGTCCCCTCGTAAAGCGTCGAGATACGCGCGTCGCGCAGGTTCTGCTCCATGCCCCACTCGGCGATGTAGCCGTGCCCGCCGAACACCTGCATTCCCAGGTAGGCCGACTCCACGCCGACTTCCGTCAGAAATCCCTTGGCGATCGGCGTCAGCAAAGCGAGCAGCGACTCGACTTGCGCGCGTTCGGCTTCGCCGGGACTGCGGTGGGCGACGTCCACTTGCTTGGCGCAGAAGTAAATCAACGCGCGCCCGCCTTCGGCGAAGGCCCTGGCGGTAAGCAGCATGCGCCGCACGTCCGGGTGCACGATGATCGGATCGGCGGGCTTGTCCGGAGCCTTCGGTCCGCTCAAGGAACGCATCTGCAGCCGCTCGCGCGCGTAGCGCGTCGCGTGCTGAAACGCGACTTCGGCGCTCGCGAGCCCCTGCATCGCGGTGCCGATGCGCGCGGAGTTCATGAAGGTGAACATGCAATTGAGCCCCCGGTTCGGCGGGCCGATCGGAAAGCCGGTTGCGCCGTCGAAGTTGAGCACGCAGGTGGCGTTGCCGTGGATTCCCATCTTGCGCTCGATCGAGCCGCAGGCCACGGCGTTGCGCTTGCCCGCCTCGCCGTCGGCGTCGGGCAGAAACTTCGGAACGATGAAGAGCGAAATGCCCTTGGTGCCGGGCGGCGCGTCGGGCAAACGCGCGAGCACGATGTGCACGATGTTCTCGGCCATGTCGTGCTCGCCCGAGGAGATGAAGATCTTGGTGCCGGTGATTTTGCAGGTCCCGTCGATTTGCGGCTCGGCCTTGGTGCGCAGCATGCCGAGGTCCGAGCCGCAATGCGGCTCGGTGAGGCACATCGTGCCGGTCCATCGTCCCGAAGCGAGCTGGGTCAGATAGATATTTCTCTGCTCCTCGGTGCCATGCGCATGAATCGTGCGCTTCGCGCCGTTCGACAACCCCGGGTACATCCCCCACGCCCAGTTCGCCTGGCCGATCATCTCGCCGAGCGCGACTGCCAGCGATTCCGGCAAGCCTTGTCCACCGTGCTCGGCCGGGGAGGCGAGGCCCGCCCATCCGCCCTCGACGTACTGCTGGTAGGCTTCTTTGAAGCCTTTCGGTGTTTTGACTACACCCCCTTCGCTCCACTTGCAGCCCTCTTCGTCGCCGACGCGATTGAGCGGCGCCAATACTTCTTCGCAGAACTTGGCGCTCTCCTGGAGAATGCTCCGGACCAGATCGGGCGTCGCTTCTTCACAGCCGGGCAGGCTCCGGTAGTGCTCGGGATAGCCGAGCAGCTCATCGCGAGCGAACAGAATGTCACGCAGCGGGGCTTTATATTCGGGCATGGCAAGGGACCGGTGGTTGGCTTAAGCGACCTCGAACAGGCCGGCAGCACCCATCCCGGTGCCCACGCACATGGTGACGACCACGCGCTTCGCCTTGCGGCGCTTGCCTTCGATCAGCGCGTGACCCGCGAGGCGCGCGCCGGTCATGCCGTAGGGATGGCCGACGGCGATGGCGCCGCCGTTCACGTTCAGGCGCTCGTCAGGAATGCCGAGCTTGTCGCGGCAATAGATCACCTGCACCGCGAACGCCTCGTTCAGCTCCCAAAGATCGATGTCCTCGACCTTCAGGCCGTGGCGCTTGAGCAGCTTGGGCACCGCGTACACCGGGCCGATGCCCATTTCATCGGGCTCGCAGCCCGCGACGGCGAAGCCGCGGAAGACGCCGAGCGGACTGAGATTGCGCCGCTCCGCTTCCTTCGCGCTCACGAGCACGCAGGCCGACGCGCCGTCGGAGAACTGGCTGGCGTTGCCGGCGGTGACCACGCCCCCCGATACCGCGGAGCGGATTTTTGAAACCCCCTCGAGCGTGGTGTCCGGACGAATGCCTTCGTCCTGCGACACCGTGACTTTCTTCGTGATCATCGCGCCCGTCGCCTTGTCGGTCGTGCCCATGAGGGTCTCGAGCGGCACGATCTCGTCGTCGAACTTGCCGGCCTCGCGCGCCGCGGCGGCGCGCAATTGGCTGCGCACGCCGTACTCGTCCTGCTTTTCCTTGGGGATGTTGTAGCGCTTGGCGACGGTCTCGGCCGTCTGCAGCATCGTCCAGTACACCTCGGGCTTGTTTTCCTTCAGCCACTCTTCCTGGATGTACTTGGTGTTGACGTTGGCTTGCACCGTGGAGATCGACTCGACCCCGCCGGCGACCATGATCGGCGTGTTCTCGGCCATGATGTGCTGCGCCGCCATGGCGATGGTTTGCAGGCCCGAGGAGCAGAAGCGATTGACCGTCGCGCCGGCGACGCTCACCGGGAGCCCCGCGCGGATCGCCGCCATGCGCGCGAGGTCGTTGCCCTGGGAGCCTTCGGGCAGCGCGCAGCCGAAGATCACGTCGTCGACTTCGCCGCCTTCAACCTTGGCGCGTTCGACGGCGTGCTTGATGACGTGCGCGGCGAGCATCGCGCCGTGGGTCATATTGAACCCGCCGCGCCAGGACTTGGCGAGCGGAGTGCGGGCGGTGGATACGATCACTGCGTCGGTCATGGTTCCCTCCGGCCCCGCCCTTGAAGGGCGGGGCGAATGTCTAGTTGAACGTCTTGCCTTCGGCCGCGAGCTTCGCGAGCAGCGGGGCCGGCTGCCAGAACGCTTTGTCGGCGTACGGATTGCGCGCAAAGCCTTCCATGTAGCGCACGACGCTCATCAGCCCGACCATGTCGGCATGGAGCATCGGCCCGCCGCGGTGGATCGGAAAGCCGTAGCCCATCAGATAAACCAGATCGATGTCGGAAGCGCGCTGCGCGATCCCCTCTTCGAGGATGCGCGCGCCCTCGTTGACCAGCGCGAACACGCAGCGCTGCACGATTTCCTGCTCCGGAATCTTGCGCGGCGTCACGCGCAGTTCCTTGCGGCGCTCCTCGATCACCTGGTCGACGATCGGATCGTGCAGCGCGTCGCGCTTGCCCGCTTCGTAGCGGTAATAACCCGCGCCGGTCTTCTGGCCGAAGCGGCCCGTCTCGCAGAGCCTGTCGGCGATGACCGCGCGCGGCATATCGGGGTTCTCGGCGTACTTGCGCTTGCGCACCGCCCAGCCGATGTCGCCGCCGGCGAGATCGGCCATCTTGAACGGCCCCATGGCGAAGCCGAATTTCTCGATCGCGTCGTCGATCTGTTTGTGCGACGCGCCTTCGGTCAGCATGGTCAGCGCTTCGCGGGCGTACACCGCCACCATGCGGTTGCCGATGAAGCCGTCGCACACGCCGGAGAGCACCGCCGTTTTCCTGATCGTCTTCGCGAGCTTCATCGACGTCGCGAGCACGTCCTTGCCGGTCTTCGCGCCGCGGATCACTTCGAGCAGCCGCATGACGTTGGCCGGGCTGAAGAAGTGCAGGCCGATGACGTCCTGCGGGCGCTGGGTGAAGCCCGCGATCTTGTTGGTGTCGAGCGTCGAAGTGTTGCTGGCGAGAACGGCGCCGGGCTTGCAGATCTCGTCGAGCTTTCTGAACACGGCTTCCTTGACGCTCATCTCTTCGAACACCGCCTCGATGACGAGGTCGACGTCCTTGAGGTCGTCGTAAGAAAGCGTCGGCTTGAGCAGTCCCGCGCGCTGTTCGGCTTTGTCCTTCGTGAGTTTCCCCTTGGCGACGCGGTCGTCGTAAATCTTGCGGATGGACTTCACGCCCCGGTCCAGCGCGTCCTGTCTGGTTTCGAGAATGACGACCGGAATGCCGGCGTTGAGGAAATTGACCGTGATGCCGCTGCCCATCGTGCCGGCGCCGATCACGCCGACTTTCTTGATGTCGCGCGCCTTCGCGTCTTGCGGCACGTCGGCGATCTTCGAAGCCGCGCGCTCGGCGAAGAAAATGTGGCGCAGCGCGCGGGACTCGTCGCTCACCAGCAATTGGGCGAAAGCGTCGCGCTCGACCTTCAAGCCGTCGTCGAAGCTCCTGTAGACGGCGGCTTCCACGGCATCGATGCACTTGAGCGGCGCCGGAAGGTTCTTCGCCATCTGGCCGACGCCCGCGCGCGCCCACAGCAGGAACGCTTCGGGTTTGGCGTGCTGCACCTTGAGATCGCGCACGCGCTTGAGCGGCATGTTGTCCTTGATGATTTTTTCCGCGAGCGCCAGCGCGTCGGCCAGCAGCTCGCCCTGCGAGAACTGATCGAACAGCGCGCTGCCCATGAACATGCCGGCCGGGACGCTCTCGCCGGAAACGATGAGGTTGAGCGCCGGCTCGAGCCCGATCGCGCGCGGCAACCGCTGCGTGCCGCCCGAACCGGGCAACAAACCGAGCTTCACTTCCGGCAACGCGACTTGGGTGTCGGGCTTGGCGATGCGGTAGTGGCAAGCGAGCGCCAGCTCTAGCCCGCCGCCCATGCAGGTTCCGCCGATCGCGGCGATCACCGGTTTGGTAGCGGTATCGAGAAAATTGACGACCGTGCGCAGGCCCGGTTCGGCCAGCATTTTCGGCGTGTTGAACTCGCGGATGTCCGCGCCGCCGGAAAACATCTTGTCGCTGCCGATGATGACGATCGCTTTTACATTGTCGTCGGCTTCCGCCCGCTTGATGCCGTCGACCAGGCCGCGGCGCACGTCATGGCCGAGCCCGTTCACCGGCGGGTTGTCGATGCTGACTACGGCGGTCCTGCCGTGCAACTGATACTGGGTGGCGCTCATGGGGACTCCTGCATCGCTCGCGCGAAGATGTTTTTGGGGTCCGGGGTCAACCGGGGACAGGCCCGGCCTGGGGCGGCGAGACAGAGCGAATCGACGTGCGGGCGTACCGGCTCCATACACATATGTACTGAGTTGCCATACACTAGTGCATTTGAAATTCAGCGTCAACCGAACCGCGCAAAACTCATGGCCAACCGGAAAGCCTCGCTCTTACGAAATAAGCTGCCGGACAAGGAGCAGCTCGGCCGGGATGCCTGGCTCGACGCGGCCGGGACCGCGATCGCCGAAGGCGGCTTCGACGAAATGCGAGTCCTGACCCTGGCGAAGCGGCTCGGCGTGACCCGCGGCAGCTTCTACTGGCACTTCGACGACCACGCGGAACTCGTTGTCAGTTTTCTCGATCGCTGGCGCGATCGCCGCCTGGCCGAGCTGGCTTACCTGAGCGCGAGCGGGCACGGCACCGAAACCGAGCTGCGCCGGATATTCCGCCTGGTCCTGAGCGAGCCGGCATGGAATACGCGGCAGATGCGGGTCGAGCTCGCGGTGCGCGATTTCGCGCGCCGGGACGCGTACGCCGCCAAGATTGTCGCCGAGGTCGATCGCGCCCGCATCGATCACTGCGCATCGTTGCTGGCCAAGGCGATGACGAACAAGGAGCAGGCGCGCGATCTCGCGTTGCTGCTGTACGTGGCGACCATCGGCGGGCGCGTCGTGCTCACCGGTTTTCGCGAGGGCGAGGCGGCGATTGACCGCATCGACAATCTGATCGCGGAGATCCTCGCGGCGCGGAGCGAACCGGCTTAAGATGGACTTTTTCAAGATGCCGCTAGTCGAGATCTTCGCGCTTTACTCCTTCGAACTGCAAAACGAAATCCTTGCCAAACGCGAGCGACGGCGTCTGGAAACCGGGCTTGGCCTCGCCGGCGAGCACTTTTTGCGTCGCGCGCAGCGCCGTCAGCGCGGTCAAGGTATATCCATTCGGCGTGCGCAGCCGCGCGCTGACGCGGTGCCCGGCGCCGTTCGTGGCCTGACCCCACACCAGGCTGTAGGTTTGCTTGCGGCTTTCCGCGCTCGGCCCCGGCGGCCCGGCGTTGATCTTGCCTTTTAAATGCGCCTGCACCGGCGGCAAGGCCAGCAGCCAGCCGAAGTAACGGGTCAGGCGCATCTGCCGGATCATCGCCGGCGGCACGGCCGTGTAAACCTCGATATTGCCGATGCCCGTGCTGTAGTAGGCCGTGGCCACGTCGCCCCATGGTATGGTCGTTACCGTGACCGGCCCGTTGCCGAAATCGATTTGCCGCGTTTTCCAGGCGGCCGGCATCCGCGTAATAACGCCATTACGGCGCACCGCGCCGCCCCGGCCGACATTCTCGGTCATGGTGGTCGCCGTACCGCGCGACAGGCGCCCCAATCCCTGAAACGCCAACACCAGCTCGGTTGCGTCGGGCAGGCGCGACTTTAAATGCGCGGCGAGGCAATCGGTGGGGACGATGTCGAAACCGCTGCCCGGCAACAGCACGATGTTCGCCTGCCGCGCCGCTCGGTCCTGCCGCGCCAGCGTCTCGAATACCTGGATCTCGCCGGTGATATCCAGATAGTGCGCGCCGGTTTGCAAGCACGCCTGCACCATCGGCAGCGCCGTGCGGTGGAACGGGCCGGCGCAGTTCAATACGGCCCCGACACCGCGTAGCTGCTTGATGGCCGCTGCGCGGTCGTTCAGGTCGAAGGCGCGATATTCGAGTTGATGCGCGCGCGCCTGCTCCGCGAGGGCGACGGCGTTGCGACCGCCGAGCACCGGCCGGATGCGCTGACTTAAGGCCAACTCGAGTATCAGATTACCGGTGTAGCCGTAAGAGCCGTAGAGCAAGAAAGCGTCCGCCATTTGTTCCCCTCGTGCGATTCCACCGAGGTCAGCGAAGATCGTGCAATTGCAATTGTAATGCGGGCCCGCCGAGCTCCCCCTGTTTATTCCGTCCGCGCGGTGTCGAACGTCACCCAGTCCGGACGATCGCCGGCAGCGAGCCGCCCGTTGCCCGGCGTGATGGCCAGTTCGGTATCGATGCGTTTTGCGCGCGTTCCGGGGGTAAACGGCTGCAGAACGTTGGGGGTCTGCATCTGGAGGATAGCAAAGGGATCGTGAACCACTCCGAATATGACGTTGAGCCGTTGATCATGCACAAAGACGCGGCCGGTCGTGACCGTTTTCGGCGAAAACTTACCCAACAGGCCGTGGCTGCCCGTGACCGCGAAAGTGACGTCTTCGTTGGGCCCGACACTCGTCAGCGCGGCCGCGAGATAGGGAACGACCTCGTCCAGTTCCTCGCTTGTAAAGACTGGGGCGTCCTTCAATTTGAGGCTTGCCAGCTTTTGTCGCAGCACGCCAATGGAAATTGCAAAGGGGTGAGCGTTGTCCGGGGCGCCGGATTCAATGCGTTCGATGCGCACGAAGCCGAGCGAAGGCCGATATTCGTAGCGCAGGACCTCGAGTCTGTCCTTGTCGGTTTGGAAATCCAATGCACTGCAGGAGCCTAACGCGAGCGCCAAGCTCGCCGCCAAGGCGGCCCGAAAGAAGTTGCACGGAAATGCCTTGGATACGGCCATCATTGGCCCTTTGCCGAGGTTATTGAGTTCTCGCGAGCGTTCGAATGCCGCTCGGGGGCCGATGATGACTTCTTTGGCCGGCAACGGACATCAAACTTTTCTCTATACATCATACACGCGCGGGATATTCTTAGAACGGCCTCTTTCCATTTTTTTTCTCGCTCATCAATCGAATCGCTTTAGACCGTCAAGATCGAGAACCGTGATACTGCCGTATTCAGCTCGTGGAAGTCCGGCGTTTCCAAGAACCTTCAGCGAGTGATCGACGCGCTGGCGCGACAGACCGCAGTGCGCGCTGGAGTAGCGCGAGGGGAGGGCGGACGCGTTTTGCGCCTCGGGGTCGGGAACGGGTTCCGGGGGCGTGAGATTGCGGGGTGCAAAGGTTGCGAAGGCAGGGGGCAGGAACGGGGCGAACCGCGGTCCCGGCCGCCCTCACCCGGACTGAATTTTCTTTTTCTAGTTGCAATGATGAAAACATACGTGTATATAAGAGGACGAGGAAATTGGGGCTCTCGGAATATGAGATCCGACATCAGCCCTCAACGCCCCAATCAAGGAGGCGACGATGCACAAGAAACTTATCGCGGTCGTTGTTGGAGGCATGCTGGCTGCTCCGGCGGCTTTTGCCGATGTCACTATTTCCGGTTCGCTGGCTGACGGTTTTGAAATGTACAAGCTGGGGGCGGGCAAGGCCGCTGCTCCCGCGGCTTCCTACCACTACGAGCCACGCATTTCCGACCAGTCCTCGCGCATCATCTTTTCCGGCTCGCAGGATCTGGGCGGCGGCACGAGGGCGTGGTTCCAGCTGGACAGCCGGTTCCAATCGGACGTCGGCAGCAGCACCCAGACTAATTCCGGCACTACTACTGGTATCAACCTGTGGGCGGGCGGCAATACCGGCGTGGGCTTGGCCGGCGACTGGGGCAAGCTCACGATCGGCCGTTGGGACCTGCATTATCTCGAGTTCGTACCCATCGAGCTCAGCCGTGCCGGTTCGCTGCAGGACCTCCTGGGCGCCGGCCCCATGGCTCAGGTCAACGGCACTAATACAGGAACCAGTCTTGCTGCGAGCACCATTGCGAACGGAACCCGCACGCCGAACGTGATTATGTGGGATAGCGCGAATATGGGCGGCTTCACGGCCCGCGTCGCCTACTCCACCGCCTTTGCTACGAATCTCTCCGGCGTGACGAGTGACGAGGGTTCTGGAAAAGGCGCAGGCGGCAGCAGTGGGGGCGCGCTGAACGCCGCCTTGCGTTGGTCCGGGGGCCCGCTGGCGCTCGGCGTCAGCGCTTGGAGCGCGACACCCGAGGGCGCGGCGTCAAGTCCTGCCGGGCAGCAGAAATCGGTCCGCGTTTGGGGAGGATATACCTTGCCCATGGGTCTGAAGGTCGGCTTGGGCTTCGACGGGTCGCAACGGCGCCAGGCGGCCGGGGAGGCCATGACCAAGCGCAACGCCTTCATGGTGCCTGTCACCTACAGCTTCGGGAGCCATGCCGCGTACCTCACCTTTGCCAAGATAGGTAAGCTGAGCGGTCCGAATGCCGGGAGCCCAACCGATTCCACCGACGCCACCGCGGTGGTCGTGGGCTGGGATTATGCGCTGTCGAAGCTCACCTCGGTCGGCGTGTACTACGCGAAACTGGACAATAAAGCGAACGCCAACTACAACTTCTTTGGTACTTCCACCAACGGCGCAACCAACGCCGCCGCCGGCGAAAGCGCGATGCAGCTCTACGCCGGCATCTCGTACCGCTTCTAAATCAGTGCAATGCGATATACGGGCGCCTTTGGGCGCCTGTTTTTTTCCATCCTGAGCTTCCCTCTGTTTTTCGTCTTCCAAGGAAGTCGCTTCAGGCCGCCATTTTCCGCTCATGCTGATTCGTGATCCAGTCCCGCAGAAACTGAACCGGCGAGTGGTAGCCGAGCGTGGAGTGGCGGCGATTGACCACATCGACAATCTGATCGCGGAGATTCTCGCGGCGCGCAGCGAACCGGCTTGATCCGGAAGCGGCGCGGCCGAGGAAGCGGCGATTTTATCCGGTCCGGTGGGCGGGGCGCGAGGCGCCGCCGATCGCGGCCGCCGCGGCCCGGCCGGTGAGGACGCACCCCCCGAGGAAGGTTCCCTCGAGGGCGCGCAGGCCGTGCATGCCGCCGCCGCCGAAGCCGGCGGCCTCGCCGACCGCGTACAGGCCCGGCACCGGCGCGCCGCCCTCGTCCAGCGCGCGGCACTGCAGATCGGTGCGTATTCCGCCCAGGCTCTTCCTCGCGATGATGAACTCGCGGATCGCGATGAGCGGCATTGCGCCGGGATCGAGGATGCGCTGCGAACGGGCGGTGCGAATCCGGTCGCCCCGGTAGGTCCTCATCAGCGCGATGCGCTCGAGCTGCTCGTCGCGCCAGGGCGGGCCCTCCCTGACCGTCTCGTCGTACCTGCGCACCGCCTCGCGCACGTTCTCGAGCCGGACCTTGTGCCCGCCGGCGGGCGCATTCATCTTTTCGACCAATTCCTCGAGCGAATCGGCGAGGACGAAGTCGGCGCAATTTCGCGTCAGCTCCTGGTAGAGCCAGCGGTTGCCGAGGAGCAGGTCGCGCGCGAAAGCGAGCCACTTCTTGTCGCGGATCGAGGGGTTGAACTCGGCGCCCGAGACCGCGAGCTCCTTCAGCGCGATCCGGCGGTTGAGCAGTTGCCAGGAGTAGCCGGGCGGCCGCTCGCAGATCCGCGTGACGAGCTCGCGGGTATCGAAGCCGGTCACCAGCGGCTGCGGGCCGATGCGCGCGCCGCTCGCGTCGAGCCACAGCGCCGAGCGCGGCGGCACGAGCGAGAGCCCGTGATGGGGCTTTCGCGGGCGCCAGTGGTGCACGCCCGCGGCGTAGTTCCACATCCGGTCGAGGTGCGTGACCGCGGCGCCGGCCGCGCGCGCGGCGTCGTGCAGCGTGCCGTCGGCGTAGCGGTGCGAGCCGTTCAAGATCGTCTCGGGCGGAGTGCCCCAATCGGCGTGCCAGTTCGCCTTCACGCGCTCGATCGAGCCGTTGATGCCGCCGGCGGCGATCACCACGCACCCGCCCTGCGCCTCGAACGGCGCGCCGCCGACCTCGGTCCCGCCGGCGCAGCCGGTGACCGCGCCGCCCGCCGCGAGCAGGCGCTCCACCCGGCAGCCGAAGCGAAGCTCCAGCCGCCCGCGCATCGGGTGCGCGAGCAGGCGCCCCGCGAGCACGCGCGCGAGCTCCCGGCCGGTGCCCCATACCAGATGAAAGCGCGGCGCCGAGTTGCCGCGCGTGTGCAGCCCGCGCTCGACCCAGTGCGGGATCGGAAAGAAGCGGATGCCGAGACTCTTGAGCCAGCGGTAGCCGCGCTCGGTGCACTGGTTCACGTAGTATTCCGCCCAGCGCCGCGGCCAGTGGTCGTCCTCCCCGAACTGCGCGAACTCGCGCCAGTCGGCGAGCGCGAGCTCCGGGCTGTCGGCGACCTTGACGCGCCGCTGCTCGGGCGTGCCGACGAAGAACATCCCGCCGAAGCTCTCTCTTGCGAGCCCGCCGAAGTTCTCCTCCAAGTCCCGATCGAGCAGCAGCACCTGCGTGCCCGTGTCGAGCAGCTCGAGCGCGCACACGATGCCGGCGATCCCGCCGCCGACGACGATGACCTCGCTCTTGAGGCTCTCCATGCGGGCTCAGCCCGTGACGCGGCGTGCGAGCGCGCGCCCCAGCACGCGCAGCCTCTGGCGCAACGGAAAGCGCTTGAAATTGGTCTTCACCGCCCCCTTCGTGAACGCGGTGCGTTTCGAATAGTCGATCGCGACGTCCACGACGACCGGCCGGCCCTCGGCCGCGAGCCGGTGCGCCTCGTCGATCGCGCGCTCGAGCCCGGCGTCGTTCGCGATCCGCAGGAAGGCGGCGCCGGTCGCCTGCGCGACGCCCTCCAGCCTGATAGGGGGAAGCGCCGAGCAGGGCTTGCGGTTGTACGGGATCTCCTGCGCCTGCGCGATCTGCGACAGCTCGCCGTCGTGGAAGACCCAGTAGCACACGCCCAGCCCGCGCGCGGCGGCGGTCGCGATCTCCATGCAGCTCATCGCGAACGCGCCGTCGCCGACGATCGCGTTCACGTGCTTGCCCGGGCGCGCGAGCGCGGCGCCGATCGCCGCCGGGACGGCGTAGCCCATGGAGTTGAAGTCGGTCGGCAGTATCGTCGCGCCGGGCTCGCGCAGGGTGTAGAGCTCGGCAGCCAGGTAAGTGTGATTGCCGTCGTCGATCGCGGTGACCGAGTCCGGCGGCGTGCGCGCGCCGAGCGCGGCGAAGAACCGCGCCGGGTTGACGCGCCCGCGGCTGTCGTGCGCCAGCCACTCCTCGAAATACCCGGCCTTGTCCTGGCGGATGCGCTCGATAAGCGCCTCGTCGCGCCCCCGGGGCTCTCCACCCTTCTTCAGCTCCGCGAGCAGCGCGGCGAGCACCGCCGCGGCGTCTCCCTCGATCGCGACCCGCGCCGGATAGTTGCGGCCGAAGACCCTGGGGTTGATGTCGACGTGGATCAGGTTCTCGGGGACCGTCACGCCGAAGCTGCCGGTGGCGATCTCGGCGAAACGCGTTCCGACCGCGAGCAGGATGTCGCATTGCGCGAACGCGTTGCGCGCCGCGGGCACCGCGGCCGGACCGAAGCCGAACCCGACGTGCAGCGGGTGCGTGCCCGGGAACGCCGAAAGACCCTGGAGTGTCGTCGCCACCGGCGCCTGCACGAGCTCTGCGATCGCCATCACCTCGGCGAGCGCGTCGCGCGCGCCCCAGCCGACGAAGAGCCCCGGCCGGCGGCTCGCGCGCAGGAGCCCGGCGGCGCGCTCGATCGCGGCGCCGTCGCGGATGCGCGGAGGGTCGCCCGGCTCGAACCCGGCCGGCTCGCCCGCTTCGCCTGTCATGAGGAGCAGGTTCACCGGCAGCTCGATGAGCACCGGGCCCGGCTCTCCCGCGGTGGCGACGCGGTAGGCCTCGTAGAGCATCGGCTGCACCTCGCGATGCTCCTTCGGATGGAAGCTCGCCTTGGTGATGCCGCGCACGAAGGCGCGCAGGTCGATCTCGTGCAGCTGGTAGCCGAAGGGGAGATCGGTGCGGATGCCGCCGCACAGGACCAGCATCGGCACCCCGGCGAGGTAGGCCTCGGCGATCCCGCTCGAGGCGTGGGTGAGGCCCGCGGCGGGAACGAGCGCGAGCGTCCCGATGCTGCCCGAGAGCCGGCTCATCGCGTCGGCCATGTAGGCCGCCGAGAGCTCGTGCGCGACGAGCACCGGGGCGATCGATGCGGAGGCCGCCAGCTCGTCGTAAAGCTCGGTGTTGTGCACCCCGGGGATGCCGAAGGTGTGGCGCACGCCCAGGCTCTCGAGCGCGCGCACGGCGAGCCAGGCGGCGGTTTTCTTCATCGGATCGGCCTGAGGGAGCGGTTTCGGGTCGATTCTACGCAAACGCCCGTCGAGCGTGTGAGAGGGAGATGGAATATCCGTCTCAACCAGCCGCGCGTTGGGCGGCCCGGCAGCGCGGGCGGGACAGGGGCGGGCAGCCGAACCGCAAAGCGCTCGGTGAGGGGAGCGCTCAGTAGAGAAGTTCCCCCTTCGCGCCGATGATCGACAGATCGACCCACTTCGACCCGGTGTGCTTCGTGGGCGAGAAATCGACGAAGTACCCTCCCAGGTCGAAGTTGCGCAATTGCTCCAGGCCCCGCCTGACCCCTTCCGGGGAAGGATCTCTGGTCCGGCGAATCGCCTCGGCGATCAGCTTGACCGCCATGTAGCCTTCCAGGGTGAAGTGAACGGGTTCATCGGTTGTTTTTCCGAAATCGGTCAACTTGGCGTATTTGTCGTAGGCGCCGCGGAACGCCTTGATCAAAGGCAGGGCCCGGTTGTTCAGGTTGGGCAGCACCTAGGCGATGGCGAAGCCGCGGGCCGCTTGCATGCCCGCGACTTTCGCGATCATCCTGTGATCCGCGTAGGACGCCGAGAACAGAGAAGCGGCGACGCCGCGCCCCCGCATTTTCGAGGTGAGACCGGCGATCAAGTTGGACGGACCGAGGAAGATGATCGCGTCGGGGACGCTGTCCTGCATGATCTTGATCTGGGGATCCAAATTCGCCTTGAGGGAGATCTCATACATCGCGCGCGCCGTCGTTTTCAGATTGCGCTGCTTGAGGGCCTCCTCGATGATCGCCGCTCCCTCCTTGCCGTTCACGTTGTCGGGGGCCAGGACGGCGATTTTCCCGACCCCCACGGTGGTCAACTGGGCGACGATTTTCTCGAGCTGGTCCCGATCGGTGGCGCGAAAGTGAAAGATGTTCCTGCGCAGCGGTTGTACGAAGGAATCCTGGGCGGGAATCGTGCCGAGGACCGGCAAGGCGACCTTGTCGAGCACCCCCTGCTTCAACACGTAACCCATTTGGGCCGAGCCGATCGTGTGCAGGAGCGCGCTCACCTTTCCGGCCATGGAGGCGATCAGCCGGGCCGTTTCCTCGGGCTTGAATTGGTCGTCCGCCGCTACCAGGCGCAGCTTCCTGCCGAGGACCCCGCCCTGGGCGTTGACCGCCTCGATCGCCACTCGTGCTCCGAGGCCCATTTCGTTCGCCGACTTGCTCACGGGGCCGGTATAACCGGCGACCTGGCCGATCAGGATTTCCTTCTGCGCCGCTGCCGGGGCCCAGCAAAGGGGCGACAGCAATAGCGCAGCGCATAGCGTAAAGCGCTTCTTGCACGGGTTCATCTTCGCCTCCTTCCGGCGGATTCTAACAGGCTGTCGACAAACGCTTGGCCGGTGTTTCGTGACAAGCGATCGCCGGTGACGTATCCGCGGCGGCCTGCCAAGGTCGATGCTGCGGCGCCCGGTGAGTTTGCGGCGCGGCGGGAGGTCAAACACAGCGGCTTGTCCGGGGGGCCGCGTCGCGGCTCGTCGTCATGTGCCTTGAAGTTGACCCAGTCACCGAAGACCGGAAAAATGCAGGCAAAGGCGCCGGGGTCCAGCAGAGAGAACCGATGGCTGTTCATGCCGACTTGCGACGAGTTGTTCGACTCGAATACCCCCAAGCCCCCGGGCCCGCCTCCTGTTGCGTCAGACGGCTTTCCTGCCACGCCTCGAATAGCTCCGTAAATCTCATCTTCCGAGTCTCCTGTAACAGCTCCGTCCGCCTCATTTTTTGGCCTCCTTCGGCCTGAAATGAAACCGGACGGATCAGTGCTACAAGACCGCACGGATCACGTGCTCTCTACAGTGCGCGAGGGGCATTGCTTCCGTCCCGCGCGGGAGCTATTCTACGGGCGGCCGGAATAGATTTTCCGGCGGAGGCGTTTACCCAATATCGCGGGCGATGCACTACGCAACCCGCGCGGACCGAAAAACCTTTACAAGGAGGACCCATGAAAATTCGTTTCGCTGCATTGTTCGGCGCGCTCATGCTGGCGAGCGCTTCCGCGTTTGCCTTCCACTGCCCCGCGGACATGAAGAAGATCGACGCGGCGCTCGCCAAGAACCCGAAGCTGTCGGCGCAGCAGGCGGCCGACGTCAAGAAGTTCCGCGCCGACGGCGAGGCGCTGCACAAGGCCGGCAAGCACCAGGAATC
>WNEY01000508.1_pt1 | contig 24475 bp, 21 predicted proteins | sample 5400531 | NCBI WGS metagenome assembly WNEY01 (sample SAMN13153338, study PRJNA577476) | soil metagenome | isolation source: 200 cm saprolite under Douglas fir tree site 1 | place: USA:California | collected 2015-04-18
CCGGCAAGAAGCTCACGCTCGAGCTCGGCGGCAAGGCGGCCAACGTCGTCTTCGACGACGCGCCGGTTGACCAGGCGGTCGAGGGGATCGTGAACGGCATCTTCTTCAACCAGGGCCACGTGTGCTGCGCGGGCTCCCGGCTGCTCGTGCAGGAGTCGGTGGCCGACATCGTGGTCGAACGGCTCAGGGACCGGCTCGCGACCCTGCGCCTCGGCGATCCGCTCGACAAGAACACCGACATCGGCGCGATCAACTCCCGCGAGCAGCTCGACAAGATCAGCGCGCTGGCCGCGGCAGGCGAGGCGGAGGGGGCACAGCGCTGGTCGCCGCCGTGCCAGCTGCCCGACAGGGGCTTCTGGTTCCCGCCGACGATCTTTACCGGCGTCAGCCAGTCCTACCGGATCGCCCGCGAGGAGATCTTCGGGCCGGTGCTTTCCGTGCTGACGTTCCGAACGCCGGAGGAAGCGGTGGCGAAGGCGAACAACACGCCGGACGGGCTGTCGGCCGGAGTCTGGACCGAGAAGGGCAGCCGGATCCTCTGGATGGCGCAGCGCCTCCGCGCCGGGGTGGTCTGGGCCAACACCTACAACAGGTTCGACCCGGCCAGCCCGTTCGGCGGCTACCGCGAGTCCGGTTTCGGGCGGGAGGGCGGCCGGCAAGGCCTGGCCGGGTACCTCGATGCCTGACCGGAACGGGGCGAGGCGGCCCGCTGCGACAAAGGAGCCCGCCGTGGCGAAGTCGGCCGGCGCGAAGGGCACCCGGCGGGCCACGGCGGAGGCGGCGAGCGCGGGCGCGCGGCCCGGCGGCGTGCAGTCTGGCGGCGCGCCGCCGGAGCGGCTCGGCGTCAGGAAGACCTACAAGCTGTTCATCGGCGGGGCATTCCCGCGGTCGGAGTCCGGCCGGTCCTATCCGGTGACCGGCGCCGACGGGGCGCTGCTCGCCCATGCGGCCCGGGCGTCGCGGAAGGACGCCAGGGACGCGGTGACTGCGGCCCGGGCCGCGGTCGGCAAATGGCCGGGCGCGACGGCATATAACCGCGGTCAGGTCCTGTACCGTGTCGCCGAGCTACTGGAAGGTCGCGCTGCGCAGTTCGCCTGCGACTGCGTAAATGCTGAAGGTCTTTCCGCTGCCGGTGCGCAGCAGGAGGTAGCGGCCGCGATCGACCGCTGGGTCTGGTACGCCGGCTGGCCGGACAAGATCGCCCAGGTGGCAGGCGCCGCGAACCCGGTCGCCGGGCCGTACTTCAACTTCAGCGTGCCCGAGCCGACCGGCGTTGTCGCCGTCGTGGCGCCGGCCAGGCCCAGCCTGCTGGGCCTGGTCAGCGTGCTCGCCCCGGTCATCGCCACCGGGAACACCGCCGTCGTGGTGGCCAGCGAGGCGCACCCGCTGCCGTCGGTCACGCTCGCCGAGGTGCTGGCCACATCCGACGTCCCGGCCGGCGTCGTGAACGTGCTCACCGGGTTCACCGCTGAGCTCGCGCCGGTGCTGGCCGGCCACATGGACGTCAACGCGATCGACCTGACCGGCGTTGCGCCGGCCGGCCGCGGCGAGCTTGAGCGGCTTGCGGCGGGCAACGTGAAGCGGGTGTTCGCGGCCGATGAGGACTGGGCTGCGCCGCCGGGCCCGCGCCGGATGCTGGCGTTCCTGGAAACCAAGACCGTGTGGCATCCGGTCGGCATCTAGCCGGTAGGGGCCGCCTTCTGCCTTCATGATCGCGGAGGGTCTTCGGGGTGGCGGAGGCTGTCGCACAACTCGTGATCTTGAAAAGTCAACCTGCTGAAGCACGCCGTTATGCGAAGTTGATCGATATTTGCGGGGTCGGATGACTGCCTCAGATGCGTCCGGTGATCCACTAAGCGTGATTAGGCGGGAGTTGTGCGACAGTCTCGGCGGCACCCAGAAGTCTCCACGATCATGGATCACCCGGGAGAAGCCCGAGGGCGCGCAGATCCTGCCTGAGCTGGCCGACCGAGGTGTACCGCAGGGCGACGATGCCGAGTTCGCGGGCTGCCTCGACGTTGGCGGCCGAATCGTCTGCGAACACCGTTGCCGGCGGCTCCAGGCCGTGCCGCCGGAGCAGGATCTCGAAGATGCGCCGGTCCGGCTTGGCCACGCCCTCGATGCCCGAGATGACATGGCCGTCGAACCACTCCAGGAAGGCAAAGCGGGCTCGCCGGACGGCGAACAGGTCCGGTTCCATGTTGCTCAGCGCATAACAGCGGACGCCGGCCGCCTTCAGGTCGCTCAGCACCGTGACAGCCGCGTCGAACTGTCCGGCCACCATTTCCTCGCTGCGCTCGGCCCAGGCCATGATCTCCGCCGCGTAGCCGGGGTGCAGCGCGGCGAGGCGGCGGCAGGACTCGGTGATATCGGCACCGAGGTCATGCGCGCGGTGCCAGTCGCTGGTGCAGATCCGGGCGAGGAAGGTCTCCATCTCGGCGGGCTCGGCGAACAGCTTCCGGTACAGGTACCGCGGATCCCAGTCGATCAGCACCCCGCCGAGATCGAAGACGACGGCGTCAGCGAGCTGGCCCGGCATGCCCCGACGCTAACACCAGCCGAACAGCGAGGTGCTAGATGGCGCCGAACAACCGGTCCCCGGCGTCGCCCAGGCCTGGCACGATGTAGCCGCGGTCGTCGAGCCCCTTGTCCCTGCCAGCCGTCACCACCCGGACGGGCACCGGCAGGTCATCAGGGAACGCCTCGGCAAGCCGGGCGACACCTTCCGGTGCGGCCAGCAGGCAGATGGCCGTCACCGCCGCAGCTCCCCGCGCGACCAGCATGCCGATCACCGTCTCCAGCGTCCCGCCGGTCGCCAGCATGGGGTCGAGCACGAACGCCTCGCGCCCGGTCAGGTCGGCGGGCAGCCGGGCCGCATAGGTCGACGCCACCAGGGTCTCCTCGTCGCGGGCCAGCCCGACGAAGCCGACGTCCGCCTTCGGCAGCAGCCTGGCCATCCCGTCCAGCATCCCGATGCCGGCCCGGAGCACCGGCACCACGAGCGGCACCGGCCTGGCCAGCTTGACCCCGTCCGCCAGTCCGATGGGCGTGTGCACCTGCACTTGCTCCACGCGGATCTGCCTGGTGGCCTCGTACGCGAGCAAGGTCACCAGCTCGTCGCTGAGCAGGCGGAACGTCGGCGACTCGGTCCGGATGTCGCGCAGCGCCGTGAGCTTGTGTGCGACCAGCGGGTGATCAAGTACGAGCGTCTGCATGCTCGGTAGTGTGACAGCCCGCCCGGTGCCGCGGCTAAGCCCGCCACTGTCAGTCAGCCAGTGCAAGGTCAGCCACGGCAAGGTCGGCCACGCAAGGTCAGCCGCGGCAAGGTCGGCCAGTCGAGGTCGGTCACGTCAAGGTGAGCCGCGACCTGCTGAGGTATCGGGTGCAGGCGGCGGCTTGCTGCCGGGCGTGCGCGGCTGTCTGCAGCCGCCCGGCGCTGGGAGATCAGCTGCGAAGCAGCAGGCAGCTGTCCCCGAACTCGTGCCACTGGTAGCGGTGCCGGATCGCCTCCGCGTACGCGTCGCTGACCAGCGCCGGGCCGGCCACGGCGACCAGCAGGTCCAGGTGCGAAGCGCCAGGCGCGTGCCAGCCGGTGATGATGCCGTCGACCGCCCTGGCCGGCCGGTCCGGGCCGAGCACCAGGTCGGTCCAGCCTTCGGCGGCGGTCACCACGCCATCCGGAGCTGCGCCGCTCTCCAGGGCCCGGGTCACGGTGGTACCGACGGCGATGACCCGGCGGCCGGCCGCGCGGGATTGGGTCACCAGGTCGGCCGTTGGCCCGGGAATCCGGAACCACTCGGGCAGCGGCGGCTCGCCCGCCTCCAGCGAGGACACCCCGCAGTGCAGCGTGATCGGTGCGATCAGCACGCCGCTCGCGACCAGGGCGGTGACGAGCTCAGTGCTGAACGGGCGCCCCGCGCTTGGCATCTCCGCGCTGCCCGGATCGCGGGCGAACACGGTCTGGTATGCCGCCAGCGGCCATGATCCCGCCAGGTAGGCATACGTGATCGGCCGTCCGTGCGCGGCCAGGTAAGCGCGCACGTCACCCTCGACGGCGACCTGCGCGCGCCACAGCCGCGGGCTCGCGGCCTGGCGCAGGATCAGCCTGGCGCCTGCCGCCAGCCCGATCCGCTGGCCGGCCCTGGCGTCGGTGACCGGGCCGGTTGCCCGGCCCGGCGGCCGCAGCTCGACGAGCCAGCTGCCGTCATCAAGCCGGGTGGAGAAATGCACGACCACCAGCGAGCCGTCCGGCCGCCTGCCGTCGATGGCGGCGGCGAGCGTCGCCGAGGTGTTGACCACGAGCACGTCCCCTGGGCACAGGAACCGCCCCAGCGCGGAGAACCGCGCGTGCCGCAGGCCGGAGCTGTCCGCGACGAGCAGCCTCACCTCGTCGCGGGCCAGGCCGCGGGCCTCGGGTGGCTGGCTGGCCTCAAGTCCCGGCGGTAGCTCGAAGTCGGTCACGACCATCGCACTGCCTCCGCCGTAATCGGCCCGCCCGGCGGCCCGGTGTCCGGTGACCCGGCCGCCGGCGGCCCGGCGGTCAGCAGGTCGGCGGCGCGGTAGCGTCCGCTGGGCGGCCGGTCCTGCAGCAGCCGCAGCACGGCGGGCACCACCGTGGCCGGTTCCGGGCGGTCGGAGATGTCCTCGCCGGGGAATGCCTGCTGATGCATGTCGGTGCGCATGTCGCCAGGATCGAGTGCGTACACGCGGAGCGCCGGGTGCTCGACGCCGAGGATCGCGGAAACCTGGTCGAGCGCGGCCTTCGATGAGCCATAACCGCCCCAGCCACCGTACGCCTCGACAGCGGCATCGGAGCTGACGTTGATGACCGTCCCCCCGGCGCCGAGCAACTCGCTGATGACCAGCCGGGTCAGCGCGACCGGTGCCAGCACGTTCACGCCGTAGACCGCCGCCAGGTCGGGCTCCGGATAATCGGCGAGACCCGGCTGCGGGCTGGGGCCCAGGTGGCTTGCGTTGTTCATCAGCAGGGCGATCGGGCCGAGTGCCCGGGCGGCGGCCACGAGCGCGGCGCGGTGCCCCGCGTCCGTGACGTCACCTGGGACGGCGACGACCCGGCTGGCAGGCAGCCCGCGCAGCGCGTCCCGCAGCTGCGCGCCATGCCGGGCGTCGGCCGCGACCGACCAGTCCTGCCCGGCGAGTGCCCGGGCCGTGGCGAGGCCGAGGCCGCGGGATGCGCCCGTGACGATAGCTACCGGCATGACGTCCTCCTTGCCGTCTGCGACTGTTGCCCCCATACTTAAGGTTGAAGTCAACTTGAAGTCAAGGCGATCGTGGTGCACGCTGGCACAGGCGGCCTCTCGTGCCACAGGTGGCCTGCCGGGACGCGGGGCCAGTCTCGTTGCGCGTGGCCCCTGCGGGGTTCCATGATCACGGAAGGTTCGCGGGGTCCTGGCACCCAAAACTTCCGTGATCATGGAGCGAGCCCGTGGTGATGGAGCGACCCGTGGTGATGGAGCGACCCGTGGTGATGGAGCGACCCGTGGTGATGGAGCGTTGGCCCGTGGTGGCTGGCGCGTTGGCCCGTGGTAGCTGGTGCACGGCCGGGGAGTGTCGCCTGGTAGACGGTACAGAGCGGCACAAGTGGTAACGAACTACGCAGGACGGAGCATGACGATGAAGCCGACGGATGCGCTGACGGTGAGCGAGGTCGCGAGGCGAAGCGGATTCGCGCCTTCGGCCCTGCGATTCTACGAGTCGCAGGGCCTCGTGTCGGCCACCAGGACATCGGGTGGCCAGCGCCGCTACCAGCGCAGCGTGCTGCGCCGGCTGGCGTTCATCCGGGCCGCTCGCAACATCGGGCTGTCGCTCGACGAGATCGCCGCCGCGCTGGCCAGCCTGCCGGAAACCCGGACGCCGACGCGGGCCGACTGGGCGCGGCTCTCCAGGGGCTGGCGCGGGCGGCTCGACGACCAGATACGCGCCCTGACGGCGCTGCGTGACGGCCTGGATTCGTGCATCGGCTGCGGCTGCCTCTCGCTGCGCCGTTGTGCGCTGTCCAACCCGGCCGACGTTGCTGCCAATGCCGGTCCCGGTGCCTCGTATCTGCCGTGGCGGCTGCGCCGTCCTGAGGCCACGCCGCACCGCTAGCCAGCGGAGTCCGTGCCGCTCTGTGCCGTCTGCCAGCCGACACCCCCTGGCCAGCGCGCCAGCCATCACGGGCCCCTCCATGGCCACGAGCCCGTTCCATCACCACAGGCTCGCTCCATAATCACTCGCACCAGGAGGACGTCCCCGCCCCACCGGTCCGGCAGAACAGGCGCCTCCCGCGCTCGTCCTATTACTACGGATGATCCGGGGTGCTCGGACGCGCGAATCTTCCGTGATCATGGAACCCCGCAGGGGCCACGCGCCGCACGCTACCCAGCGGAGGCCGCGCCGCTAGTCGGCGGAGGCTGTGCCGCTAGCCGGGGGCCGCACGCTGGCCGCGGAGGCTGTGCCGCTAGCCGGGGGCCGCACGCTGGCCGCGGAGTCCGTGCCGCTAGTCGGCGGAGGCCGTGCCGCACGCTAGCCGAGGGCCGCGCCGCTAGTCGGCGGAGGCCGCGCCGCTAGCCACGTGCCGTGGCGCTGGCCAGCGGCGCTGGCGGTCCGGGATGGCGGATACGGCCAGGCGCGAGCGGCGCGCTCGCCCGATGGTGTTAAATGAGTAGTGGTTGTAGTCGAAGTTCGTGTCGTGTAACAGCGCCTGCGGAATTCTGACAGCGGGCGTTTGGATACTTCAGAGCCCAGCCTTCGAAGGCAGGCGGTCGCAGCAACCCGGGACACACATCCGTGGATCCCGAGGATCGTTTCTGTAGGAGAAGTAGATGGCTCAGGGCACCGTGAAGTGGTTCAACGCCGACAAGGGCTATGGTTTCATCGCCCCCGACGATGGCACTGCGGACGTCTTCGTTCACCACTCCGCTATCCAGGCTGACGGTTTCCGCAGCCTGCAGGAGAACCAGCGGGTTGACTTCACCGCCGGCCAGGGCCCCAAGGGGCCGCAGGCCGAGCAGGTCCGTCCGCTCTAACCAGGCCGCAAAGCCAGCCCGGGCGGGGTCGCCGATCTCAGGTGGCCCCGCCCGGCCCGGCTAGGCGGGCTAGCCAGCTGCCGGACGGGGTCGCCGATTATGGCAGCAGAGGGTGCCGCTAGCTGGATGGTCGCCATCTGGGACCTGGTGGCACAGCAGGCCGCAGGCCGCCAGGCACGCGTGTCGGTGCAGGACGTCTGCGCCGCGGCGGTGGCCGCGATTCAGGTCAGCGGCGCGGGGGTGCTGGCCGTATCCCGGGCCGGGGCGGTCCATGTCATCTGGGCTACCGATCAGGTCAGCAAGCAGCTCGCCGATATCGAGCTGACCGTCGGGGAAGGCCCGCGCGCGGACGCGTCCGCGTTCGGCGGGCCGGTACTGGCGTCAGATCTCGGCCACGATGACATCGTTGGCCGCTGGCCGGCCTTCGCGCCTGCCGCGCAGGCGGCAGGCGCAGCGGCCATTTTTGCCTTCCCGCTGCAGATAGGGGCGATCCGGGTCGGCGTGCTTGAGATGTACCGGCGGCTGCCGAGTCCGCTGAGCACGCTCGCGCTTGGCGACGCGCTGCTGTTCGCTGACACCGCCACGCTGCTGCTGCTTGAGGGCCGGCAGGCCGGCGGCCTGGACGACGACGGCCTGGCCCGCGACCTGGACGGCGACGGCCTGGACGGCGACGCCCTGGACGGCGACGGCCGGGACGGCGCGGGTCAGGGCGGGACCGGGAATCCGGCGGGCGGGGCCGGCCGTGGACCGGCCGGACAACCCATGGAGCTCGGGCGGCGCCGGGCCGAAATCGACCAGGCCACCGGGATGCTCACGGAGCAGCTGGGCACGGGCATCGCCGAGGCGTTCGTCCGGCTGCGGGCTTACGCCTACGCGCAGGACCGGCAACTCGGCGACGTCGCGCGCGACATCGTGACGCGCCGGCTGCGGCTGGACGCTGGCGACGGGCCCGGCACCGGAACCGGGCCGGCCGGCGTGGACGGGCCTGGTGCCGGCGGGCCAAGCATAGGAACCGGGCCGGCCGGCGCCGATGGGCCTGGTGCCGGAGGGCCTGGTGCCGGCGGGCCAAGCATAGGAACCGGGCCGGCCGGCGCCGATGGGTCCGGGCATCGGAACCTGGCCGGCCGGCGGCACCGGCGACCAGGAACCTGACCAGCGCGGTGCCGGGTGAGGCGGCCCGGCCGCCCGCAGCGGCGTGACTGCGTACCCTTGTTCCCTAGCTGCGCTTATTCATGAGAAGGTGAGCGGGATGGATGGGCGACTGCTGTCCGAGACATTCGTTGAGCTGGCCGACACCATGGTCGCCGGGTTCGATGTCATCGAATTCATGCATGTCCTCACCGATCGCAGCGTCGACCTGCTTGGTGCGTCGGCCGCCGGGCTGCTGCTTGCTGACCCGCGCGGCGAGCTGCGGGTTGTTGCCGCCTCCAGCGAGCAGGTCAGGCTGCTTGAGCTCTTCCAGATCCAGCACGACCAGGGCCCGTGCCTGGACTGCTTCCGCCGCGGCGAGCCGGTTTCTGCGACCGACCTGACCGCCGCCGCCGGGCGCTGGCCACGGTTCGCTCCGGCCGCACGGCAGGCAGGCTTCGCCGCCGTGCAAGCGCTGCCCATGCGGCTGCGCACCCAGATCATCGGCGCGCTCAACCTATTCCGGGTGGCTGCGGGACCGTTCGGCGAGGCCGAGACCCGGGTCGGCCAGGCACTCGCCGACGTGGCCACCATCAGCCTGCTGCACGAGCGCAGCCTGCGCCGCAGCGAGACACTCAACGAGCAGCTGCAAGTCGCCCTGAACAGCCGGGTCACCATCGAGCAGGCCAAGGGGAAGCTCGCCGAGCGCGCGGGCATCGACATGGACCAGGCTTTCGAGATTCTGCGGAGCTACGCCAGGGCCCGCAACCGCCGCCTGTCGGAGCTGGCCATGGCCTTCGTGACCGGCTCGGAGGACCTGCCTGCCCTCAGCGCGGGACAGTCGCCACTGCCGGGACCTGGGCAGCCGCCCCGCCCACCGCGTTGAGGTGCCGCAGCGCCTGCACGTACGAGCCGATCAGGCTGGTCTGGCAGTAAGGCACATCGCGCTGCCGGCAGAACGCCGCGATCAGCGCCTGTGACCGCCGCAGGTTCGGCCGGGGCATGGACGGGAACAAGTGGTGCTCGATCTGGTAATTCAGGCCGCCGAGCGCGAAGTCGGTCAGCCAGCCGCCGCGGACATTGCGGGACGTGAGCACCTGGCGGCGCAGGAAATCGGTCTGGTCGCCCGCGGGGAGCATGGCCATGCCCTTGTGGTTGGGGGCGAAGGAACTGCCCAGGTACACGCCGAACAGGCCCTGCTGCACAAGGACAAAGACCAGGACTTTAACGGGACTTAGCACCAGCATCACGATGGCGAGGTAGCCGACCACGTGGGCGGCAAGCAGGACCGTCTCGGCCGGCCGGTGCCGCGAGGCCCGGCTGGTCAGCGCGCGGATGCTGGCGACGTGCAGGCTGACGCCCTCAAGCAGCAGCATCGGGAAGAACAGGTACGCCTGGTAGCGGAACATCAGCCGGGCCACCCGCCCGCCGGACTGCGCCTGGGCACCGGTGAACGCCATCACGGCGATGTCGATGTCCGGGTCAGCGCCGTCGGTGTTGGGGTGCGCGTGGTGGCGGTTGTGCTTGTCCACCCACCAGCCGTAGCTGAGGCCGATGCCGAGATTGCCGTGCAGGATGCCCAGGATGTAGTTGGCCCGCCGGGATCCGGAGATCTGCCGGTGCCCGGCATCGTGGCCGAGGAAGCCGACCTGGGTGAACATCACGCCCAGGAACGCGGCAACGGCGACCTGCCACCACGAGTCGCCAACCAGCACGAACGTGATCCAGCCGACCGCCAGCAGGGCGGCCGTGACCGCGATCTTCCAGACGTAGTAGCGTGGCCGGCGCTCCAGCAGCCCCGCCTGCTTGATCTGCCGGGACAGCTGGGCGTACTCGCTGCCGCGCCGGGAACCTGGCATCGTCGGCTGGCCGGCCGCGGCTGACGTGCCCGAAGGCCCAGGCGTGTGGGGCAGAGCTGACATCGCAGGCGTCCCGGACGGAGCCGGCATCGCAGGCGTCCCGGACGGAGCCGGCATCGCGTATGCAGCGGGTAGCGCTGGCACATGTTCGTCGTCCGGCCGGGCCAGGGCAGGATCGGTTCGCAGGTATCGCACCGTAGGACTCCTAGGCTGCACATCGTGGCCGAAATGGGACGCGCCGCCGGGGTCCAGGGCGGGAAAATCAGCCGCGACGAGATCCTGGCCTTGCCGTCGGCCAAAGGGAGCGTATCTACCTATGACGCTACCTGGCCGACCGCCAGTCGGCGACCCCGCTGGTCGGTCACCCGGCCACCGGCCCGGAGCCAGCGGCGGCCCCGCTGGTCGGTCACCCGGCCACCGGCACGGAGCCAGCGGCGGCCCTCGCTGGCCACCCGGCCGGCCATCCGGCCGGAGCCAGCGGCGGCCCTCGCTGGCCACCCGGCCGGCCATCCGGCCGGAGCAGCGGCGACCCCCGCTGGTTGCTCCGACCGGCCATCCGGCCGGAGCAGCGGCGACCCCCACTGGCCACCCGACCGGCCAACCGCGCGGCTACGCCAGCGGCGGCCCCGCTGGTCGGTCACCGGCCACCTGGCCAGAGCAGCGGCGACCCCCGCTGGCCACCCGACCGGCCAACGGCGGGAGCCAGCGGCGATATCCTCGGCGAGGCCGGCCGGGCTAGCCCCCCCGGGGCGACGGGCCCGAGGAGAACGATGACTTGCGATCGCAGCGCCGCCGCCCATTCCCGCATTTCGCTGGTCTGGTTCCATGATCGCGGAGACTTTCGGGGTGAGCAGCACCCGAAACCCTCCGTGATCATGGAATGGAGGGCTGATGGCTAGCCCGGCGGGGCTGGCCGGCCTGCGCGTCGTCGAGGTAGGCAGCTTTATCGCCGTGCCGTCGGCCGGCCTGGCCCTGCGCCAGCTTGGCGCCCGCGTCATCCGGGTCGACCCGGTCGGCGGGGCGCCCGACATCGCGCGCTGGCCGCTCGGCCGGGACGGGCGCAGCCTCTACTGGGCCGGCCTTAACCGGGGCAAGGAGTCGGTGGTGCTCGACCTGGCCGGGCCGGCCGGCCAGCAGACGCTGCGGCGGCTGGTATGTGCGGGCGGCGCGGCGGGCGGGATCCTGCTCACGAACGTGGCCGGGCAGCCGTGGCTGTCCGACGACCTGCTGCGCCAGCACCGGCCCGACCTGATCTACGTGCAGGTGGCCGGGACCTCCGACGGCGGGTCAGCCGTCGACTACACCGTCAACGCGGCTTCCGGGCTGGCGTACGCGACCGGGCCCGAGGACGGGGAGGGCCCGCTCAACCAGGCGCTTCCCGCGTGGGACCTGCTCGCAGGATGCCATACGGCACTCGCCGTGCTTGCCGCTGTGCGCCGGCGGGAATCGGATGGCGAGGGAGCTTGCCTTCGGGTGGCCCTCGAAGACGTCGCTGCGTCCACCCTGACGACACTCGGTTTCCTGCCCGATGCACACCTGCGGCTGCGTAACCGCCCGGCACACGGTAACTACCTCTACGGCACGTTCGGGGTGGACATGCCGCTTGCCGACGGCGGCCGGATCATGATCGTGGCGCTCACGTCGCGGCAGTGGGATTCGCTCCTTGAGGTAACCGGGACGGCGCGCGCGGTGGCCGCGCTCGCCGGGGCGCTCGGCGCCGATTTCCGCTCCGACGGCGACCGCTACCTGCACCGGCACGTGCTGTCCGCGCTGATGCGGCCGTGGTTCGAGGCGCGGAGCCTGGCCGAGGCGTCCGCCGCGCTCGGCAGGTCGCGGGTGCTGTGGGCCCCGTTCCGCCGGTTCACCGACGTTGTGCGCGACCTGCGCGGCGGGGGCGGCTCGCCGGTGGTCGCGGAGGTGGCTGAGGAGGGATTCGGCGAGATCCTCGCCACCACCGGCCCGGTGCGGCAGGACGGCGACGCCCGCGCGCCCGCGCGTGCGCCGCGGCTCGGCGAGCACACCGAGTCCGTCCTCGGCGAGCTGGCGGGAAACGACCATGGGTGAGCTCATCCGCCGGATCGGCCATGACATCCGGCATCAGCGCAACCTCGACGCGTATGCCGCCGCGGTCCTGGTCTTCGCCGTCGCGGTGCTTTCCGTGGTCGCCGACTCGCTGGCCGCCCGCTTCCGGTGGGCCGTGCTGCTGGTCGGCGTCGGCGTGCTCGTGTTCCGGATTACCCTGCCGGCCGGCTGCGCGGGGACGCAGGCGATGTGCTGCACGACCGGTCCGCCTTCGACGACAAGCCGTTTCCCGCGCGGCTGCGCTCGGCGCGTCGAGTTCCACGGCTTCCACAACCAGGTCACGAACACCCGGATGCACATCGAGCTCACCCGCGCCGAGAGCGAGCAGTGGTACGGGTACTGGATCGAGCAGTTCGAGCGTATCTGGCAGGCGGCCAGGCCGAGCCGAGAACCGGGCGAGCATGCCGACAGTGTGTGACACTATGGCTACGTCCCAATCCCGGGGGGGATCTGGATAATGAGCGTGCCTATACGCCCTGCTGCCTACATTCGCATTGACTCCCGTCCCGGCGCCCCGCCGGCTCCCCGGCAGCGCGAGGCGATCATCGAGGTTGCCCGGCAGCGGGGCTGGCCGGAGCCGGCCGTCTATGCCGACGAGGGCTCGGCGCTGGCTGACGGCGACGGCCCGGGCCTGGCCACGCTGAGCGCGGCCGTCAGCGCGGGCCGCCACGATGCCGTGCTCATGTCGGGTCCCGGTGTGATCAGCCGCAATCAGGCCCGCCTGATGGCGTTCTTATTCCGCTGCACCGACAATGGCGTGGCCGTCGAGTTCGTCGGCCCGTCCGCAGTGTCGGACTTCCTGATGCAGCCGCCGCCGGCTGCCCGGCTCTCGCCCGCACTTTCGCTGCCCGCGGCGGCCAGGTACGCGCGGCTGTGCCGGCTGCCGCGTGCGGCGCCCACCGCGGATATCCTGACGCAGGCCGGCGTCGAGGCGCTGTCCGGCTCGTTCCCGGACTGGCGGATCTGGGCAGACGATCACGGGTGGCACGCCCGCCGGCGCGGCAGCGTTTACGTGCAGGCCTACTGGGGCGGCGCGCCGGCGTTCTGCGTGCACGCGGTCAGCGCGGTGGACCTGGCGGCCCAGCTGCGCTGGCAGCAGGCGGCGGATCTGCACGCGCCGGCCGGCTGTTCCCGCGGGTGAGTCCTGCCCTGGGGTGATCCGCGGCGGTGCGATGCGCTACAGACTGGATCTGCTGCGATACCGGCATGTCGGGCGAACAGTGTCGGTGCGGGCCGATAGCTTCGCCACATGCAGCGTGTGGTGTTGCCTGACATAGATCCCGCCTCCCTCGAAGACGCCGTCGGGGCCGCCTGCTACGAAAAGGGTGTCCAGTACCTGCGGCAACGGGCGGTCGTCCACATGTGGTGGGATGATTCGCAGACCGCGCTTCACGGCACCGTGCGCGGGAGAACCGGTGAGTTCTACACGACCACGGCGTATTTCTCGCTGGCCGGCGGGTTGCCGCCGGAGTTCGAGCAGGGCGAGTGCAGCTGCCCAGTCGGGTTCAACTGCAAGCATGTTGCGGCGCTGGTCCTGGCGGCGGCGGATACAGCTACCGTTACGGCACGTACTGCTACCGCACGGGCCGCATTGCCGCAGAGCCCACGATCCGTGGCATGGGAGCAGTCACTAGGGTCGCTGCTGGAGCCCCGGCCGGCCGTTGCCGCTAATCGGCCGGGTGAGACACCGCTGGCCATCGAGCTGACGCTGTCCGGGAACGCGCGCCCGGCACAAGCACGCGGCCCGGCGGCGAGCGGGCCGCCGCTGAAGCTGGCGGCCCGGCTGGTGCAGCCGGGCAAGAACGGCGGCTGGGTCGGCGGCACCCTGAACTGGGCCAAACTGGATTCCTTGCAGTATTACGGCAGCTACCCCGCCGCGCATATGCAGTTGCTCCAGGAGATGTACGCCGTGCACCGGTCGCGCAGCAACCGCACGGCCTACTACTCGTATGGCTACTCCTATGGCGAGGAGAAGTCGATCGACCTGTCGGCGTTCGAATCTCGCCAGCTCTGGCCGATGCTAGACGAGGCCGAGTCGATCGGCCTGCGGCTGGTGCACGGACGCAAGCTCGGCCCCGTGGAGAACTACCACTGCGCGGAATTGTGCCTGGACGTCACCCGCAGCGAGCCGTCTGGGGCGCTCGTGATCATCCCACTGATCCGGATCGACGGGACGCACACCGACGCCACGCCAATCCGGTTCATCGGGACCGAGGGCCACGGCCTCGTCTACCTCGACCCCGCGGAGGCCCAGCGGAGCGGCGACCACAGCAGCAAGCGCTTCCGGCTGGCCAGGCTTACCAAGGCTGTCCCGCCGCAACTGCAGCGCATGGCGCTGGCGAACCAGCGGCTGGAGGTCCCTGCCGCTGAGCAGGCCCGATTCCGCGACGAATACTGCCCGCGACTGCGCCAGGCGGCCACGGTGATCTCGTCGGACGGATCCTTCACGCCGCCGGCGATTTCGGAGCCGACCCTGGTGCTGCGCGCGTCCTATGGCGCCGGCCACGACGTCGAAGTCAGCTGGGAGTGGGCCTACCAGGTTGGCGATTCGCGGCTGCGTGCATCGTTGCACCCGGGTGCACCCGAGGCAGGGTACCGGGACCTGGATGCCGAGCGGGTGGTCCTGGCCAATCTCGACCTGCCGCTCGACCGCTTCGGGCTGCTCCGCCCTAACCTGGCAGCGGCCGATCCGCAGCAGGCCCTGGCCCCGCACGTCCAACTCGGCGGCATCGACACCATGCGGTTCAGCACTGAACTGCTGCCGCTGCTGGCGCACCAGCCCGGGGTTGCTGTCGAGGTCACCGGAGATCCCGCCGACTTCCGCGAGGTGGGCGACTCGCTGCGGATCGGCGTGTCAACCGATGAGCTTGCGGGCGACACGGACTGGTTCGACCTCGGGGTCACCATAACCGTTGAGGGGCGGCAGGTTCCGTTCACTGATGTGTTCGTGGCGCTCAGCCGGGGCGAGTCGTACCTGCTGCTCGCCGACGGCGCCTACTTCTCCTTGCAGAAACCCGAATTGCAGACGCTTGCCAGGCTGATCGAGGAGGCCCGCGCGCTGCAGGATTCGCCGAGCGGCTCGCTCAAGATCAGCCGGTTCCAGGCCGGGCTGTGGGACGAGCTAGCCGAGCTGGGAGTAGTCAACCACCAGGCAAGCGCGTGGCAGCAGCAGGTCCAGGGACTGCTGTCACTCGGCGCCATCGAGCGCACGCAGCCACCGGCGAGGCTGAAGACGCTGCTGCGCCCCTACCAGCTGGACGGGTTCCAGTGGCTGGCTTTCTTGTGGGAGCACAGTCTCGGCGGGATCCTCGCCGACGACATGGGGCTCGGCAAGACGCTGCAGTCCCTGGCGCTGATCTGCCACGCCAAGCAGGCCGCCCCGGCCGCCCCGCCATTCCTCATCGTCGCCCCGACCAGCGTGGTGTCGAACTGGGCGGCCGAATCTGCGCGGTTCACGCCAGGCCTGAAGGTGGTGCCGGTTTCGGACACGGCATCTCGCCGCGGGCAGGCCCTCAGCGAGATCATCACAGCCGCCGATGCGGTGGTCACCTCGTACACGCTGCTGCGGATCGACTTCGACGCCTACTCCAAGATGGCCTGGTCGGGACTGATCCTGGACGAAGCCCAGTTCACCAAGAATCACCAGTCGAAGATCTACCAGTGCGCGCGGCGGCTGCCGGCCTCGTTCAAGGTCGCCGTTACCGGCACGCCAATGGAGAATAACCTGATGGAGCTGTGGTCGCTGCTGTCGATCACCGCGCCGGGGCTGTTCCCGAACCCGACGCGGTTCCGCGACTACTACGCCCGCCCGATCGAAAAGCAGGGCCATGCGGAACTGCTCGCCCAGATGCGGCGGCGGATCAAGCCACTCGTCAAGCGCCGCACCAAGGAACAAGTGGCCGCCGACCTGCCCGCGAAGCAGGAGCAGGTACTTGAGGTAGACCTGCATCCGCGGCACCGCAAGATCTATCAGACTCATCTGCAACGGGAGCGGCAGAAGATCCTCGGCTTGATCGACGACATGAACTCCAACCGGTTCACCATCCTGCGCTCACTGACGCTGCTACGCCAGCTGAGCCTGCACGCCGGGCTCGTCGACGACGCGCACCGGGATCTGCCGTGCAGCAAGATCGATGCCCTGCTCGAGCAGCTTCGTGACGTGACCGGCGGCGGGCACCGGGCGCTTGTCTTCAGCCAGTTCACCGGATTCCTCGACAAGGTGCGCGAAGCGCTGGACGCCGCGGGCGTGCCGTTCTGCTACCTGGACGGCAAGACACGGAACAGGGCCGCGGTGTTGCAGCGCTTCAAGGACGGCTCGGTGCCGGTGTTCCTCATCAGCCTCAAAGCGGGCGGATTCGGACTGAACCTCACCGAGGCCGACTACTGCTTCCTGCTGGACCCGTGGTGGAATCCCGCGACGGAGGCGCAGGCGGTGGACCGGACCCACCGCATCGGGCAGACCCGCAACGTGATGGTGTACCGCCTCATCGCCTCCGGCACCATCGAGGAGAAGGTCATGGCGCTGAAGCAGCGGAAAGCCGAGCTGTTCTCCAGCGTCATCGACAGCGGCAACGTTTTCGGCGCCAGCCTCGACGCCGACGATATTCGCGGGCTCTTCGCCTAGCTAAATTCGCCGACGATGCGCCTGGCAGCCGCGCTGCAGGGTCGCCAAGGTAGCGGCCGCTGGCACGGCCGGGCCTAGCCCAGGGCTTACACCACCCGGAGGCCTGAACCTGTGGCGAAAGCGCCTTCGGTGTCTTCCCATGGAGCGTCAGCCCAGCCAATGACGGTAGGCCTCGATCCACTCCGCGCCTGCCGGCAGTGGCGCCCGGAGCGGAAGATCCACAACCCGGATAGCCTGCCGGTAGCCCGTGGTGGCGCACGGATCGTCAGTCTGGCAGTCCAGGGGACAGCATGGCCCGGCTGCAGGCCGCGCATTCCAACAAGGACGAACGCATGCACTGCGCATGCAAGTGGGCTATCCTTGGGTCATGAGTACCACCGTCGTGCAGGTACGCGATCTTCCCGAAGAGGTAGTCGCCACGCTCAAGGCCCGGGCGGAGTCACGCGGTCAGTCCCTGGCCGCGTACCTGCGTGATCTGCTGACGCAGGAGGCGGCGATGCCTCCGCTCGAGGACGTGATGACGGGCATCGCGTCCCGCGAGCCGGTCAGCTACACGATTGATGATCTGCGGTCCTTCGCGGAGGACGGCCGCCGGTGACGGCGGTCGTTGACTGCTCGATCATCATCCGGCTGCTGTCCAGCTGGCCTGGCGACGATCTGCTCCGCCAGCGGCTGGCCCGGACCGTCCACGCCCCGGCCCTGGTCGACGCGGAGGTGTCCAGCGTCGTCCGCGGCCTCGCGATCACCACGAAGCCGGACGTCCGCATCAGTCCCGCCAGGGCGGAGCTGATGCTCGCCGATTATGCGGGACTGCGGATCGTGCGCCACCCCATGCAGCCGCTGCAGGCCCGCGTATTCGAGCTGAGGCACAACTTCACAGCCTACGACGCGATGTATGTCGCTCTTGCGGAGCAGCTCGCGGTGCCCCTGCTGACTGACGACGCTAAGCTGGCCGGCTCGCCGGGTCATTACGCGGACATCCAGCACTACCCCGGCTGATCCCGGTTCGCGGTCCTTCGGCCACTGGGAGCCCGGAGTCACCGACCCGGGAGACGAAACCGTCCGCCTCGTCGCCACGCTGGCCGCCACCCTGCCCCGGGTGATCCTCGTCCCCGACGCTGACCTGGGCGGTGCCCGGATCGCCAGTCGTGTACTCGCAGCAATCCGCAAACCTGCCAATGCGACGCTCGTTGATATCGGCGCTCACAGCCATCCGAACCTGATCACTGCCATCTCCTCCTCCTCCTCCTCCGTGTGAAGTCCGCGAAGCATGTCCTGGCGCGGGCGGTGATCACGCGGCCGGTCCCAGGGCCTGCCATCCCCAGGGTTTCTGTTTCCTGCCGATCACGTCCTGTTCCCGCCAGGCCAGGCAGCACCGCCACCCTGACGGTGGCGCCGCCATTGCCCACCATCGCGCGGCCAGCGGCTGCGGGCCAGGGCCAATGGCCGGCACGCCCGGGGACCTTGGGCCTGCGCACGGCCGGCCGCACCAGCCCTGCCCGCCCCGCGCCGTTTGCCGCCGGATCAGGGGCTTGGCTCACCGCCAGCGTTCCGGCGAGCCGGCGGACTCAACGAGGCCGGTTCGGCAGCTGGCCGCGTGAGGCGGACTGGACGGTGTGGCCGACCCCATGGCTCGCGGGCCGACTGTATTGCTGCGCGACTGTCCAGGCGTGAGACGGCTGGCGGCTGGTCTCGGGGCTACCGTGGTGGCATCGGCTGGCCTGATTCTGCTCCGGGCGGCTGATCGAGTGCCGATTGGAGACCGAGATGGCTCGACGTGACATTGAGTTCGATGCCGAGGGCGTCACCCTGCGCGGCTGGTTCTATCCTGCCGCGGGCGCGAACGCGGGTAGCCCGGCCCCGGCCGTCGTGCTGGCGCACGGCTTCTCCGCGGTCAAGGAGATGTACCTGGACAGCTTCGCCGAGGTGTTCGCCGCGGCCGGGCTGAACGCGCTGGTGTTCGACAACCGCAACTTCGGCGCCAGCGACGGCGAGCCGCGGCAGGAGATCGACCCGTGGGCGCAGGTCCGCGACTACCGGCACGCCATCACCTACGCAGGCACGCTGCCGGAGGTCGACGCGGCGCGGATCGGGATCTGGGGGAGCAGCTACTCGGGCGGCCATGTGCTTGTCGTCGCGGCGATCGACCGCCGGGTGCGGGCCGTGGTGAGCCAGGTCCCGCTGATCAGCGGCCATGACAATCTGCGCGCGCTGGTCCGGGCCGACTTCATCGCCGGGTTCCGGGAGATGTTCGACGCCGACCGGCTCGCCCGGTTCGAGGGCAAGCCGCCCGCGATGGTCCCGGTGGTGGACGAGGATCCGCTCGCCGCGTCGGCGCTGCCGACCGCGGATTCCTGGCAGTGGTTCACCGAAACCGGCAAGGCCCGCGCCCCGTCCTGGCGGAACGAGGTCACCCTGCGCAGCGTCGAGATGTTCACCGAGTACGAGCCGGTCAGCTACCTGCCGTACATCAGCCCGACCCCGCTGCTGCTGCTGGTGGCCGTGGGCGATCATCTGGTGCCGTCCGAGCTGGCGATCGCCGCCTACGACAAGGCGCACGAGCCCAAGAAGCTGGTGATCTTGCCGGGCGGCCATTTCGACGCCTACGTCAAGGGCTTCGAGCCGTCCAGCACCGCGGCCCGTGACTGGCTCGCCCAGCACCTCGCGCCGTAGCGGCTCACCGGCTGCCGAAGTCACCGGCTGACCGGCAGCTCAGTCACCCGGCGGCCGACTCACCGGCTGGCTCTCGCCAACCGGGCACTGACCGCACCCCCGGGTCACCCGGTGCCAGATCGCGCCCGGATAACCCGGTGCCTGGTCGCGCCCGGGTAGCCCGGTGCCTGGTCGCGCCCGGGTAGCCCGGTGCCTGGTCGCGTCCAAGTAACCCGCTCGATGTGGCGTTGAACGGGTTGGGTGCCGTTGAACGCCGGTTTCAACGGGTTGCGCAGAGCGCGGGCGCAGCGCGCGCAGGCGAGACGCGCCCGCGTGGGCGACACGCCGTGCGGTCCGGGATGGCCGGGATTGTCGCGGCCGCCCGGCATCATGGGGGCGTCACGGCGGCCCCCGTTCGCAGTGGCCCGTTCCGGCCCTCACGAGATCCATGGCGCGGCGATGAGACTGGTTCACACCTCGGACTGGCACCTGGGGCGCACCCTGCACGGCGAGAGCCTGCTGGGGCACCAGGCCGCCTTCCTGGAGTGGCTGCTCGGCCAGGCGGTCAGCCTGCAGGCGGACGCCGTCGTGGTGGCCGGCGACGTCTACGACCGGGCGGTGCCGTGCACGGATGCGGTGGCCCTGCTCGACCGCGCCCTGCGGGATTTCGCCGCCGCGCGGATCCCGGTGGTGATCACCAGCGGCAACCACGACTCGGCGGTGCGGCTCGGGTTCTGCGCCCGGCTGAGCGAGCTGGCCGGCATCCACCTCCGCACCTCGGTGGCGGACATCACCCGCCCGGTCGTGCTCGGCGACGCCGATGGCGACGTCGCCATCTACGGCATCCCTTACCTGCTGCCTGACGCGGTGATGGACGAGCTTGGCGCGGCGCGCTCGCACGCATCGGTGCTGGCCGCGGCGGTAGCGCGGATCCGGGCGGACGCGGCCGGACGCGGCATCGGCCGCATTGTCGTCGCGGCGCACGCGTTCATCACCGGCGCACTGCCTTCTGATTCTGAACGAGACATCCGGGTCGGCGGCATCGGCGACGCGCCTGCCTCCGTTTTCGACGGTATTTCTTACGTTGCCCTCGGCCATTTGCACGGCCAGCAGAACACCCCGGCCGGGGCAGCCGGAACGACCGTGCGGTACTCCGGGTCACCGCTGGCGTTCTCGTTCTCCGAGCGGAACCAGGCCAAGTCCGTCACCGTCGCCGACATCGACGCCGCCGGACAGGCGACCACGAGCCAGCTGGCTGCGCCAGTGCCGCGGCCGCTGCGCGAGGTGCGGGGAAAGATCGCCGACCTGCTCGCCAGGGCCGACGGCGACCTGGCCGGCCTGGCCGCCGCCTGGGTCAAGGTGGTGCTGACAGACACTGTCCGGCCAGCATCACCGATGGAGCGGCTGCGGGAGAAGTGGCCGCACACGCTCGTGCTTGAGTTCCCCCCCGAGGGTGGGCTGATCGGTACCGAAGCCGATCTTGCCGGGCTGGCCGCCGAGATGGCCGACCCGACGGCGATCTGCGGGCTGTTCGTCGAGTTCACCAGCGGCGGCCCGCCCGATGAGGACCAGCGTGCCGTCTTGCGGGACGCGGTCGAGGCCTGCCAGCAGGCCGAGGCGGCCGCCTGATGCGGCTGCATGCCCTGCAGCTGCAGGCATTCGGGCCCTACGCGACCGCGCAGCACGTCGACTTTGACCTGCTTGCCCGCAGCGGGCTGTTCCTGCTGGAGGGGCCGACCGGCGCCGGCAAGACCATGATCCTGGACGCGATCACGTTCGCGCTCTATGGCGGCCTGTCCGCGGACTCGTGCGGTGCCGACCGGCTGCACTCGGACTTCGCGGCACCCGACGTGGAGCCTTCGGTGACGCTGGAGTTCTCGCTTAACGGCGTCCGCTACCGGATCTCGCGGGTGCCGGAGCACCGGCGGCTGAAGAAGCGCGGCCAGGGCTACACGACACAGCCGAGCCAGGTGCACCTGCAGCGGCACGATGGCGGCAGCTGGGCCAGCCTGTCGTCGAACAAGGCCGAGGCAGGCGAACTGATCACCGAGTTCGTCGGGCTCAACCGGGAGCAGTTCACGCAGGTCATGCTGCTGCCGCAGGGCGAGTTCGCGAAGTTCCTGCGCTGCGGTGACGATGCCAGGCGAACGGTGCTGACCAAGCTCTTCGGCACGCAGCTGTACGACCGCATCACCGACGAGCTCGATCGCCGCCGCGCCGAGGCCGCCCGCGCGCGGCAAGACGCCGAAGCCGGCATCCTGACCGCGGCGTCGGCGGCGGTAGAGGCCGCGGGCCTTGAGGCCGAAGCGCGCGGCGAGGTGCTCGGGTTGACGCGGGCCGAGCGGGAGATCCGGCTGAAGGAGACGGCTGACGAGCTGGCAGCGAACTCCGCGGTCACCGGGGAGGGGCTCGAGGTGGCGGTGGCCGCGGCGGCCGCCGCTCTGAAGGCGGACGAACAAGCGAAGCAGCACACGATCTTGATGGCCAGGCTCACCCAGGCGCTGGCGAAACTGCGCGAGCACGAGAGCACCCGGGCGGAGCACGACCAGCGTGCCCGGCAGCTGGCCGCCGCCCAGCAGGCCGAGCCAGTCCGGCCGCTGCTGGTGGCGCTAGCCGACGCCGAGGCCGCCGCCAGTACCGCTCGCGAGGCGCTCTTTGGCCTGGTCCCCGATCCAGACGAGGACATGCTCGCTGGCCGGGGCGGCCAGGCGGCGGCCGACCGGGCCGTGACCGCCGAGCGTTCGGCCGCCTCAATGCAGCATCTTGCCGCCGCTGAGGCGGCGCTCCCCGGACAGGAAACTGCCCTTGCCGAGCTGCTGCAATCTGCCGACGAGGCATCCGCACGGGCCGCCGCGCTGGAGGAAACCCGTCGTGAGCTCCCGGCCCTGGTGCAGGGCCTGGAGCGGGAGCTGGCCGCTGCCCGCAGCGCGGCCGGGGGGCTGGACGCCGCACCTGAACGGCGGGAGACGATTTCGGCGCAACGAACGGCTGCTGTCCAGCTCGCCGAGCTCGGGCCGCTGCTCGCGGAAGCCCAGTCAGCCATGCGGGATGTGACGGACACCCACCAGGCGCTGGTGGACATGCACCAGGCCAAGGTCGAGGCGCGGCTGACCGGAATGGCCGCCGAACTGGCCGCGCAGCTGGCCGATGGTGCCGCGTGCCCGGTCTGTGGCTCGGTGGATCACCCGGCCCCGGCTCCGGCCCAGGACAGCGCGGTATCCGCTGCGGACGTCGACGAGGCCGCCGCGCGGCGAGATGCCGCTCTCGATGTCCGGGACCGGGCTGACGCGCGCTGCGCGGCGCTGGCCCGTGATGAGGCAACCCTCATGGCTCAGGCCGGGGGCCGCAGTACCGAGGAGCTTTCCGCCGAGGCTGACGCGCTCGCCGCCACCATCGCCGCGGCGGAGGCAGCGTCGCAGGACGCGCTCCGGCTGGAGGGGGATCTGGCCGCCCGGCGGACCGAGCTCGAGCGCCTGGGTGGGCAACTGCTGGCAGCCGCCACGCAGGCGACCGCCGCCCAGGAGCAGCTGCAAGCTGCACAGGCGGATCTTGCCAGCCTCCGCGCGGACCTGGCGGAAGCCGCGGGGGAGTACCCGTCCGTGACGGACCGGCAGCGCGCCCTGCGAGCTGCCGCGGCACTGGACCGTGCCCTGGCCGGCGCACTGGACCGGCTGGCCAACGCCGTTGGCGCGGAGCTGGAAGCATGCGCCCGGGCGGAGCGCGAGGTCGTGGGCAACGGGTTCTCTGAACTGGATGAGGCCCGCGCTGCGGTGCTTGACTCGGCGGCGCTGGCGGAACTCGGCGAGCAGGTGGCGTCCTGGAAGGAGGCGCTGATCCGGCTGCAGACTGAAGCCAGGGCCGGTGACCTGGCCCGCCTCGATCCGGGCCTGGCGCAGGATGTGCACGCGGCAGCGCGGACAGCAGCGGCGGCGCTGACCCGCGCCGAGGAGGCCGAGAAGGAAGTGCGGGCCGCCCACGAGGCCGCGCTCGCGAAGGCGGGGCGGTTCAGCCAGCGCCTCGACGAGGTACGCGCCGCCGAGGAGTCCTACGACCGGCTCGTCGAGGCGACCCAGACCGTGATCAGGCTGGCGAACCTGGCCAAGGGAATGGACGGCCACCGCCGCGTGGCACTGACCACGTATGTCCTGCGGCACTGGTTCGGGCAGGTCGTCGCCGCAGCCAACGTGCGGCTGCCGGTCATGTCATCCGGCCGCTACGAGCTCAAGCGCATCGACGAGGGCGAGAACAAGCGCCAACGTGCCGGGCTGACCTTGTCGGTGATAGACCGGCATACCGGAGAGGAACGCAGCCCCAAGTCGCTGTCCGGCGGTGAGACATTCTACACCTCGCTGGCGCTCGCGCTTGGCCTGGCCGACGTGGTAAAGGCCGAGGCCGGAGGAGTGGACCTGGACACGCTGTTCATCGACGAGGGCTTCGGCTCCCTGGACGCCGACACGCTGGACCAGGTCATGGGCGTCATCGACGAGCTGCGGGACCGCGGCCGGGTGGTCGGCATCGTGAGCCACGTGGCGGACCTCAAGGACCGGATAGCCGAGCGCCTCGAAGTCCGCCGGATCGGTGACGGCTCGTCCGCCCTGCGCGTCATCGCCTAGCTGACCTGCCACCGGACTTACTCGCCGCTGGCCGGCCGGGTGGCGCCGCGCCGGTACTACGCACGGGATTCGGTCGCGGTGCTCAGCGTGGCGGCGATGTCATGCACGGAGCCGAGCTGGCCGCCTGCGACCTGCGGAATCACCCCGGCCTGCCGGTGCCGCACCCGGAGGAGTCAGGGCACGGCGCGCTGCTAGCGGCCAGGCGTGATGCCGTAAAAGCGGCTGAACCAGCGAGTGAGGTGACTCTGGTCGGCGAAACCTGCCTGCACCGCGGCCTCGCTGATCGGCCGGCCCTGCGCGATCAGCCGCCGCGCTGCCCGCAGCCGGAGCTGGCGCTGGTAGTCACTCGGCGCCATCCCGTACACGGCCTTGAACGCGCGGTGGGTGGTGAACCGGCTGCGGCCGGTGGCGGCGGCCAGGTCGCCGGCCGTGATTTCCCCGAGGTAGCCGTCGCGGATCACCTGCCGGGCACGGCTGGCGACGATTCCC
>WNEY01000509.1_pt1 | contig 24451 bp, 22 predicted proteins | sample 5400531 | NCBI WGS metagenome assembly WNEY01 (sample SAMN13153338, study PRJNA577476) | soil metagenome | isolation source: 200 cm saprolite under Douglas fir tree site 1 | place: USA:California | collected 2015-04-18
GGGCGGCGCGGGAATCACCGGAGCGCCACGCTGGATTTGGATTGGACCTGGTTGATGAGCGCCTCGATCGTCGCTTCGGTGGGCCCCGTGAAGGCCGCGGGATAGACGCCGATCCAGACGATGAAGAGCACGAGCGGCACCACGAGCGCCCACTCGCGGGGGCTGAGGTCGTGGAGCCGGCGGTTTTCCTCGTGGGTCACCTCGCCGAAGATCACGCGCTGGTACATCCACAGGAGGTACACCGCCGCGAAGATGATCCCCGTCGTGGCCACGGCGGCCAGACCCCGGTGGACCTGGAACGCGCCGAGCAGGATCAGGAACTCGCCGACGAAGCCGTTGAGGCCGGGCAGGCCGAGCGAGGACAGCACCACCACGAGGAAGAGCGCGGAGAACGCCGGGATCACCTTCCACAACCCGCCGAAGTCGGCGATGAGGCGGGTGTGCCGGCGCTCGTAGATCATCCCGACCATGAGGAAGAGGGCGCCCGTGCTGAGGCCATGGTTCACCATCTGGATGACGGAGCCGACCAGGCCCTGGACGTTCAGCGTGAAGATCCCCAGCACGACGAAGCCCAGGTGGCTCACGCTCGAGTAGGCCACGAGCTTCTTGAGGTCGGGCTGCACCGTGGAGACCCAGGCGCCGTAGACGATGCCGAACACGGCCAGGGCGAGGACGATGGGGCCGAAGGTCAGGCTGGCGTCGGGAAAGATCGGCAGGCCGAAGCGCAGAAAGCCGTACGTCCCCATCTTGAGGAGCACGCCGGCCAGGATCACCGAGCCCGCCGTCGGCGCCTCGACGTGGGCGTCGGGCAGCCAGGTGTGGAAGGGAAACAGCGGCACCTTGATGGCGAAGGCCAGCGCGAAAGCCAGGAACATGAGGTTCTGGCCGAGCCCGGCCGGCACCACCCAGCGCGTCACCGTGGACACGTCGAAGGTGAACGTCCCCGTCGCCACGCCGTGCTGGTAATAGAGCGCGAGGATGGCGACGAGCATGAGCGCCGACCCGACCATCGTGTAGAGGACGAACTTCACGGCGGCGTAGATGCGGTTGGGGCCGCCCCACACCCCGATGACGAAGTACATCGGGATGAGCATCGCCTCCCAGAACACGAAGAAGAGGAAGAGGTCGAGGCTGACGAAGACGCCGACCATGCCCGTCTCGAGGACGAGCATGGCGATCACGAACTCCTTCGTGCGGTCCTCGATGGCGTGCCAGGCCGAGGCGAGCGCGATGGGCATGAGGAACGTGGTGAGCAGCACGAGGAGCAGGCTGATGCCGTCGATCCCGACGTGATACGACGCGCCGAGCGACGGCATCCAGGCCATCTGTTCCTCGAACTGATAGTTGGCCGATCCGGCGTCGAAGCTCAAGTAGAGCCGCAGCGAGATCACGAACGTCGCCGCCGACACGGCGAGGGCGCCCCCGCGCAGCAGGTTGTCGTGGCGGCGCGGAGCGAGCGTCAGCGCGAGCGCCCCGACCACCGGCAGCAACGTCACGATCGAGAGGACTCCGGGCGCGGGCATCATCGCGTCAGCAGGAAGCCGACCAGCAGCACCGCGCCCGCCAGCATCGTGAGTACGTAGTTCACCACGTAGCCGGTCTGAAGCCGGCGGAAGCCCGACGCCCAGGCGACCACCGAGCGGCCGATGGCGTTCACGATGCCATCGACGATGCCGAGGTCGACCTGGCGCGCCAGGAACACCGAGAGCGCATCCAGCGGCTGGACGATCAGCCGGTCGTAGATCCAGTCCACGTAATACGCGTTGAGGAGCAGCGTGTGGATGGGCGTGCGCGGGCGGCCGATCGTGTCGGCTTTGACCGGCGTCGAGACGTAGCGGAACCAGGCGAGCACGATCCCGGCGCTGACCGCGATCGTGCTGAGGACGGCCAGCATCAGGGTCACCCCACCGCTCCACTCGTGCTCGGTCGGCGGAAAGACCGAGGCGAGGAACCGCGCGAAGCGTGTGCCCGCCTCCGAGGGCATCCCCACCGCCCAGCCCGCTACGAACGTCAGCACGGCCAGCACGACGAGCGGCAGCGTCATCACCCACGGCGACTCGTGGACGTGGTGAGCGACCTCGCGCGACATCCGGGGGCCGCCGAAGAAGGCCAGGAAGATCAGGCGGAACGAGTAGAAGGCGGTCATGAACGCGCCCAGCAACAGGAGCGCCCACAGCAGTCGATGATGCCCCGCGTAGGCCGCGTGGAGGATCTCGTCCTTCGAGAAGAAGCCGGCGAAGGGCGGCAGCCCGGCCAGGCCGACGGCGCCGACCGTCATGGTGATCGTCGTCGTCACCATCTTCGGGGCCAGCCCGCCCATCTTGCGCAGGTCCTGCTCGCCGCCCAGGCCGTGGATGACGCTGCCGGCGCCGAGGAAGAGCAGCGCTTTGAAGAAGGCGTGGGTGACGAGGTGGAAGATTCCCGCGGCATAGGCGCCGAGGCCGACCGCCGCGAACATGTAGCCGAGCTGGCTGATGGTCGAATAGGCGAGCACGCGCTTGATGTCGGTCTGGACGAGACCGATGGAAGCGGCGAAGACGGCCGTGATGGTACCGACGACGGCCACGACCTCGAGCGCCCCGCCCGAGCGCTCGAACAGCGCGTGGCTGCGCGCGATCATGTAGACGCCGGCCGTGACCATGGTGGCGGCGTGGATCAAGGCCGAGACCGGCGTCGGGCCTTCCATGGCATCGGGCAGCCAGACGTGCAGCGGCAGTTGCGCCGACTTCCCACAGGCGCCCATGAAGAGCAGGAGCGCGATGGCGGTCGCCGCGCCCGGCGCGAGGTCACCCACCTTGGCGAAGACGTCGCCGTAATCGAGCGTGCCGAGCGCGGTCCACAGCCAGAGGACGCCGAGGCCGAAGCCGAAATCGCCGACGCGGTTGACGATGAACGCCTTCTTGCCGGCGGCGGCCGCGGCCGGGCGCGTGTACCAGAAGCCGATGAGGAGATACGAGCAGAGACCCACCGCCTCCCAGAAAACGTAGAGGACCAGGAAGTTGCCGGCCAGCACCAGCATCGTCATCGAGAACACGAAGAGATTGAGGTAGGCGAAGAAGCGCGCGTACCCGGGATCGTCGTGCATGTAGCCGACGGAGTAGAGATGGATCAGGAACCCGACGCCGGTGACGACCAGCAGCATGACGCCGGTGAGCGGATCGACGTGCGCGTTCACCCACGTTTCGAACTGGCCGGCGACGATCCACGGAAAGAGCTGGGTCGTCGCCGCTGGCCCGCTCCACACGCGCGCGAAGACGACGCACGACGCCGCGAACGATGCGGCGAGCGCGGGCACGGCGATCCAGTGCGCGCGGCGTCCGGTGAAGCGCCCGAAGAGAATGTTGAGGAGGGCGCCGGCCAGAGGACAGGCGGGAATCAACCAGACAGCGGTCGACACCGCGCCAATCTATCGGGGCGACCGGGGGGTGTCAAGCAAGCTGACCCCCGCCGGCGCCCGCTACTTCGCGTCGCGCGTGAGCAGGAACTGAGCCTCGTCGTAGGATTCGGCGGCGAGCTCGCCCAGGCCGCTCTTCTGGTACAGATTGCCGAGCGCCTGGTGCAGCGCCGGCTCGTCGGGATCGCTGGTCAGCGCATCGATCACCACCCGGCGGGCGTCGTGGAGCAGCCCGGCGCTGGCGAGCATCCCCGCCCGCACGACGGCGACCGAGTTGCGCGATGCGCCGCCGGCCAGGCTCTGCGTGAGCGTGGTCAGATCGTCGCCGACCACGCGCGCCTGCTGAGCGTCGAGCACCTCGAACCACGCTTCCTGCGCCGGCTGCTCTCCGGTGGCCACCTCGATGGTGTAGCGCGCGCCCGGGGTCAGCGCGGGGGCGTCCGCCGGATACTCGAGCCGCCCGCCGCCGACGCCCCGGCGCTCGAGGACGGGGCCCGACGGCCCGACGACGCGCACCGTGTATCGCGCGAAGCGGCTCCCCGCCCACTCCAGCGCGAGCGGGCCCGGCAGCACGATCGTGTTGCGGGGCGCGATGACGACCGGCGGCTTGGTCGCGCTGCGCGTGCTGAGGATCGCCGTGGGCGCCTCGCGCTGACCGGCGGCCAGGAAGCCCAGCCCCGCCTGCACCAGCGTGCGCGCCTTCTGCGTGCGCGTGTCGTCGGCGCGCGCCGCGACCGTGTACGGCGAATTCGCCGCCTCGATCTTCACCGTCCCGCCCCCGCTCAGCATGACCACGGCCACCGCATCATCGGTCGCGCGCACGGCGTCGCCGGCCCGGAGCGTCTGCAACGGTCCGGCCCGACGCCAGTCGCCGGTGGACCGGACCTCGACGCGCCCGCGGCCGGTCTTGATCTCGGTGATCATGCCGGCCGTCTCGGTGGACTGCGCGACAGCGACTCCGGCGACGACGAGGAGAACGAGCACCCCGACCAGACGCACCATCATCATCCTCCGTGTTCGGTTGTCCCCAGCAGCTCGTAGAGCTCCACCGGCTCGGCCTTGCCCTTGACCTTCACGGCGCCCCGCTCGGCCACGCTCACGCGGCCCTTCACCGCCGCCAGCGTCGAGCTCGAGATGAGGATCTCCGTCCCCAGCTCCCGGTTCATGCCCTCCATGCGGGCGACCGTGTTCACGGTGTCGCCGAGCACCGAGTACTTCTTCCTCTTCGGCGAGCCCATGTTGCCAGCAAATACGTCCCCGGTGTTGATGGCCACGCCCATGGCCAGCGTGGGGGCCCCCCGCGCCGCCCACGTCCGGTTCAGCTCGACCAGCGCCTCTTGCATGCCCAGCGCGGTCTGCACCGCGTGCCAGGCGTGATCGGGATCGTCGAGCGGCGCGGCATAGATCGCGAGGATCCCGTCGCCGATGAAATCGTTGACGAGGCCGCGGTGGCGCATGATGACGTGGACCATCGCGGTGAAGTACTCGTTCATGATCTCGGAGATCTTGAAGGGGGGCAGCCGCTCGGAGAGCGTGGTGAACCCGCGCACGTCGGACATCAGCACCGAGACCGTGCGCACCTCGCCGCCCAGCCGCGCGCCCTCGCGCAGCACGCGCTCCAGCACTTCCTTGCTCACGTACTGTCCGAAGGCGGAATTGAGCCGCCGTCGGGCCAGGTAGTTCGAGCCCTGACGGTAGAACTTCATGATGGCCAGCGGCGCGATGAAGTCCAGCCAGTAGCCGCGGCTGTACGCCTCGTAGCTCAACGCCACGAAGACGACGACGAGGCCCAGGCTCAGCACGATCACCCAGACCTGGCGCAGCCGAACCGACAGCAGCGAGATCCAGAGGCAGGCGGTGATGAGCAGCGCCATGTTGAGCGTCCACGGCGGCGGGAGCAGGGCTCGGCGCGACAGGAGCGTGTGGACGACGTTCGCCTGGATCTCCACGCCGCTCATCAGCCCCATCGGCGTGCCGTAGAAATCGCGGCTCTCCGCGAAGGTCGCGCCCACCAGCACGATCTTGTTCCGGAACGGATTGTCGGCGTCCGGGCGGACGCCGCTTCGCGCCAGCGCCATGAGGGCGCCCGCCGGAAACGCGGCGAAGGCGCCGGGCTGACCGACGTAGTCGATGCGCCACACCGTGTCGCGCAGCCTCGCCACCGTGATCGCGTCGTGCCGCGTGATCCCCTTCCTCGGATCACCGACCGGCAGCACCACCTCCCGCGAGCCGCCGGTCAGCGCCGTGGCCAGCGTGCTCGGCGAGTAGCCTTCGTATCCGGCCAGCACGGCCAGCGCGAACGACGGGAGGTAGCCGCTGTCGGAGGCCGGCAACACCGGTCGCGCCACGCGGACCAGGCCGTCCGCGCTGAGGGGGGCGTTGGCGAAGCCAAAGAGCGCGCGGAGATCCGGTGAGAACGCCGGCGTCGGTGCGTAGCGGGCCGGCCGCGATTCCTCGATCGGGGTGGCCACGGTGGTGAACACGAGCCGCCCGCCCCGGCCTTCCCACCGTCGCGTCAGGGCCACGAGTGCGCCATCCTCTTCGGGAGTGGTCGCCTTCTTGAGCTGGACGTCGAAACCCACCACGCGGGCGCCGCTCTGGAACAGGAACTCGGCGAGGTCGGCCAGGTACCGCCGGGGAAGAGGCTGGCGCTCCCCCATCTCCTGGAACGCGGCCTCGTCGATGTTCACCAGCACGATCTCGGGCGTCGGAACGCGATCGCGGAAGAAGAGGAAGGCATCGATCGCCCGCGTCTCCCAGCCGGCGAGCCCGCCGAAGCGAGACACCACCGTCACGGCAATGCTGACCGCCACTCCGAGCAGGAGCGAACGGGCCAGCGGCGTGTCCACTCGCCGCAGCCCGGCTCGCAGATTTACCACGGCGCGCCGGTCAGGCCGTAAGCGGCCCAGGCGAACGGATGGGGGAACTGCCGCAGGGTTTCGCGCTGCGCGCCGCTCAGTGCCTCGCCCGGCGCCGCGGATTTCAGCCGCGCGTAGAATTCCCGCATCAGCACGAAGCTCGCGCGATCGTCCACCTTCCACAGCGTGGTCACGACGGCCGGCGTCCCCGCGTAAAGGAAGGCCCGCTGGAGCCCGACCAGGTCATCCCCGCGCGAGAGCTTGCCGAGGCCCGTCTCGCAGGCGGAGAGCACTACCAGCCGCGCGTGCAGATCGAGACCGAAGAGCTCCCGCACCTCGAGGCGCCCGTCCTCCCCTTCGCCGGGCGTGAGCAGCAGCGCCGACGACATCGGCTCGTTCTCGTTCAGCTCGGCGTGGGTGGCGAAGTGCAGCATCCCGGCCCCGCCGGCCAGCGCCTTCACGCGCGCCTCGGTGGCCGCCCCGCGGACGAGCACCGTCGCGCCCGGATACGTGTCGCCCACGACGCGCGCCTCGCGCTCGGCGTAGCGGAGGTTGAGGGCCGAGCCCACGTCGGGGTTCCCGAGGGCGAGCGGCTGGGCGCTCGCCGCGTCCTTGCCGGCGAGGTACTTCAGCACGCTTGCGCTCGGGAGCGTCGCCAGCGCGTAGTCTTCGATGAGCCACCGACCGGCCGGACTCCGGAGCGCCGAGAACGGAAGGTAGTGCAGCACGTCGTGGGGCACGATGAGGAGACGGCTGCCTCGGATCTCGGCGCGGGCCGGCGCCAGCAGCATGTCGTAGAGCGCGGCGGCCTGGTGCTCGATGTCGGCGATCGGCGCCTGGTCGGCGATGGCGGCGCGTAGCGCGCGCACGCGGCCGACGAGGTAGGTGCGGTCGCCCCGTATGGAGAGCGCCTTCGCGCGCTGGCGCTCCACGATCCAGACGATGATGTCATTCGCGCCCACCAGGTATTCGACGAGCGTCGTCCCTTCGGGCAGGAGCCCCTGGATCTCGGCCAGCGTGATCGGCTCGACCGTCATCAGCGAGGCCTGCTCCACGTTTTCCTTGCGTACCCGCTCGAGGAACGTCCGGTACTCCCGGCCGGCCGCCTCGATGGCCTGCTTGGAGGTTTCCGCCTCACTGCCCTCGCCGTCCGAGGCCAGCGCCTGCGCTTCGGCCAGCCGGGCGCGGAGCAGCACCTCCTCCTGCACGAGCGCGCGGGTGCGGCCTTTGGATAGCGTCGTCGAGTTGCCGAGGAGGTCCAGGAAGGCTCGCGCCCGGGCGCGCTCGGCGAAGGCGAAGGCGTCGGCCGGATTTCCCGAGCGGAGCGCCATCCGCACGGCGAACTGATAAATGCCCTGCTTGTCTTCGACGTACCCGCTGCGCAGCGACGACTCCTGCAACGTGCCGCGAATCTCTTCGATGAGGTCCATCGACCGACGGACGGCGGTGACCGCGTCGGCCGTCCGCCCCAGCCCGGCGTAGCTGCGCGCCTCCAGCTGGTGAAGCTGGACGAGCGCGCCCACGCGACCGATGCGCTCGGCCTGGGGCAGCGCCTTCTGGAACTCCGCCAGCGCGGCCCCGGGATCGTTGCGAGCCAGGGCGACCTGGCCGGAGGTGGTGAGGATCTCGAGATCCACCTCGACGAGCCCGACGAGCCGTGCGTACTGGCGCGCGCGCGTGAGCGCGGCCTCGGCGGCGTCCTTGTCCCCGAGTGCGAGCTGGGCCTTCGCCAGCAGCGTCAGGCTATCGGTCGCGTGACGCCGGCCGTTCTCGATCGCCCGGGCGGGTACGCGGGGCGGCGCCGTGCTTACGAAGTTCTCGGCCAGCGTCGCCGCCTCCTGAGCCTGATCACGCGCCGCCACGTAGTCGTGGTCCTGATAGGCGAGCTGGGCGAGCAGCTTGAGCTGTCCCGCGACCCACATCGCGGCGCCTCGGCGGTGGGGCGAGACGGCGGCCCGAGCGTAGGTCAGGCCCTCCGCGTACCATTTCCGAGCCTGGGCACGATCGCCGGAGTTGCGGTAGGCGTTGCCCAACGCCGAGTAGACCGACACGATCATGCCCATCTGGTCATTGCTGGGGTTGGGCTCCTTGCCCAACAAGTCGAAGGCCTTCTGGGCCGACGTGAGGGCTTTTTGGAGCTCGCTCAGCCGAAGCGAGACGAACGCGACGCACGCGTACGCGCTGCCGGCCTCGCCCTGAGCTCCCCGCCGTTCGGCGTCCGCCGCGACCTTCTCGTAGAACGCAAGCGCGGCCCGACCCTCGCTGCGCTCGACGGCCTCCCGGGCGCCGAAGAGCGTGAGCTCGAACTTCTTGCCGTCGGTCGAAGCGTCGACCGGTGACGTGGTGCTCGGAGCGGGCGGGTCAAGCCGACGCCCGCCACCCCCGCGCCCACGTCCCCCTTGCGCGGCGACAGGCGTGGACCACGCCAGCATCAGCGCCACCAGCACGGCCGCGAGCAGGAGCCGTCGAGTGCTCGGCACCAGCCGATCATGGCTCGATCGAGGGCGGCGCCGCAACATGCGCGTGCTATGATGCCGCTCGTGCCTCGGCGGTCCCGCACGAAATTCTGGTTGGTGCTGGCTCTCCTCCTCGTGGTCGCGGCGATCGGCTCGGTGTCGTACCTCGTCTGGCGGCAGTCCGTGCCCGGCGTTCGCGTCAGCGCGACCGTGCCGCGCTTCGTCGGTCAGAAGACACCGCTGACCGTCGTCATCGAAGCCGCTCGTGGTCGCGTCGCCGCCGCCGACGTGCGCGTCGCCCAGGGCGGCAAGTCGGTCGTGGTCGCCCGACACGACGGGGCCGCCGCGCCCCGCCTCGAGCTGCCGGTCGCGCTGGAGCCGACGGCCGCCGGACTCCGCGAGGGCGCTGCCACCGTCGAGGTGTGGGCGCGTGACGACTTCTGGCGCCCGTGGCGCGGGCAGGAGCGCGCGGTCGCGACGTTCCCGGTGACCGTCGATCTGACCCCGCCCCCGCTCGAGATCGTCGCGGCGACTCCGTACGTGGCGCCTGGCGGCGCTGGCCTGGTCGTCATCCGCGCCGGTGATGCGGCGCGTGCCGACACGCGCGTCGGGACACTCAGCTTCCCCACGTTTCCCCTGGGAGCCCAGGGCACGCGCGTCGGCTTCTTCGCGCTGCCCTACGATCTGGCCGGCGGAACCGCGCTCTCGGTGACGGCGGCCGACGAGGCCGGCAACGCGGCGACGCGCGGAATCCCGGCCGAGATCCTGCCCCGCCGCTTCCGCCGCGACACGATCGAGATCAGCGACGCCTTTCTGAACGCGAAGGTTCCCGAGCTCCTGCCCCAGCGCCCACCCACGCAGTCGCTGGTGGAAGGCTTCCTCGTGATCAACCGCGATCAGCGGAAGTTCGCCGAGGAGGAGAAGCGTCGCGTGGCGGCGAAGACCGCGGACAAGCCGCTGTGGGAGGGCGCCTTCGTCCAGCCCCGCAACACCAAGGTCTTCTCGAACTTCGCGGAGACGCGCACGTACCGCTATCAGGGGCGCGAGATCGACACCCAGGTGCACGTCGGCTTCGATCTGGCCTCCACGAAGCAGGCGGCCGTGCCCGCCGCCAACAAGGGCGTCGTCGCCTTCGCCGGGCCCCTCACCATCTACGGCAACACCGTGATCATCGACCACGGCCTCGGGCTGCAAACGCTCTACGGCCACCTCTCGTCCGTCGCGGTCAAGGTCGGCGACGCCGTGGCGAAGGGCCAGGAGCTCGGCCGCAGCGGCGCGACCGGGCTCGCCATCGGCGACCACCTCCACTACGAGGTCCTGGTCCACGGCGTGTCGGTGACGCCGATCGAGTGGTGGGACGCCAAGTGGATTCGCGACCGTGTCAGCGGCCCGCTGAAGGCGGCCGGCATCGACGTGGCCGGCCTCGAGCCGTCGAGCGAGGACCGCTCGAGCTCCGGGCGGGCGCGCTAGAAGCTCCCGAACTTCTCGTAGGCGGCCAGCGGCACCATCCCGCGCTTGACCGCCGTCCGCACTTTGTTCTCCGTGCCCACCAGCTTCTCGCAGCGCACGAGCACTTCGTGGGCGGCCCGGCGGGGGACGATCACCACGCCGTCGAGGTCGGCGACGATCACGTCGCCGAGCGCGACGCGCACGCCGCCGATCGTGAGCGGCTGGCCCCAGTCACTCACGCGCCAGCGCGGGACCGAATCCTGAGGCGTGCGGTAGCGCACGAAGGTCGGGAAGCGAATCCGGCTGATGGAGGCCGCGTCGCGGGTGGCGCCGTCGATCACCGCGCCCCGCACGCGACGCGATCTCAGCCACTCGGCGGAGAGCTCGCCGAAGTGGGCGGCCGTGGTGTCGTTGGCGGCCAGCACGAGCACGGAGTCGGCCGGGACGGCGCCCAGCATCTTCAGGAACTGGCGCAGCGTCGCGTCGCGCTCGCGCGGGCCGCTCCGGCGGCCTCGCCCACGCGCCGTGAAGGCGTAGCCGGCGGCGCGCATGTCGGGCGTCAGCGGCTGGATGGCGGCGGGCAGCGTCTGGCGCTGCAGGCCCATCTCGTCCATCACGTCGGTGATGGCGGCGGTGTAGATGCGGGCGAAGCGGCGCGGCAGATTGTCGGATCGCGTGGTCATGCGCCCTAGAGTAGAGCAGCGCGGCGAGCGCGCGAAGTCTTAACGGAAGCGGGCCGGCTGAAGAAGCGCGCGAGGCGGCACGTAGTCGCCAACGACGCCCAGGAGCAGATCGAGCAGGGCCGGGCTTCGGACGAGCACGCGGGCGGTGAGATTGGCCAGCCCTCGCCGGGCCACGACGAACTGAAGGGCCCGCGTGAAGCGGGCCTTGGCGGTGAAGACGCGATCACGGGCGCGCTGGTAGGCGGCCAACCGCTCCACCGAGCAGTCTCCGGCCGTCACGGCATCCGCCGCCACCTCCGATGCCAGCTCGGCGGCGCGTAGCGCGCTGAAGACCCCCTCGCCGGTGAGCGGATCGTAGAATCCGGCGGCGTCGCCGACGAGCAGGACACCGCCGACGGCGGGCGGCACGACCTCGTAGGCGAGCGGCCCCATCGCCTGCACCGGCGCGATGCGCTCGGCGCCGGTCACGCGGCGAGCCAGGTGCGGCATCTGGCCCACACGCGCGGCGAAGAAATCGTCGAGCCGGTGACTCCACGCCGCCGCGTCCCGGCGGGGAACCACGACGCTCATGTTGACCCGATCGGGCGCGACCGGGTTGAGGATCGCGTAATCGGGCGGGTCGATGAAGATCTCGCCGACCTCGCCGCACTCGCTCACGCCCCGGACGTACGTCATCAGTGCCATCCGCTGCCAGCGATGCGGGCGCTGGAGGTCGAGGCGCCGGGCCACCACCGAGCCGCGGCCGTCGGCCGCGACGACGAGGGGTGCCCGGAAGACGTGGACGCGCGTGGCCGCGTCCATCGCCTCGACGCCGACCACCTGGCCGTCCTCCACGAGGACGTCGGTCACGCGCGTGCGCTCGCGGACATCGACGCCGAGCGCCCGGACGCGATCGACGAGGATCGCGTCGAGGATCTCGCGCCGGAGCGCCAGCGCGTGGTCACGATAGGGCCGCCAGGGTCCGATCGCCCGGTAGGCGCCCGCGACCGTCGTGCCGTCGGGCGCGCTGATCCGCATACCGCTGAGCGGCGTCGCCCCGGCGCCGTCCACGGCCTTCAGCGCGCCGAGCCGGTCGAGGATGCGGAGCGTCTCGGGGCTCAGGTATTCGCCGCAGATCTTCGGTCGCGGGAAGCGGGCGCGATCGAGGACGAGGATCCGGAGCCCGCGCTCGGCGAGGAGGATGGCGGTGGCGGCGCCGGCGGGACCGGCGCCGACGACGATGACGTCGAACGTCACGCGCTCACCGCGATGATGCGTCCGAGCCACGGGTAGCGCCGCACCACGAGGTTCGCGATGCCCGCCTTCTCGGCGAGCTGCCGCAGCTCGGCGGGCGAATACGACCTTCGCACGGACAACGGGCCGTCGTCCCACGAGTACCGATGCCGGGTGAACAACCGGGTGGCGAGCCAGACGAGGACGAGCGTCAAGCGCGTGCGCCACAGATCGTTGACGATGACGGCCCCCCGCGCCACCGTCCGCATCTCGGCCAGACAGCGCACGGCGGCGGCGCGCTCGAGGTGGTGGAGCGTCAACGACGTCGTCACCACGTCGGCCGCGCCCTCGCGCAGCGGCAGCGCGGTCGCGTCGGCGCGCACGACGAGCGCCCCCGCTTCGGCGACCATGGCTTCACGATCGACGACGATGATGCGCGCGTCCACGCCCCGCCGGCCCGCCCAGGCCCGGAGCCGGCACCCGAAGTATCCGCGACCCCCGCCGACGTCCACCACGACGAGCGGCCCGGAGGCCTGGCGCTGGCGAAGGACGCGGGCGATCACGCGCAAGGTCAGCCAGTAGCCACCGAACCACGCGTTGAGCCGGTCGACGTCGGCGAGCGAGGCTTCACGATCGGCGGCCGGCACCGGCCCATCGAGATGCTCGAGCGCGCGCTCCGCTCTCTTCATCTCCGAACCATTTCACCGCTCGGCTCGCCGCCCGGGCGCGGCTCACCTCGCACTACCACGAGAGCAACGCCCCTTCGGCGGCGAAGCCGGGGCCGAGCCCGATCATGACGCCCCACTCGCCGGGTACCGGTGACTCCTCGCGCAGCATCTCCTCGAGCACGAAGAGGATCGTGGCCGACGACATGTTGCCGTACCGACGGAGGACCGACCGCGAGTGGCGCATGACCGTGTCGTCGACCGCGAGCAGTGTGCGCGCCCGATCGAGGACACGGCGGCCCGCCGAGTGCAAGACCCAGTAGCGCACGTCCTCGCGCTTGAGGCCCTGGGCGTCCATGAGCACCTGCGCCATCTCGCCGAGCATCGTGGCGCCGATGCGGCGGACGTCCTTGGAGAGGATCACCCGGGGCCGTCCGCCTGGATACTCGAAGCCCATGGCATCCAGGTGCTCGGGACGGAACAGTGTTCGGTGGGCGACCACGCGGGGGCCACGGCCCTCGGTGGACAGCGCGAGCGCGCCGGCGCCGTCGGCGAAGATGGCGTGGGCCACCGCCGATTCCAGGCGATCGTCGAGGAAGTAGGCGGCCGAACAGATCTCGACGGCGACGACCAGCGCGCGGTGGCTCGGAAAGGCGCACAGGTGGTTCCACGCCTGTTGGAGCGCCACCATGGCCGAGGCGCAGCCGGTGTCCCCGATGTGCGCGCGCTGGACGTCGGGGCGGCAGCCGAGCCGGCCGACGAGGTGCGCGTCGACACTGGGCGTGAGCCGCGCCGTGCACGTCGTGGTGGCGACGAAGTCCACGTCGGCGGCCTGCCAGCCCGCCCGCTCCAGCGCGCGCCGGGCGGCGGCTTCCGACAGCGCCAGCGCGCCCTCGCGCGCGCGGGCGGCCAGCTCGTCCACACTCTCGTCGGGCCGCAGCCGCTCGCGGGGGATCCAGAGATAGCGGCTCTCGATGTCGCTGCGCTCGAAGAAGGCGCGCCGCTGGGCATCGGTGTAACCGGCGGCGGCCATGATGTCGGCCTGCGTGTAGCGGTGGGGCGGCGTCGCCGTCGCGACCGCCGCGATCTTCGGGATTGGCATGCGTCCTCCGACGTCCCGGAAATCCGATAAGATAGCCTGCGATTTCGAGGATACTGCGAGGACGCGCGCCATGCCACTCTTCAGCTTCGAAGGAAAGACGCCCCGCGTGCATCCCACGGCGTTCATCGCGCCCACCGCGGTGCTGATCGGCGACGTGACCGTCGAGGAGAACGCGTCGGTCTGGTACAACGCGGTGCTGCGCGCCGACTTCGGGCCCATCGTGGTCCGCCGCGGCGCCAACGTCCAGGACTGCGCGGTGGTCCACGTGACGTCGGCGTATTCGGTGGAGATCGGCGCCGGCGCCACCATCGGCCACACCTGCGTCGTGCACGGCGCGACGATTGCCGAGGAGGCGCTCGTCGGCAACGGATCGACCGTGCTCGACGGCGCGCGCATCGGCGTTCGCGCGATGGTGGCAGCCGGCGCGCTCGTCACACCCGGCACCGACATTCCCGACGGCATGCTCGCCCTGGGCGCGCCGGCCAAGGTCAAGGGCCCGCTGGCGGGAACACCCGCCGAGCGCTGGGTGCAAGCCAATCCCGCCGGCTATCAGGCGCTCGCCCAGCGTCACCGCACGGGTGTGGCGCCGGCGTGACCATGGCCCACCCCGGCCACTTCGAGCGCCACTTCACCGGCAATCAGATCGTGCGCGATCTCGTGCTGGGGATGGCCGACGGCCTCACCGTGCCGTTCGCGCTGGCGGCCGGGCTCACCGGCGCCATCGAGACGACGTGGATCATCGTCGTCGCCGGCTTGGCCGAGATCGCCGCCGGCGCCATCGCCATGGGCCTGGGCGGGTATCTCGCCGCGCGCAGCGAGGCCGAGCACTACGAGAGCGAGCGCGCGCGCGAGTACCGGGAGGTCCGCGAGAAGCCTGAGGCGGAGATGGCCGAGGTGATGGAGGTGCTCGAGACGTACGGCGTGAAGCAGGAAGAGGCGCGCCCCCTCGTCGACTCCCTGCGGCGCAACCCGCAGGGCTGGGTCGATTTCATGATGCGCTTCGAGCTGGGGCTGGAGCGTCCCGATCCGCGGCGCGCCGTGCGCAGCGCGGTGACCATCGGCGGAGCCTACGTCGCCGGCGGCCTCATCCCGCTCTGGCCGTACATGGTCGTCGGGCGCGCCGTGAGCGCCCTCGGCGTGTCCACCGTCGTCACGCTGGTCGCGCTGGCGGTGTTCGGCTACGTCAAGGCGCGCTTCACCGGCGCGCCGCCGGTGCGAAGCGCCGTCCAGACCGTGATCATCGGCGGGCTCGCCGGCTTCGTGGCGTTCCTCATCGCGTGGTCCATCACGTGATCAAGCGCATCGCGTTCCTCGTCTTCCCTCACCTCACCTTCCTCGACTTCGTCGGAGCCTACGACGCCCTCCGCCGCGTGGCCTCGCTCGGCGTCGATCCGGAGGTGACACACCGGATCATCGGCACGGCCCCGGAGATCGTCGACGACAGCGGGCTCGTGATGAAGCCCGACGCGGTGTACGAGGATTTGCGCGACTTCGACCTGCTCTATGTCCCCGGCGGCTTCGGCACGCGCCGGCTCGTCGACGACGAGCGCTGCATCGCGTACCTGAAGTCGTGGGGGTTCGAGCGCCCGCTGGCCTCGGTGTGCACGGGGGCGCTCCTGCTCGGCCGCGCCGGCTATCTCACTGGCAAGCGGGCCACCACCCATCACGGAGCCTACGATCTGCTTCGTCCGTACTGCAGGGAAGTCGTCATCGATCGCCGCGTGGTGGACGAGGGCGTCGTCGTCACCGCCGGCGGCGTGGCCTCGTCCCTCGACCTCGGGCTGTATCTCGTGGAGAAATTCTGGGGCCGGCCGGCCCGGGAAAAGATTTCCACCCAGATGGAGTATCGAAGCTACTCGCCGGTCTGACGACCCGAAGCGGCGCGCGCCGGTGATCAGACGCGCGTGGCGTGACGGTACTTGTCGGTCGACAGCATCGCGAAGATGCGGGTGAGCAGCTCCTCGTGGTCCGTCACGTTGTGGGGAAAGATCGCGAACTCGCCGGCGTCGGCCAGATCCACCGTGCCGAGGCGCTCTCCGCGCGGCGAGCCGAGGACGACCGCCTGGAAGCACGACCGCCCGTGATCCGGATGGTCGGTCACGAGCACCGAGCGCAGGGCCGGCCAGTGCCGGCGCGCGAGCACGAAGACGGAAGCGTCCCGGCGCTGGTTCTCCAGCGCGATGAACTGCTCGACGAACGGCCGGTAGGTCACCTCGAGGAGGAACTCCCGCTCGTTGCCGTCGTCGGCCACGAGGGCGGCGTGGAACGACGGCGTCCAGTCATCGCGGATGAAGCGGAGGCCGGGCTCGTTCTGGAAGGGGCGGACGCGGTAGCGGGCGCGGCGGAAGATGGACTCCACCAAGGCGACGGCAATGCGGTCCTTCGCGTCGTACAGATCCATGGCGCCCGTGCCTTTCGAGCAAGAGCCGCGCCAGACCGGCCCGCCACAGGAGTCTCGATGTTTCGCAGAGTTCCCGCGATGGATCACCGTCGGCGGGTGTCAACGTGGCCAACCACCGTCGGCGGCCGGACAGATGGTCAGCGCTTCAACGGCCCCGGAACTTGGGCGCGCGCTTCTCCTTGAAGGCGGTCACGCCCTCGGCGTGGTCGGCCGTCTGGCGGACGATCGACATGTGCGAAGACACGAGATCGAGGTGCGTGCGGAGGTCGAGCTTGAGGCTCTGATACACGAGGCGCTTGATCATCCGGATCGGCACCTGAGGGCCGTCCGCGACCTGGTGGGCGAAGGCGTAGGTCGCCTCCCTCAGCTCGGCGGCCGGCACCACGCGGTTGACGATGCCCAGGCGCAGCGCTTCCGGCGCCTCGACGAAGTCCGCCGTCCACAGCAGCTCGAGGGCCTTGGCGGGACCGACCAGGCGAGGCAGGAAGAACGTATCGCCGTCGCCGGGGACCAGCCCCACCTTGACGTAGCCGGTGGAAAACCGCGCATCGGCGGCGGCGATGCGCACGTCGCACATGAGGCACATGCCCATGCCGGCGCCCACGGCCACGCCGTTGACCATGGCGATGACCGGCTTGTCCATCGCCTCCAGCGTCTTCGGCACGCGGTGGATCTTCTCCCAGAGCTGATTCTTGTGCTCGAGTGGCGTGGGGGCGCCCTCGCCCATGCGGCCCACGTCGCCGCCGGCGCAGAACGCGCGGCCGCTTCCGGTGACGATCACCACGTTGACGCTGTCGTCGCTCTGGGCCTCGCCGAGCGCCCCCACCCACGCGTCGATCATCGGGCCCGTGAAGGCGTTGAGCTTGTCGGGGCGGTTGAGCGTGATGGTCGCGATGCGGTCCTTCACCTCGTAGAGTAAATCGCTCATCGTCAGTCCTTCGGCAGGCCGAGCACGCGCTCGCCCAGAATGTTTCTCAGGATCTCCGACGTGCCGGCGCGGATGCCGCTGCCCCGCGCGAGCAGCTCGTAGAATTCCCACTGGCCGTCGTCGGGCGCCCACGGTGAGCCCTGGGCGATCTGCGAGTACGGACCGATGATTTCGGTGCCGACCTGGGCCAGCTCCTGGTCGAGCTGGCTCCAGAAGAGCTTCGACGTCGAGCCTTCCGGTCCCGGTTGTCCGCCCTTGAGGATCCTGGTGAGGCTGCGGTACGCGCTGAGCTGCAGCGCCTGCTCCCCGATCCAGAGCGCGGCCACCTTCTGGCGCACGATGGGATCGGCCGCGCGCCCACGCTCCCGCACGAGGGCGAGCAGCCGGTGGAGCGCGTTGCGCAGCGAGATGTGGCGGATGAAGGTCAGCGCGTCGCGCTCGTAGGCGAGCGTCGTGAGCGCGACGCCCCAGCCCTCGTTGAGCTTGCCGACGAGGTTCTCGCGCGGGACACGCACGTTGTCGAGGAACATCTCGTTGAATTCGGCCTCGCCGGTGATCTGGCGCAACGGCCGCAGGCTCACGCCGGGCGACTTCATGTCCATCAGGAGGAAGCTGATGGACTTGTGCTTGGCGGCGTTGGGGTCGGTGCGCACGAGCACGAAGCACCAGTCGGCCACGTGGCCCATGCTCGTCCAGACCTTCTGACCGTTGATCACGAAATGATCGCCGTCGAGGACGGCGCGAGTCTGCAAGTTGGCGAGGTCGGAGCCGGCGTTCGGCTCGGAGAATCCCTGGCACCACATTTCGTCGGCGCTCAGGATCTTCGAGAGGAAGCGCGTCTGCTGCGCCGGCGTGCCGTGCTTCATCAAGGTCGGACCCAGCATGCTGACCCCGCCGCGGTTGACGATCTGCGGCGACTCCGCCCGCGCCATCTCCTGGTAGAGGATGATGACGTCGACCAGGGACGCCCCGCGGCCGCCGAACTCGCGCGGCCAGTCGATCCCGATGTAGCCCGCCTCGAACATCGTCTTCTGCCAGGCGCGCAGCTTCCGCACTTCTTCGTGGTCGGCCCGCGACGCCGCGAAGGCGCGGCCGCGGAGGTCGTCGGGCAGATTCGTCTCCAGCCACTGGCGGACTTCTTTGCGAAAGGCTTCCTGCTCGGCTGTGAAGTCGAAGTCCATCGCTTACCCTGGTATCCCGATCATTTCACCGCTCGCCTCGCCGCGATCGTTGCTATCTCGATCATGTCACCGCTCGCCTCGCCGCGCGACGCGGCTCGGCTCGCACTACCACGTCACACACCCGCCGTCGACCATCAAGGCCTGGCCGGTGATGTAGCGCGCGTCCTCGGAAGCGAGGAACACGGCGGCGTTGCCGATGTCCTCGGGCATCTGCTCGCACTTCATCGGGACGATCTCGGTCACGCGCTTCTCGAAGACCTGGCGCGGGGTCATGCCGGCGAAGGCCGGATTGGTCGAGGCAATGTGTGCGGCCAGCTTCTGCCAGAAGTCCGTCCACAGCACGCCGGGGCAAATGGCGTTCACGGTGATCCGGTGCACGGCCAGCTCCTTGGCCACGATGCGCGTGAACGTGATGACGCCCTGCTTGGCCACGCTGTAGGGAGGCATCGTCAACGCGGACAGCGGCCCGGCGATCGACGCGATGTTGATGATGCGGCCGGCCTTGCGCTCGATGAAGTAGGGTGTGATGGCCTTGCAGGTGAGGAAGACCGATTTCGTATTGACGGCGAAGGTCCGGTCCCAGTCCTCCTCGGTGTTGTTGGTGAAGGGCAGGCCGGGCGGCGAGGCCATGCCGGCGTTGTTCACGAGGATGTCGATCCGGCCCAGCACCTCGCGCGCGCGGTCCACCATCATCTTCACGTCGGCGGAGCTGGTCACGTCGGTCTTCAGGGCGAATGCCTTGCGCCCCAGCGCCTTGACCTCGTCGACGACCTTCTCGGCGTTGAGGGCCTGGATGTCGGGGATGGCGATGTCGGCGCCCTCGCGCGCCATGGCGAGCACGATGCCGCGCCCGATCCCGCTTCCTCCGCCCGTCACGATCGCAACCTTGCCGGCGAGCCGCATGCGATTCCTCCGATTGTCTCTATAATCAAGCGCCGCAGGAGGGCCCCCATGACACCACGACCGCTTCGCAGCCGCAACTGGTTCGGACGCCTCGACCTCGATGGCTTCGCCCATCGCTCGTGGCTCAAGACCGAAGGGTTCAGCGACCACGTCTTCGACGGCCGCCCCGTGATCGGGATCGCGAACTCGTCGTCGGAGCTGACCAACTGCAACGCGCATCTCCGCCAGGTCGCCGACGCCGTGAAGCGCGGCGTGTGGAGCGCCGGCGGGTTCCCCCTGGAGTTTCCGACGATCTCGCTCGGCGAAGTCCTGATGAAGCCGACCACCATGCTGTTCCGGAATCTCATGGCGATGGACGTCGAGGAATGCATCAGAGCGTATCCCCTCGACGCGGTGGTCTTGCTCTCGGGTTGCGACAAGACCACGCCCGCCATGTTGATGGGCGCGGCGTCGGCCGACGTGCCGGCCATCATGGTGACCGGCGGCCCGATGTTGAGTGGCAAGTGGCGCACCGAGGAGCTCGGCTCGGGCACCGATCTCTGGCGCTTGTGGGCGGAGCGGCGCGCCGGCCGTCTCACGGACGAGGAGCTGTGCGAGGCGGAATCGTGCATGTCGCGCTCGGCCGGGCACTGCATGGTCATGGGCACGGCGTCGACGATGGCCTCGATGGCCGAGGCGCTCGGCATGACGCTCTCCGGCAACGCCGCCATTCCCGCGTCCGACTCGCGGCGGATGGCGCTGGCCGAGCTGTCCGGCCGGCGCGCCGTCGAGATGGCGCTCGGCGGCGGCCCCAAGCCGTCCGAGATCCTGACCGCCAAGGCCTTCGACAACGCGATCCGCGCCGACATGGCGATCGGCGGCTCCACCAACGCCGTCATCCATCTCGTCGCCATCGCCGGCCGCGTCGGGATCGAGCTGCCGTTGCGCCGCTTCGACGAGCTCTCCCGGACGACGCCGCTGCTCGTCAACGTGCGCCCCTCGGGCAAGTACCTCATGGAGGACTTCTTCTATGCCGGCGGCCTGCCCGTCGTGCTCAAGGAGCTGCTGCCCTTGTTGCACGGCGACGCGCTGACGATCACCGGCACGTCGCTCGGCGACAGCGTCGCCGGCGCGCGCTGCTGGAACGAGGACGTGATCCGACCGCTGGCGATGCCCATCGCGGTCGAAGGCGGCACCGTGATCCTCACCGGCAACCTCTGCCCGGGTGGCGCCGTGCTCAAGCAGTCGGCGGCGTCGCCCCACCTGCTGGTGCACCGCGGCCGCGCCGTGGTGTTCGAGGATCATCAAGATCTGCATCGCCGCATCGACGATCCCAACCTGCCGGTGGAGGAGACGTCGGTGCTCGTCCTCAAGCAGGCCGGGCCGCGCGGCGCCCCCGGGATGCCCGAGTGGGGCGCGGCGCCGATTCCCGCCAAGCTGCTGCGCCGCGGCGTGAAGGACATGGTGCGCATCTCCGACGCCCGCATGAGCGGCACGTCGTACGGTACCGTCGTCCTGCACGTGTCACCCGAATCGGCGGTGGGTGGGCCGCTGGCGCTCGTTCGCGACGGCGATGAGATCGAGCTGGACGTGCCGAAGCGCACCCTCACGCTTCGCGTGAGTGACGACGAGCTGGCCCGGCGCCGGGCCGCGTGGACGCCGAGGCCGCCGCACTTCAGCCGCGGTTACGGCCGGCTCTTTCTCGATCACGTGCTGCAGGCCAACGAGGGCTGCGACTTCGATTTCCTGCGCGGGCGCACGCCGGTCCGCCTGGAGGACACGGCCGGGCCGTCGCACGCCTGATCAGGGTGACCTGCCCGGCCGCCGGGCGCGTGAATCCCCTTCCCGCCCTGGCGTATCTCAAGGCGCGTGAAGGTGATTGAGCTCTGGCGCTACCCGGTGAAGTCGATGGCCGGCGAGCCGTTGACCGAGGCGACACTGGGTCTCACCGGTATCGCCGGTGATCGTCTCGTCCACGTCGAGGACGCTTCGGGACGCGTCCTCACCGCCCGGACTCACCCCCGCCTGCTCGGGCTGCGCGCCACGCTCGGTGCCGACGGCGAGCCATGGGTCGACGATCGAAGGTGGGACTCCCCGGAAATCTCCGACGCCGTGCAGCGCGCGGCCGGCAGTGGCGCGTGCCTCGTTCGCAATGGGCAGGGCGACGTCTTCGACGTTCTCCCCCTCAGCATCCTGACCGATGGCGCGATCAAGTCTCTTGGTGTGGATCGCCGGCGGCTGCGCCCGAACATCCTGGTCGGTGGCGCCGAGGGCCTCGCCGAGCGCGCGTGGCCGGGACGGCGCCTCGCGATCGGCGCGGCCATCATCGGCGTGCGCAAGCTGCGCGGCCGGTGTGTCATGACCACCTACGATCCGGACACTCAGGCGCAGGATCTCGGCGTGCTGGAGCGAATCGTCTCCGACTTCGGCGGGCGGATGGCGCTCGACTGCTGGGTTATCGCGCCGGGCTCGATCGCGATCGGCGACGAGGTGACGCTGCTCTGATGTTCTGATGGTCGCCTCGCGACTGGCGGGGCCCAGCCCGCTCGGGTCGCTCGGCTCCTAATGCGGCGAGCGCGGCGTCGAGTGAGCCACCCGACTGGCGCAACGCCCGAGCGGCGACGCCCGGCGAGGAGCCCGTGCGCGCGATGAGGATGGCTGCCCGGACGTTCCTGCCTGACGCCGTCAGCGCGCGCTGGGCGCGAGGCGTCGGCACGCGGCCCAGCTCGGCGACCAGACGGAGCGCGCGCTCCCGCAGCTTCCGCGATCGCGGCTGGACGTCGATCATCCGGTTGCCGTAGACGCGTCCGAGCCGCGCCATGCTCGCGGTCGTCAGCGTGTTCAGCACGAGCTTCGTCGCCGTGCCGGCCTTGAGCCTGGTCGACCCGGCCAGCACCTCCGGGCCGGGTGCGGGCGCGATGATGATGGTCGTTTTTTTCCGTCGCGGCGCGTTCGCAGAGCCTCCCGCGCCCGACGTTCGGGTAAATAACGCGCTCCGTGGATTACAGGAGACGAGAATGGTCGCGGCGCCCTGACGCCGCGCCGCCGCGAGCGCGCCGCGAACGAACGGCGTCACGCCACTGGCCGACACGCCGACCACGACGTCGCCGCGTCGCACACGCCGCCGCACCGCGCGCTTCGCCGTCGCCGCGTCGTCCTCGGCGCCTTCCCGCGAGCGAAAGACCGACGAGCGACCGCCGGCCATGATCGCCTGGACGAGCGAGGGCCTCGTGCCGAAGGTCGGCGGGCACTCGGCAGCCTCCAGCACGCCCAGACGGCCGCTGGTGCCGGCGCCGACGAAGAAGAGCCGTCCACCGTGAGCCAGCGCGGCGACGATGGCATCGACCGCGCGGGCGATCGCATGGCTCACGCGGCCGACGGCGCGAACGGCGCGCGTGTCTTCGCGATTCATGAGGCGCGCGATGGCTTCAGGATCCATGCGATCGAGCGCGGCGCTTGCGCGGTTGCGGCGTTCGGTGGCGAGCCGGTCGTAGCGGGGCGTGCGCGCCATCCCGCTCGCATCCTACCTCGGTTCTCATCGATGTCGGCTACCATCGGGATCGTGCACGTCGAGACCGGGCTGGAAGCGCTCGTCCGTCGCCGCGGCTCGCTCCTCCGCGGCCGCCGCTTCGGCCTCATCGCTCATCAGGCATCGGTCGATTCACGCCACGAGCATGCCGCCACGCTGCTGGCCGACCTGCCGCGGTCGCACCTCGTTCGTCTATTCGCGCCCGAGCACGGTCTGTGGGGAGCGGCGCAGGACCACGCTCCAATCGCTGGAGCGCGCGACCCCGTGACCGGCCTGCCGGTGGTGAGTCTCTATGGCCGGCGCCGGGCACCGACCCCCGCAATGCTGCGCGGGCTCGACGCCCTCGTCGTCGATCTGCAGGATGTCGGCGCCCGCTATTACACGTTCGTGTGGACGATGGCGCTGGCGATGCCGGTGTGCGCGCGCGCCGGAGTGCGCGTCATCGTGCTCGATCGACCGAACCCGCTCGGCGGTGCCGTCGAGGGCAACGTCCCCGATCCGGCGTTCGCGTCGTTCGTCGGTCTCTATCCCCTGCCGGCCCGTCACGGGATGACGATCGGTGAGCTGGCCGCGTATCTCAATGCCGAGCACCGTCTCGGCTGCGACCTCACCGTGGTCGGCATGCGCGGCTGGCGACGGTCGATGCAGTGGGAGGACACGGGCCTGCCCTGGGTCGCGCCGTCGCCGAACATGCCGACGCCCGACACCGCGCGCGTCTATCCAGGCGGATGCCTGTACGAAGGAACGAATCTCTCGGAGGGCCGGGGCACGACGCGGCCGTTCGAGTGGGTCGGCGCGCCGTACCTCGATGCTCACGCCTTCGCTGACGACCTGAACCGCCGGCGGCTGCCCGGCGTGCACTTCCGCCCGGCGCGCTTCGCCCCGACGTTCCACAAGTGGGCCGGACGGCTCTGCGGCGGTATCCAGATCCACGTGACGGATCGGAGCTCGTTCAAGCCGTTCCTCACGGGATTGGGGGTCGTGGCAAGCGCGCGGCGGCTGGGGCGACGGCAGTTCCGGTGGCGCCGACCGCCGTACGAGTTCGAGCATCGGCGGTTGCCGATCGACATCCTGTGTGGGACCGACAGGATCCGCCGCGCGATCCAGCGCGGCGAGCCTCTGATGAGCCTGGAGCGGCGGTGGCAGCCGGCGCGCGCGGCCTGGTTGACCCGGCGCGCGCGCTGGCTCACCTACCGCTGAGTGATCAGTTCGAGAACAGTCGGCCGAAGAAGCCCTTCACGCTCGCGCCGACCTGGTTGGCGCTCTCCTTGACGTTGCCTTCTTTCAGGTTGCCCCAGACGCCCTTGGCCGGTGGCTCGGCCGCCTTGCCGGCTTCCTTGAACTTCTCGCCGGTGAACTTGGCGCTCTCGACGACCGTCTTGCCGATGCCCTTGGCCGTGTCCTCGACACCGTCGCCGATCTTTCCTTCGCCGATCTTCTTCGCGCCTGATTCGACCTGACTCGCGGCGGCCTTCACTTTCGATTCGTCGGCGGCCCCCGCGGGCAGGGCCCAGGCGACAACGGCGCCCAGGGCAAGCACGCTGATCATTCGCCTCATGACGTCACCTCCTGATCTGCGACCTCAGTCCAGCACATCGTACCAGCCGGGCGGGTCGCCGGACAGCAGACGGCCCGCCCCACCGTTGCCGGCGAGGCGGGCCGTTGGTTTCTTCCCGTCGAGCTAGCTGGCGTAGCCGCGCGAGCGCATGCA
>WNEY01000510.1_pt1 | contig 24426 bp, 18 predicted proteins | sample 5400531 | NCBI WGS metagenome assembly WNEY01 (sample SAMN13153338, study PRJNA577476) | soil metagenome | isolation source: 200 cm saprolite under Douglas fir tree site 1 | place: USA:California | collected 2015-04-18
CGGTGCTTGGTGATCTTCTTCATCTCGTCGTTGTACTGCGCGCCGCCTGAAATCGATCCGGCGCCCCAGACGACCGTGCAGTTGTCGTGGGTGACGACCGCCTTCACGCCCGGCAGCGCGAGCGCCTTCGACGTGTCGATGCGCCGGATGCGGGCATGCGGGTGCGGGCTGCGAAGCACGCGCGCGTACAACATGTTCGGCAGCAAGACGTCGGCCGTGTATGTCGCCTTGCCGGAGACACGCTCCGCCGCGTCGATGCGCGCCGTGGCATTCCCGACGACGTTCAACGCGGCAACCGCCGAACCCGCAGAGGAGATCTTGGTCGGCGTCGGCGCGTTCCGCGCCGATCGTGGCTGTCCGGCCGCGACGGTGGCTGCGACGTAGTGGTTGTAGTTCGAGCAGCGGCAGATGTTGCCGGTCATCGCGGCGCGCGCCTGCTCCGCTGTCGGGCTCGGTGTCGCGTTGAGCAGCGCTGTCGCGCTCATCAGCTGGCCCGATGTGCAGAAGCCGCACTGCGGCGCATCGTGCTCGACAAACGATCGCTGCAGCGGATTCAGCTCGCCCTCCTTCGCCAGGCTCTCGATCGTCTGGACGGAGCGGCCATCCGCCCAGACCGCCAGCTGGCTGCAGGAGTACACCGGTTTGCCGTCGAGCAGCACGGTGCAGGCGCCGCACTCGCCGCGGTCGCACCCGATCTTGGTGCCGGTCAGCCGCAGGTGATCGCGCAGCACCTCGACAAGCGTCCATCGATCCTCGACGGCGAGCCGGCGCGCCGTCCCGTTGACGGTGAGCTGAATCGTCGTGGACGGAGTGGTGACGCGAAGGGCGCGAGCGCCGCTGGACTGCTTCGCGAGCGCCGGCGCGGCAGTTGCGGCTGCGAGGGCGGCGCCGGTCCCTTCGAGAAACCGGCGCCGCGTCATCTTCTTCTTTCCCATGATGCGCGACGCTACGCCCGTCGATTGCACCCGTCAAGCGGGAAGTGCAGGGCTGGCCCGACGCGCCGCCACGCGGCCGGATCGCGCGGACTATAATCGCGGCGACATGAACCGCGCGTTCCTCTCCGAGCTGCGGCGGATCGCCGGCGACGAAGGCGTGCTGGACGATGCGATGGAGCTGCTCACCTACGAGTGCGACGCCTTGCCGCACCTGCGCGAGTCGCCCGCGGCGGTCGTCCTGCCTACCTCGGCCGCGGAGGTTCAGGCGATCGTGAGGCTCTGCGCGCGCGACGGCGTGCCGTTCGTCGCGCGCGGACACGGCACGGGGCTCTCGGGCGGGGCGCTGCCGGTGGCCGGCGGCCTCGTGATCGCTCTCTCGCGCCTGAATCGTGTCCTGAACGTCGACATCCCGAACCAGCGGGTGACAGTCGAACCGGGCGTGACCAACCTCGAGGTCACGCGTCAGGTCGCGCCGTTCGGCTACTACTACGCGCCCGACCCCTCGAGCCAGCAGGTGTGCTCCATCGGCGGCAACGTCGCCGAAAATTCGGGGGGCGCGCACTGCCTGAAGTACGGCTTCACCGTCCATCACGTCCTCGGCGTCGAGGCGGTGCTGCCCGACGGCGAGCTCGTGCACCTCGGCGGCGAGTTCGCCGATACGCCGGGACCGGATCTGCTCGGCCTGATCATCGGATCGGAAGGCACGCTCGCCGTCGTCACGAGCGTCACCGTTCGAATCCTGCGGCGCCCCGAAACGGTGCAGACGCTGCTGGCGGCGTTCGACACGATCGACGCTGGCGGGGCGGTCGTGTCCGAGATGATTGGCGCGGGAATCATTCCCGCCGCGGTGGAGATGATGGACTCGCTCGCGATCCGCGCTGCTGAGGCCGCGGTCCACCCGAACTTCCCGGCTGCCGACACCGTGCTGATCGTCGAGCTCGACGGGCCGGCCGCCGAAGTCACGGCGCTCTTCGACGTCGTGGTGCAGACGTGCACGCGGCGTGGCGCCACGACCATCGAGGTCGCGCAGACCGACGAGCAGCGCGCGCGCATCTGGCGCGGGCGCAAAGCCGCGTTTGCGGCGATGGGACGCGTGTCGCCGAACTACTACGTGCAGGACGGCGTGGTCCCGCGGACGCGGCTGCCCGAAGTGCTCAAACGCATCCGTCAGCTCGAGCACAAGTCGGGGCTCCGGATCGGCAACGTGTTTCACGCGGGCGACGGCAACCTGCATCCGCTGATCTGCTACGACGAGCGCGTGCCAGGGGAGGCGGACAAGGCGGAAGCCGTCGCGGCGGAAATCCTCACCTACTGCATCGAGGCGGGTGGATCGCTGACAGGCGAGCATGGGATCGGCGCAGACAAGTCGCAGCACATGCCGAAGATGTTCGCGCCCGAGGACCTCGCGCTGATGCAGCGGGTGCGTTCCGCCTTCGATCCGCGGGGCATCTGCAATCCCGGGAAAGTGTTCCCGACGCCGCGGTTGTGCGGCGAGGTGCCGGGTCCATATCGCCAGCATCCGGTCGAAGCCGCGGGCCTGGCGGAGCGCATGTAGGGTTCAAAAAGGGGAATCTTGCAATCCACTCCCGACCCCGTCGTGATCACGCCGGCGACCGCCGAGGAAGTGGCCGCCGCGCTCCGCGACGCATCCGAGCGTCGCCACTCGCTCGTCATTCGCGGCGCGGGCACGAAGAGCGATTGGGGCCGGCCGTTGGGACGCGTCGACGCGGTCCTCGACATGCGGCGGTTGAACCGCATCCTCGAGCATCAGCACGGCGACATGACGGCGACCATCGAGGCCGGCGCTACTCTGCGCGATGTGAACCGCGCGCTGGCGCAGCACGGGCAATGGCTGCCGCTCGATCCGCCGTTCGCCGACCGGGCGACGATGGGCGGCATCCTCGCCACCAACGACAGCGGTCCGCTGCGGCATCGCTACGGCACGCCGCGCGACCTCGTCATCGGCATTCGGCTCGCGACGACCGACGGCGTCCTTGCGAAGGCCGGCGGACAGGTCGTCAAGAACGTCGCGGGCTACGACCTGTCGAAGCTCGTGACCGGCTCGTTCGGCTGCCTCGCCGCCATCCTCAGCGCGACGTTCAAGCTGGCGCCGTTGCCGCGCGCGTCGAAGACGCTGCGCGTCGAGGCGCCCGATGCCGCGGCGCTCGGGCAGATGGTCCGCACCGTGATGGCGAGCCAGCTCGAGCCGATCGCCTTCGAGATCGAAATACGACGATCAACGCAGAGGCCGCAGAGCACGCAGAAGGATTTCTCTGCGAGCTCAGCGAGCTCTGCGTTCAACATCCTTTTGAGGTTCGCCTCGCTCCCCGCCGTCGTCGACGCGCAGATCGATGCGGCTTCCTCAGCCCTCAAGGGCCACGCCGGATCCGTCGAAGTCATCGACACTGATGACGGACAGCGGTTGTGGAGCGAACACTCGCAGCAGCTCTGGAACAGGGACGGCGCGATCGTGCGCGCCAGCTGGCTGCCCGCGAACATCACGACGGCTCTTGCGAGGCTCGACCAGATGACAGCCGCCCTGAAGGGTGGCCCTGCGGCCGGGGCGGCGGACGGCGCGACCGCGATGGTCGGGCGCGCAGCGGTGGGGGCAGGATTGATCCGCATCGACGCAGATACCGATTCGCAGGCGCGCGTCATCCAACAACTCCGCGCTTCGTCCAGCTTCGGGAACGTCGTGGTGGTCCGCGGTTCCGCGGACCTCAAGGCGCTCGTCGATGTCTGGGGCCCGCACGGCGATCGTCAGCCGCTGTTCGACTCGTTGAAGCGCGCGCTCGATCCGACTGGTGTCTTGAATGCCGGGAGAGGGCCGGTGTGAAGCCATTCGATTCGGACCATCCACCCGACCGGGCGCTGATCGACACGTGCGTCCACTGCGGCTTCTGCCTGCCATCGTGCCCGACCTATGTCCTGTGGGGCGAGGAGATGGATTCGCCGCGCGGCCGGATCTATCTGATGAACGCCGGGCTCGATGGGCGGACCGACATGACGGCGCCTTTCGTCCGTCACTTCGACGCCTGCCTGGGCTGCATGGCGTGCGTCACCGCGTGTCCGTCGGGCGTCCAGTACTCGCCGCTCATCGAGGCGACGCGCGGGCAGATCGAGCGCAGGTTTCAGCGTTCGCTCGGCGATCGACTGTTTCGCGCGGCGATCTTCGCGATTTTTCCCTATCCGCGGCGCCTGCGGATCGCGCTCGCACCGCTGATCGTCATTCAGCGTGTAGCGCGAAGGCTCCAGCCGAGCGGCCGCCGCGCGCCTAACGGCTTCGCGCGACGATTGCGCGCGACGCTCTCGCTCGCGCCGACCGTGACGTGGCGCGCGCTCTTTTCTCGCGTGCCCGAGCGGACGCCGGCGATCGGCCAGCGGCGGCTCATCGTCGGCCTGCTGACCGGATGCGTGCAGCGCCTCGCCTTTCCGAATGTGAACGACGCAACGATCAACGTCCTGTCCGCCGAGGGCTGTGATGTCGTGGCTCCGGGTGCTCAGGGCTGCTGCGGTGCACTGGCGCTGCATGCCGGCCGCCTCGCCGAGGCGCGCGCCTTTGCACGCCGGATTATCGACGTCTTCGAGCGCGCCGGCGTCGAACGCATCGCCGTGAACGCAGCGGGATGCGGGTCGTCGATGAAAGAGTACGGCCAGCTCCTCGCGGATGAGCCCGAGTGGGCCGAGAGAGCACGCGCCTTCGCAGCGCGCGTCCGCGATGTCAGCGAGATCGTGCCGGAGCTTGGCGAGCAGAGGGCCGTGCGCCATCCGATCGCGCTGAAAGTCGCGTATCACGACGCCTGTCACCTGGCGCACGCCCAGGGCGTCAGGCAGCAACCCCGCGACCTGCTGCGATCGATCCCGGGCATCGAGCTGCTCTCGTTTGCCGAGCAGGAGATCTGCTGCGGCAGCGCCGGCATCTACAACCTCGTCGAGCCCGACACCGCGCGCGAGCTCGGCGATCGCAAGGTGGCGCACATCGAAGCGGTCCGGCCGGATGTCGTCGCCACCGCCAACCCCGGCTGCACGCTCCAGATGGCGGCCGCCGCGCGCCGGCAGGGGCGCGCGCTGACGATCCGACATCCGATTGAGATGCTCGATGCTTCGATCCGCGGCGAAATTGACATCTGATTTAAGAAAAACTTTGCAAAACGATTCCCGACCCCATGTATCGCGATGCATGCTGGCGGCAGGTCCGATTGTCCTCGAGACCCATGAACGGTCCATGAGGCGAGTTCGTCGCGTCGACCCCTCCACATGTCAAATGTGTCGCCTCCCGGCGACGCGGCCGCCGCCCATCGAGGCCTGATCCACCCGGCCAAGGCCCAGCTAGAGCAATGAGATACGCCCGAACGCCGGCCACGGCGCGCAATGGCACCGTCGTTGCTCGACGGATCGCGCCGGCGCCTACTTATTCGAGGATCCCCAGTGCGCGCACACAAGAACATCGTCTGGAAGATGGCAATGGCCGCCGTGGCCATTGTCTGCATTGCATGGCCGTCGCAGGCCGATGCACAAGCCCGCCGATACCGTGGCGCGCGGACCCGCGTCGTGCTGGCCGGCGGCTACTTCTACGACCCGTTTTGGTACGACCCGTGGTACGGCGGCTTCGCGGGTCCGTGGGGCGGGTATCCGCCGTATCGCTACTACAACATCGAGCCTGAGTCCGCCATCCGCTTCGACGTGAAGCCGAACAACGCCGAAGTCTACGTCGACGGCTACTATGCGGGTATCGTCGACGACTTCGACGGCCCGTTCCAGCGCTTGCGCCTGCCGCCGGGCGAGCACGAGATCGAGCTGTACATCGACGGCTATCGTCCCGTAAAGCAGAAGGTGTATCTGACGCCCGACAACACCTTCAGGATCAAGTACACGATGGAGAAGCTCTCTGCGGGCGAGCAGCCGGAGCCGCGGCCGCAACCCGTCAATCCGCCGCCGGGCCCGCCAGGCGTCGGTTACCCGCCGGTGGGTCCACCGACGGGACAGCCACCGACGGGACAACTACCGACGGGGCAGCCACCGTTGGGCCGCGGACCGGTGGGCCGGCGCATGCCGCCTCCGCAGCAGGGCCCCGATTCGCGAGGCGGTCAGGCGGTCTCGGGATACGGGACGCTCGCAGTGCGCGTGCAGCCGAACGACGCCGAAGTCTCGATCGACGGCGAGCCCTGGCGCGGACCCGGCGGACAGGACCGTCTCCTCGTGGACGTTGCGGAGGGATCGCACACCGTCGAGATCCGAAAGGCAGGCTACCGCACGTACGTCACACAGGTGCAAGTGCGTCGAGGCGAGACGACGCCGCTCAACGTCAGCCTGCGGAGCGAGCAATGAGTCGCGCGCTGACGGCGTGCGCGCTGTTCTCGCTGCTGCCCCTGACCGCGGCGGCCCAGACGGGCGGCAGCACGCCCGCGCCAACGAGCCAGGGGCCGATGATCGTGGAGCGCGTGCACAGCGGATTTCTGATCGCGCCGGACGTGAAGATCACGGAGTTCGACAAGCAAGCCTCGGGGCTGATTGGCGGTTCCGCGGGCTGGGTAGCCGACGAGACGCTCTTCATCGGCGGTGGCGGATACTGGCTCGCCGAAAAGCGGCGGAGCGATCACCAGATGGCGTACGGCGGCCTCGTCGTCCAGTGGTTCGTCCACAACGGCGATCGATTCGGCTTCGGCGCGAAGGGGCTCTTCGGCGGCGGACGGGCCACGCTGCCTGCCACCATCACAGAGATCTTTCCGGTGCCGAATCCGCGCGACCTCGAGCGGCTGACGCCGGCGCAGCGCGAGCTGTTGCGACCCCGAACCGTCACGACCATCGTGCGGCTGCGCGAGGACTTCCTGGTGGCGGAACCTGAACTGAACGCGCGGATCGGCCTCACCAGGCACGTGCGGCTCACGGTGGGCGCCGGCTATCGCTTCACCAGCGGCGACAGGCGCGGCTACGACAATCGCAATAACAGCGGCTTCGACAATCGCATCGACGGCAGCTACGACAATCGCCTCCGGCTGAACGGCGCGACCGCCAGCATCGGGCTTCAGATCGGCGGCGGATTCTGATACGACGCTGAACGCAGAGCCTACCAGGACCACGAAGGCACGACGTGAGCGTCGTGTCTTCATGGTTGCATTTTCAGATCCCCCCGACGGATCGCCGAACGCGTAAGGAAATCTTTGCGCGTGTTCTTCGGGCTCTGCGTTGATAGTCGCGCTGCGAAGCACCCTGTTCCGGCTATCATGAGGGCCGAGAGGCCCTCGTGAGCTACCGCCGCCTCCTGACCGCGCTCCTCATCGCCGTCGTGTTGCCCGTTGCGACGGCAGTGTTTGCGCAGGTCAACCAGCAGGATCCGGGATGGCGCCCGCGGATCTGGGTGGGCGGCGGCGGATACGGACGCTTTCGACGCACGCCGCCGAAATGGGCGACGCCCGCCAACTTCGATGGCTCCTTCAACTACTGCCGTGCCTACTTCAACGCCGATCGCCGCGAGGACGGCGGCAGCGGCTGGGACACCGACTTCCCGGGCGCCGACAACAACTTCTCCGTCCGGCTCGGTGAGTTGACGGCTGTGCGCGTGAAGCTCGATAAATCAGGCCAGCCGGACTACGTTGTCGTCCACCTCACCGATCCGCTGTTGTTCCGTTGCCCCATCCTTCACATGGAAGATGCCGGCGTCATCCGCCTGAGCGACGAGGAAGTCGTCGATCTCCGCGCGTACTTGTTGAAGGGCGGATTTCTGATCGTCGACGACTTCTGGGGCACGCTCGCGTGGGAGCAGTGGGCCGAAGAGATCGGACGGGTGCTGCCGCCGCACCAGTATCCAATTGTCGACATCCCGCACGATCACCCGGTGATGAACATCCTCTACGATGTGAAGTACGTGGAGCAGGTGTCGAACATCCGCTTCTGGGTCAACACCGGCGGCAACGTCTCGGAGCGCGGGTCGGACAGCCCCCGCGTGAATTTCCGCGGCATCTCAGATGAGCGCGGCCGGCTGATGGTGGTGATGGCGCACAACACCGACATTCCCGACACATGGGAGCGCGAAGGCGAGAGCAAGGAATACTTCGACCGCTTTTCGCCGAACGGCTACGCCGTCGGCGTCAACATCGTCTTGTACGCGATGACGCACTGAGGAGGCCACGAACGTCTTCTTCGTGATTTTCGCGGAGTTTCGCGTTTGCGTGGGCTGCGCGTCCTGCAGGCGTCGATCGCCGGGCTGGCGAAGCACGCTTGTCCCGGCTATCATGGGGGCCGAGACGCCCTGGTGAGCTACCGCCGCCTCCTGACCGCTCTGCTCTCGGCCGTGGCGCTGCCCGTTGCGACAGCTGTGTTCGCGCAAATCGCCCAGGACCGGGAGTGGCGCCCGCGGATCTGGGTCGGCGGCAACGGCGGTTTCGGCCGCTTCCGGCGCGAGCCGCCGAAGTGGGCCAAAAGCGAGGACTTCGACGGCCAGTTCAACTACTGCCGCGGCTTCTACACCAGCGATCGCCCCGAAGCAGGCGGCATCGGCTGGTGGACCGACTATCCGGGCGCCGACAATAATTTTTCGGTCCGTCTCCGCGAGCTCACGTTCGTGCGCGTGAAGCTGCAGACCGACGGCCAGCCCGACAACGTCGTCGTTCGTCTGACCGACCCGATCCTGTCTCACTGCCCCATCCTGTTCATGGAAGATGTCGGCACCGCCCGCTTCAGCGACGACGAAGTCCAGCAGCTGCGCGCGTATCTCGAGAAGGGCGGCTTTCTCTACGTCGACGACTTCTGGGGGTCGCAGGCCTGGGATCAATGGGTCTACGAGATCGGCCGCGTGCTGCCGCCGCATAAGTACCCGATCTTCGACATCCCGCCGGACCACGCGATCATGCACGCGCTCTACGACGTGAAGGCGATCCCGCAGGTCTCGTCGATCAATTTCTGGTCGCGCAGTGGCGGGAGCACGTCGGAGCGCGGGCCCGACAGCCCGCACGCAAACTTTCGCGGCATCCAGGACGAGCACGGCCGGCTGATGGTCGTCATGACCCACAACACGGACATCTCCGATACGTGGGAGCGCGAAGGCGAGAACCAGGATTACTTCGATCGGTTCTCTCCCGACGGCTACGCCGTCGGCGTCAACATCATCCTGTACGCGATGACACATTAGGAGATGAAGCCGTAGCACTCCCCGCCACCGAAGTCGTCGAGGCCGAAGGCCACCTCATCGACTCTCAGCTCATGAACGCGATGTTCGACACCGTGGTGCGCCACGACGCGGCGTTCGACGTGCTCGAGTTCCGCATCGGCCGCACCAACGACGAGCCCTCGTTCGTGTCGATGCGCGTCACCGCCAAGAACACCGGCGCGCTGACCGAGGTGCTCGAGGAGCTGGTCGCGCTCGGCTGCCGCGTGGCCCGGGCGGAGGACGCGCACCTGGTTCCCGCGGATCGCGACGGCTGCGCGCCCGAGGACTTCTACTCCACCACGAACCATCAGACGTTCGTCCGGATCGGCGGACAGTGGGTGCCGGCCGAGCGGCAGCGCATGGACGCGGCGATCGTCCTCGACGGCGGCCGGCCGGTCTGCCGCAAGCTGCGCGAGATCCGCGCCGGCGACGCCGTTGTGTGCGGCATCGCCGGTGTCAAGATCCTGCCCGAGTTCCAGGAGCGCGACCGCCACGGCTTCGCGTTCATGTCGAACGAGATCTCCTCCGAGCGCCGCGTCGAGGTCGGGGTCGCGCGGATCGCTGCCATGATGCGCGCCGCCAGGACGGCCGGCGAGCGCATCGCTTTCGTCGCCGGACCGGTCGTCGTGCACACCGGCGGCGGCGTGTACTTCTGCGATCTGATCCGGCACGGCTATGTCGACGTGCTGCTGGCCGGCAACGCGCTCGCGGTGCACGACGCCGAGCAGGCGCTCTACGGCACCTCGCTCGGAGTCGACATGGAAAGCGGGCGCGCGATCGAGGGCGGTCACCGTCATCACATGCGCGCGATCAACGCCATCTATCGCGCCGGCGGCCTGCGGGCGGCAGTCGACAAGGGCGTGTTGAAGTCAGGCGTCATGTTCGAGTGCATCCGCCGGAACGTCGAGTACGTCCTCGCCGGCAGCATTCGCGACGATGGGCCGCTGCCCGACACGGTGATGAATCTCGTGGAGGCGCAGGATCGCTACAGCGCGGCGCTTCACGGAGTCAAGCTCGTGCTCGTGCTGTCGACGATGCTGCACGGGATTGGCGTGGGGAACATGCTGCCGGCGTGGGTGCGGCTGGTGTGCGTCGACATCAACCCGGCGGTCGTCACCAAGCTCGCCGACCGCGGATCGTCGCAGACGATCGGCATCGTCACCGATGTGGGGTTGTTCCTGCGGCAGTTGGCGTCGGCGCTGCACGACTAGAATCAATCAGGCGGCCTTGTTTCCGGTGATGGACATCAAGGTATTCGGGTCATCGAGCTTCGTGTTACGGGAGCGCGGCGGTTACACCCTCAACGAGAACCGGCTGCGATGGAAATGGATGGTGGCGCTCGACGACATGCTGATGCTCGTTCGACATCTGGCCGCCATCGCGATACTCCCATTCACGGTGGCCGTGCTGGTCCCGTTCTGGATCGGGCGACAGTACCATGTCGCGCTGCTCCCGGGATCGTCGGCAGCTCAGATCGTGAGTCAGATCGCGGGCGTCGCGGCGCTCGCCATCGGCTCGCTGCTGTTTTGCTGGTCGCTTCGGCATTTTGCGGCGCAGGGCCGGGGGACGCTTGCCCCCTGGGACCCGCCAAAGGCGCTCGTCATCGACGGTCCGTATCGCTACGTGCGCAACCCCATGATCTCGGGGGTCCTTTTCATCCTGTTCGGTGAAGCGCTCGTTCTCGTCTCGTGGCCGCACGCGCGGTGGGCGCTGTTTTTTCTGTGCCTGAATGCCGTGTACATTCCGCTTCTCGAAGAGCCGCTCCTCGAGCGGCGGTTCGGCGAACCGTACCGCCTGTACCGCCGTCACGTACGCCGCTTCATTCCTCGGACCCAACCCTGGGTACCCGATGGCGGCACTGCCGTTTAAAGACGCGAGCGGCCACCGCGATCGAACAGCCGACCAATTTACAAACTTCTCTGTTGACATCCACCGGAGTTCGCTCAATCATCCGCGCCGGTCTTCCCGTTACCCACGTTCCCTCAGGAGGTCTGAACTGGGTCCCACACATTTCGAGAGGAGATGACGCATGAAGCGAGCCTGCCTCGTAATTCGCGCCTCAGCTGCACTGATCGCGCTGTTTGTCGCAGCACTCTCCGCGCCCGTGGACGCCAAACACGCGCCGCGCCGATTCGATCTCGTGGAAACAACGATTCCGGCGATCCAGGAGGCCATCGAGGATCATGTCACCACGGCCGAGCAACTCGTGCGCATGTATCACAAACGCATCGCGGCGTACGACGAAGCGACCGCCGCCACGCGTCTCAACTCGTACATCCACGTGAACAGGCAGGCGCTCGACGAGGCCGACGAAAGCGACCACGACAGCGACCGGGATCGGGGTGAAGGACGTCGCGGCGGCGTGCTCGCGGGCATCCCGATGATCCTCAAGGACAACATCGACACCAGAGACATGCCGACAACGGCCGGATCGCTGGCGTTCGACGGATCGTTCCCGCGCTCCGATGCCTTCGTGACGCGCAAGCTGCGCCGAGCCGGGGCGATCATCCTCGGCAAAGCGACGATGACCGAATTCGCCAACTTCCTCACCAACGGCATGCCGGCCGGCTACAGCTCGCTTGGCGGCTACGGGTTCAACCCGTACGATCCGCGGCCCGATCCGCGCGTTGCGCTCGACGGGCTGCAGCGCCCGTTCAACGATGGACGGCCCGCGCTGACGCCCGGCGGATCCAGCTCAGGGCCGGGCATCGCGGTCGCCGCCAACCTGGCCGCCGTGGGCATCGGCACGGAGACGTCCGGCTCAATCCTCAGCCCCGGCACGGCGAATGGCCTCGTCGGCATCAAGCCCACGGTGGGTCTCATCAGCCGCGACGGGATCATTCCGATTACCGCGGATCAGGACACGGCGGGTCCGCTCGCGCGAACGGTGACCGACGCGGCCATCGTGCTCGGCGTCATCGCCGGCTTCGATCCGAAGGATCCAGCCACCGCGGCCTGCCTGACGCCGGGCAACTGCTTCCGGGACTACACGAGATTCCTCGACCGGCACGCGCTGAGTGGCGCGCGCATCGCGGTCCCGCCGTTCCCGGCAAACCGCGCGACGGTGATGAACAACGCGATGGCCGTGCTGACCGCAGAAGGCGCGACCGTGGTCCCAGTCGCGGCGCTCGCGGCGCAGCTTCCCGGTTGTCCGTCACGGCCTCCCGCGGCGAACTACCCGCCGGCGGCCGGTTGTTCGACGGTGTTGAACTACGGGTTCAAGCGCGATCTGAATCAGTACATCCACGATCACGTGAGGCACTCGTTTCCGATTCAGTCGCTGGCGGACGTCGTCATCTTCAACGCGGCGCACGCGCCGGCCGCGACCAAGTACGATCAGGATCTCGCCGTCTTCTCACAGATGTTCGATCTCTCGCCCACCAGCGCGGACACGATCCGGTACAAGAGGGATCGCGCCGAAGATATCAGCCGGTCGCGGGGCGCCATCGCGGCGCTGCTGGATGGGGCAGATGGTGTGGCGGGCACCGCCGATGACTTCGACGCGTTTCTTGCCTCCGGCAACAATCTCGCCGGCACGCCGGCGAAGGCGGGGTATCCCAGCATCGTCGTACCCGGCGGCACGTTCCAGAACGTCGTCACACCGCCGTTCCCGGCGGGGTTCAACGCGAAGGACGGTCCGGCCGGCGTCACCTTCTCGGGCCGCGCGTTCAGCGAACCGCGGCTGATTGCCCTCGCCTACGCGTTCGAGCAGGCGACGCACTTCCGCACGCCGCCGGCAAGCACGCCGCCGCTGCCAAGCGATACGGTGATCGAGCGGTGACAAGAGAGAGCCATGACGTCTTCTCCGTGAACCGGAGGAGGCGTCATGGGCGGCTCGATCTCGATCGGAACGCCAGGCTGACCGCTTCGCCGCAGCGTCGATGATGACGCTGGCGCACGGCGGTTCCTCGAAGTCTCTCGCGACAGGCCGCTGGAGATTCTTTTCGTTGCGCGCTGTTCCCCGACCGCGCAAGGTGGCGCGCGATGGCTGACGGCGCAGCCGTCTCACCGAAACGGATCGCCGTCATCGCCGTCCACGGCGTCGGCGATCAGCAGCCGCTCGAGTCGGCGCGCGCGATTGGCGATCTCCTGCAGAACATCGACGTCGACATGTCGCTGCTCGGCAACCGGCCGGCGCCGTGCGCATCGCCGCCGCCGGCGGTCGAGCCTCGCTACAATCCGTTCACCGAGCGAACGATCCGGATCAACGTCCGCCCCGTCGTCGTCCTGCCGACCGGCGACAGCGACGGGGTCGATGCCGGCCTGCGTGGACCGTTCTTCAGCTTCGTGAGCAGGAAGCGTCAGGCGGGCCAGAAAACGGCCGACGACGAGGGGTGGTACCGGTTCATGCGGGGCCAGCTCCGCTGCTATCACGGCGACGGCCCGGAAGAAACCTACGAGACCGTGCGGCTCGAAGGCACACGCACGGCGCACAGCGGCACGCCCGAGCGCATCGTGCATGTCTACGAGGCGTACTGGGCGGATCTGTCGCGGCTGAAAGCCGGCATCTTCAGCGTCTTCACCGAGCTGTACCAGCTGTTGTTTCACCTCTCGTCGCTCGGCATGCACGTGATCGACGCCGAGTCGCTGCATCACTCGCATCGCTCGTGGACGTGGTTCAGCTGGACGCAGAGCAACGCGTCCATGTGGCTGACCGTGCCGATCCCGATCATCAACCTGTTCATGCTGGGCGTCACACTGATCGCGGTCGGCCTGATTGGGCTCCGGCGTCTGCCGCCGGCAATCCAGATCGAGATCGTCGTCTGCGCCACGGCGGCCGCGGTGGCCGCCGCCTGGGGCGTCGCGCTGTGGCGCGCGCGAAACCGCTCGGTGACGAAATGGATGGCGCCGCTAGTGGCATGGCTGGCGATCGCCGCGATCGCCTGGTGGTGGCTGAGCCGTACGTGCGGGGGGCCGCAGCCCTCGGGCAACGCGCAGTGTGACGAGTGGCTCGAGGCGAGCCGGGTGATGGCGAGCGTGTGGCTCGCGTTGATCGCCGGCGGTCTGGTGGCGCTGCTCGTGCGCGCATACAACGAACGGCGCCCCGGCGCAAACGCGCGCGCGGCCGGCCTTGCCGCGATCCTGTTGCCGGCGGGCATTACGACCATCGTCGTCACCGGCGGTCCCGCCACCGATCGGACGCTGTTTTTCTGGTTCCGGATGCTCGAAGTGCTGTACGTCGCGGTCCTGGTCGTGTGGGCGGGCTTCTTCGTGTTGGCGATCGGCGCGTGTCTTGCCGGAGTCCTCGCGATGCGACACGTGAGCGACATCGATCGCGACCGCGCGAAGCGCAGCCGATGGACCGCGCGCCTCATGCTCGGTCTTCCGTCGTTCAGCTTCGCGGTCATCACGCTGGCCGGCTTGGGCGTGATCGAGTACGGCCTCGCAAAAATCGTCGACGATCTCGCGTACACCCCGCTCCTGCCCGGGTTCGATTCGTACACCGTCGCCGCGCTGATCAAGAACGTGCAGGACTACGGCGGCTCCGCGGCGCTGCCCGTCCTGCTGGCGGCCGGCGGGCTCGCCGCGCTGCCCGCGGCGTGGGGGCTCGGGCCCGTCGCGTGGAGCGAGGTCCGTCCGCCGGACTTCTGGCGGTCACGCGACGGCGACTACGCCAGCCGGCAGGGCGACTGGCTGACGGTCACCTACCGCGCCCTCCGCGGCTCCGGCCAGCTTCTGTACATCACGATGATTTTCATCGTGCCGGCCGTGGTCGGCTTCCTGCTGGCCGCGCACTGGGCGGCGACGCTGCTGCCGGGCGTCGGCGAAGGAAGCCGGCGCGCCCGCGCGATGCTGACGAATTTCAAGGTGCTCGGATCGATCAGCGCCGCGCTGTTCGCGTGGCTGTTCGCCGCGCGCGGTCAGCTGAAGAAGGCGGCGCTCGGGTTCCGGACCGTGCTCGACATCCTGCTCGACGTCGACAACTGGCTGCGCGAGCATCCGCTCAATCGCAACCCGAAAGCGCGGATCTGCGGGCGCTACGTCTCGCTGCTCCGGTACGTGTGCACGTGGCGCGACCCGCTGAGCCCCAACCAAGGCTACGACGCGATCGTGATCATCGCGCACAGTCAAGGGGCTGTCATCACCGCGGATCTGCTGCGCTTCCTGTTCTGGGAATCGAGCGGATCGCTGACCGGCTACGACGAGCAGCTGGCGCGGCTCGACTCGATGCCGGTGAGGCTCTTCACCATGGGCTGCCCGCTGCGCGATCTATACGCGCTGCGCTTTCCGAGGTTGTATGCGTGGGCGCGGCACGACGACCCGGCCGTGATGGCGAACTGGACCGCGAACGATCTCAGCATGGGACGGCGCTCGATTGAGCCCAATCCTGCGGAGCTCGGCGTCGCGGCGTGGGTCAACGCGTATCGCAGCGGCGACTATGTCGGGCGATTTCTCTGGCGAACGGTTCCATGCGGTTACCTGTGGAGGAGCGATCTCGGCGGCGTGCCGTTCAGCGCGCCCGCGGCGTCGGTCTCGTCGGACGGGACGAGGCGCATGGAGCTCTGCATCGGCGCCGGGGCGCACACCCACTACTGGGATCGCACCGCGCCGACCATTGCCGTGGAACTGGACCGCTTGATTGCGATGTAAGGCGTACGACCTGCGGCTCGGGGGCGCGCCGGAAGGCGAGCGCGCGTGACAACGTGCGTCCTCGCTACAGCCAGTTTTCCTTCGCCGTAGCCTGAGCCGTTCGAGGTCACGGAGGTCAGAGAGTGAGCGTCTTCACTCAGAGAAACGAAGCAACGGTGAGGAAACGGAGGCGGTTCGACGGGCGTCGCGAAGCGACGCGCGCTGCCGGATCGGATCGGAAACACGAGCGCCATCCGGTCCGACAAGGCGGACCGGTGACGATTTCATAACCGCCTGATTTCACCGGCTCCGAGCGCCCGCTCGACGAGGGCTGCGTCACGCGGATTCTCGACGCCCACGAGGATCTTGCCGTTCATGACGTCCGGATCGTACAGCGCAGGGCGACGGCCCGGCAGGCGCGCCGTGACGAGCAGCGTGATGACGGCGGCGAGGATTGCGAAGAGCATCGTCATCTCGAACATGATGATGAGGTTGGGCCACCACGCGACGATCGGCATGTTGCCGGTCGGCAGCGGCCACGCGAGCTCGGTCATGCGCGTCAGCCACGCGGCGAACGCGAGGCCGGTGACGCCGCCGGCCGCGGCGATCCACCCCATCCAGGTCGCCTTGTCGCGGTGCGCGAACTCGTGCTCCTCGATTGGCTCCGAGGAAAGGATCGTGATCCGGTCGTCGCCGATGCCGGCCGCCCGCAACCCGTTGACCGCCCGCTGTGCGGCGTCCGGCGTCGAGTACAGCGCGTACACAGCGCTCACGGACGCGCCTCCCCGATGACGTGCTCGAGCCTCTCGTGCGCCGTTTCCACGGCCGCATGCCCGCCGACCTTCAGCTCCCAGATCGAGATGATCGGCACGAACTTCGAGAAGAGCGCGTAGAGCAGCGTCATGGCCGCGAAGGTCGAGATCGTGATGATGATCTCGACCGGCCTCGGGCGGTAGTGGCCCCACGCGTACGGCAGGTACTTGTGGCCGAGCGACGGGACGACGATCAGAAAGCGCTCGAGCCACATGCCGATCAGCACGCCGAACGACGCGATGACGCAGCCGGCGATCGTCCGCAGCCGCTTGATCGACAGGATGAAGAACGGGACCACGAAGTTGCAGACCACCATCGTCCAGTACAGCGGCGCGAACGAGCCTTTCTGCGTCACGTTGAGGACCGCGACCTCGCTCGATTCGTTCCCGTACCAGATCGTCAGGCGCTCGGCGAAGACGAAGTAGGCCCACAGCAGGCTCATCATGAGCAGGAGCTTGCCGAGATTCTGGAAGTGCACCGGGTGCAGGTATTCCTCGAGATGCAGGAACGTGCGCATCGCCGCCATCGCGACGATCAGGCCGGCGATGCCGCTGAAGATCGCGCCGGCCACGAAGTACGGCCCGAACATCGTCGAGTGCCACATCGGCACCGGCGCCATCGAGAAGTCGAACGAGACGATCGTGTGCACCGACACGGCGACAGGGATGATCGCAATCGCCATGATCGACATCGCCGACTCGAGGCGGTGCCACTGCTTGGGCGTCCCCTGCCAGCCGAGCGCGAGCACGGCGTACACCTTGTGCCGGACGCCGCTCGTCCTGTCGCGGACGAGCGCGAAGTCCGGAATCATCGGGAGCACGAGAAAGAGGACGCTGCCGGTCAGGTACGTGGTGATCGCGAAGAAGTCCCAGACGAGCGGCGACCTGAAGTTGGGCCAGATCTGCCGGTTGCTCGGATACGGCATCAGCCAGAAGAACAGCCACGGGCGCCCGAGATGGATGATGGGAAACAGCGCGCCGATCATCAGCGCGAACACGGTGATCACCTCCGCGCAGCGCGTCACCGGCCGCCGCCAGCCGGCGTTCACGAGCCTGAGGATCGCCGAGATCAACGTGCCGGCGTGGCTGATGCCGATCCAGAAGACGAAATTGGTGATGTAGAAGGCCCAGAAGATGGGGTTGTTGATCCCGGTGATCCCGAAGCCGTTGTACACCTGGTACGCCCAGGTGCCGAGCCCTGTCAGCACGATGCTGCCGAGAAACGCGACCAGCACGTAGAAACGCCAGGACGTCTGCAGCAGCGGGCGCAGCAGGTCGTCGCTGAGCTTCCGGGCGGACGCTTCGCTCATACCTGGGTCTGGCGCTCGAGATAGGTGACCTTCGGCAGCGTCCCCAGCTCTTCGAGCAGCTTGCCGCCGCGCGGCGACCGCGACAGGCGCGAGACGTCGCTCTCGGGGTCGTTGAGATCGCCGAACACGAGCGCGCGCGCGGCGCAGGACTGCACGCAGGCGGGCTGCACCTCGCCGTCCTTCAGCTCGCGTTTTGCGGCCTTCGCGTCGATTGCCACGGCGTGGATCCGCTGCACGCAGAAGGTGCACTTCTCCATGACGCCGACCTCGCGGACCGAGACGTCCGGGTTCAGCTGCAGGTGGAGCGGCTTCGGCCACTGCGGGTTGAAGAAGTCGAAGAAGCGCACGTTGTACGGGCACGCGTTCGCGCAGTAGCGCGTGCCGATGCAGCGGTTGTACACCTGAGCGTTCAACCCGTCTTCGGTGTGATGGCTGGCGTAGGTCGGGCACACCGGCTCGCACGGCGCGGCGTCGCATTGCTGGCACATCACGGGACGGAACTTCAGCCGCACGTCCGGGAAGTCACCCTCCCAGTACCGCTCGACGCGCAGCCAGTGCATCGCCCGCCCGCGCGCCGCCTGCGCGGGGCCGACCGTCGGGATGTTGTTCTCCGCATGGCAGGCCGTCACGCACGCGCCACAGCCCGTGCATCGATCGAGGTCGACCGCCATCCCCCATTTATGCGCCATCACTCAACTCTCAACTCTCACGTCCCTAGTCCCTAGTCCCTAGTCCCTACCGTGTCTGACGTTCATGCGGATGCTCCCGCATCTCTCCCGCAAACATGATGAGCCTGCCGTCGGCGGCGCCAACGCGCGAGATTTTCACACGCGTCGCGGCCCACGCCACCGCGCCGGTTTCAGATTCCGTCGCCGGCGCCAGGATGCCGAGCGGATTGGCCCCGCGCATGCTCGCGTACCGCGTGAACGTCTCGTGCCCCTGACCGACCGGCATCGCGATCATGTCGGGCGCGATGCCCGGAAACATCACGGCCGGCGCGCGCACGGTTCCGTGCGGCGACGCGATCTCGACGATGTCACCCTCGGCGATCTTCAAACGCTCGGCGGTTTGCGGGTTGATCTCCACCCAGCTGCTCCACATGGCCGAGGTCAGCGGATCGGGCATCTCCTGCAGCCATGGCAGGTGCGCGGACGAGCCATCGCCGAACTGCTGGGACATGTAGGGCAGGAAATGGAACGGATACTGCGCGGCGTCGCCCTCGAAGCGCGGCTCGGCGTATCGCATTGCGGATTGCGGATTGCGGATTGCGGATTGCGTCGCGGGTCGGATTGCGGCTTGCGCCGTCGCGGTCGATTTCGCGACTTCTTCCGCGGTCTTCCACGGCAGCGCAACGGGCGACTTCAGCTTGCCCGCCACTTCGATCAGGACATCCGCGGTCGCGCGCGTCCGGTGCAGCGGTTTCATCACAGGCCCGGCCACAGAGTTGACGGCCTCGAGCGAGCCAGACTCGGGCGCCACGTCGACCCACGACTCGAGAAACGAATGGTCCGGCAGGATGAGATCCGCGTGGACCGCCGTGTCGTCAATGAAGCTGCCGAAGCTCGCAATGAAGGGAATCCTGTCCAGCGCCTCGCGCACCTTCCACGCCTTCGGCGCGCCGAACACCGGGTCCACATCGTCGAGCAGTAGCACCTTCGCTGACAGATTCTGCAGCGGCTGGGGGCTGGGGACTGGGGGCTGGAACCCGGGCGTGAAAAACACTCCGCCAGGCTGTCCGATTGCGCCGAGCAACTCGTTCAACGCATTCACCGCCAGCGCATGGAAGAGACCGTTCGTGTGCGCGAGCGGCGCGCCGCCGATCACGGCGACGGACGGGCGGAAATCGGCCAGCTCGCGCGCCAGGCGCTCGACGCGCTTCGCGGCGACGCCGGTCACCTGCTCGACCCGCTCCGGCGCGTAATCGGCCAACCCGCTCGCCCATCCTTCAATCGCCGCGCTGGCGCGCCCCGCGCCGGCGGACGGCTGCAGCTTGTTCGCGAGGATCACGCGCGCCAGTCCGAGCGCCAGCACGCCTTCGGTCCCCGGCTTGACCGGCACCCACTGGTCGGCGTTCGCGCCGGTCAGGGACATGCGCGACTCGACCTGCACGAACGCGCCGCGCTGACCCGGATGGCCCTGGCGCATCACGCCGTACGCGACGCTCTGGGCAACCGGCGAATTCCACGTGCCAAGAAAATCGGCGCCGAACGAGACGACGAACCGCGATCGCCCGAGGTCGAACGTCGGCAGTTGCGCGTGGCCGAAGCTGATGTCGTTCGCGCGGCGCAGCACCTCGTCGCCGAACACTTCGAAGGTGATTGGCGCGGGGGCGCCGAACTTCGCGAGGAACTCGGCGGCGAGCGCGAGGCGCCGGCTGCGCCGCGGCCGCGTCAGGAACGCGAGCGATTTCTGATCGCCTGCCGCCGCCAGGCCGTCCAGGCGTTCGGTCAGCTCCGCGATCGCCTCGTCCCAGGCGATCTCCTTGTACTCGCCGGTCCCGCGCGCGCCGGTGCGCTTCAGCGGGTGTGTGATCCGATCCGGGTGATAGGTGATCTGAATCGACGCCTGGCCTCGCGCGCACAGCCCACCCCGGCTGATCGGATCTGTCGTCTGCCCCTCGAGCTTCTTGGCGACGCCCATCTTGACGACACCGGCCTGGCCGTTGCGCACCGTTTCCACGTCGGCTTCCATCACCCGGACGTTCACCCCACAGCCCGCGCGGCACACCGGGCACACGCTCGGCTTCCACTCCGCCACGCCCGGCACGAGGTCCTCGTCCGGCACGAAGCGAATGAGCTGATGCTCCGGATTGCCACAGCCCGCGAGCGTGGCGCTCGTGCCGGTGATCGCAGTCAGCTTGATGAAGTCTCGGCGATCCATGTGCGCTGCCCCTGTGCCGCGTGTCTCGTGGGTCGGGTAAGTCTGGTCAGTCGGAGGGGGCCTGGCCTGCCTGCCCCACGTGCCCTTCCCGCCCCACCTGCCCTACCCGCCCTAGTAGTGGCATGTCCAACAATCGTTCGACGCCTGCTTCTGCCTGTGACAGTTCACACAAAACCCCATGTTGTGATCGACGACGCGCTCGGCCACAGTCTGGTTGGCCAGGTCGCCGTGACACGTCGCGCACGCGACGCTCGCCCGCACGTGCGGCGCGTGATTGAAGCGCACGTGCGCCTCGCGCGTGAAGCCGTACACGCGCTGCCACGGAATCTCGATGCCTTTGTCGGAGTAATCGGTCACCAGCTTGATCAGCGGCCGATCGATCGCGATCTGGCTGTGGCAGATCATGCAGGTCTTGACGCTGGGGATGCCGGCGATCGGACCCCTCTCGACGCTTTCGTGGCAGTCGACGCACTCCGCCTTCTTCGCAATGTGCGTCTTGTGCGGGAACGGAATGGGTTGCTCGGCCTTCGGCCGGATGCCGAAGTAAGCGCGCGCAGCCTCCGCGGTCGTTCGATGCGCCGGCGTGAACACAGACGATGAAACTTGCGCCGGCTGTGTGCCGCACGCAGCGGCGCACACGAACGCGAGTACGGCGAAGGCAGCCGTGAACAGCTGCGCTACGTAACGCGATGCCACATCACGCGCGGCGCAGGCCTTCCCGCTTCCGCTCGCTCCAGAATCGAGCGGGCTACGGCGAGGCTCGCCGGAGCGCGACAAGCGCGAAGGCGGCGGGCCTGCCCTCGCCGTCAGGCGCATTACTTGGCCTGCAGGCTCCGAAGATAGTTGACGATGTTCCACATGTCCTGCTCGGACATCTTGCTCTTGTAGCCCTTCATGTCGAACTTCGGGCCTGCGCCGTCGCGGATCACCGCGAAGATCTCGCCGTCGCTCGATCCGCGATCCCACTTGTCGTCGGTGAGGTTGGGAGGATGCGTCCCTTCGGGCGCCATCGGGCCGTCGCCTTTGGCGTCGGCGCCGTGGCAGAAGCGGCAATTCTTTTGGAACAGCGCCTGCCCGGCCTTGATCGATGCCGGTGACGAGGCAATCGGGTTCTTCAACTTCTGGGCTTCCGGGCTGCCGCCCGGGTTCTGCGCGACGGGACTCACGGTGAACAGGGTGACGCAGGCAAGAGCGAGCACAGGAATGAGTGGAGTCGATACGCGACGCATGATGGCAGAGTCTCCTTGTTGTTGAAGCTGCTGATTCTATGCCATGTCTGGATCAGGCTTACAGGGCTCAGACCGTTGTGGCGGGTTACCAAAATCGAAACGCGGTTTCGCGTGGCGTTGTCGTCGCGGAGCTCAGCGCGTCACGATGATCGTGACCTCCTCGTCCGCCACGAGGGCGCCGTCATCCGCGCGGCAGCGCAGCACGTAGGTGCCCGGCTCGCTGAATGTGACCTGAACCGGCTGCTTCCCGTCCTCCGGAAGCTTGGGCGCAGCCCAGAGAGGCGCCCAGGGTGAATTCGCGCCCGCACGCGTGTCCTCCCAGGCCTTCACTTGCGGAGGATCGAACGTCGCCTTTCCCGGCCCGCGATACAGGAACCAGGACACATGCAGCCCGAGGCTCTTGCCGACCGTTATCCGCGTCGGCGGAGACATCGCGGCGTTTCGAGGCGGCGTGGCCGCCGCCGCGGTTGTCGTCGTCTGCGCGGCCGCCTGTGCTTGAGCCGCCGCCACGCGCGCGAAGTTGCGCGGCTTCGGGATGCCGTCGTCTTTGACCTCGGAGACCAGCGTCAGCGGCTCGCCGACCTTCACGCTGCGCGCCGTCACCTCCTGGATCCGCACCGTCGGCGGTTTATTCGCCCGCACTTCCGGGCTGCTCGTCCCCGCACCCAGCGCCCCCGTCTCCGACGCTTTCACCACATCGTCGACGACGTAGTCGTAGCGCAGCGTCGCATACGCTTGCTCGGTCTTGCCGTGCGTGGTCAGCGTCCAGATCAGCTCGTCCTTGTCCGAAAACCCCGTCGGCACCCGCACCCGGAACACGAAGCGATTGCGGCGCGGCAGGAAATGCGTCGGCTGCCCCTGATCGGCCCCGCCCACGTTGAAGCCGTTGTCGGGCCCGACCGCCACGTCCAGCTCCTCTTCCCAGTTCCGGTTCATATACCCGAACAGAAAATACTTCGTCCCGTCGGGCCCCTGCTCCCACCCCTCATACGCCGGCGCCACGTTCTGCCCCTTCGTGTAGGTCAGCGACTGCGCGACGGAGACCCCCGAGAAGGCGGAGAACATCGAGAGGATCAGCCACCCAGACACAGAGACCCGGAGAGTGACGCTCTCGGTGTCGCCGTGGCTCGGTGGCTGACTCCCTCGGCGGTCTCGCATACCTCGGTGTGCTCGCGGGCGCCGGCGGTTCACGGCTGGGGTCCGCCCGCCGCCTTGGGCGCCGCGGCTGGCAGCACCAGGCACAGCGGACACCCGATCACCACGTCGTTCTTGGTCAGATGCAGCCGCTCGCGCCGCTTCGCCATTTCGTCCTGGAACTGCTCCTCGGTCAGCGCCACCCGGATCCCCAGGTCGATGAACATGTTCGCCACCGACCGATTCCCCGACCCCTGCCAGTTCCGCGGGTCCGGCACGTTCTTGTTCGTCGGCGAGTTGTCCATGTAGCCGATGATGTGCAGGATCGTCCCCTTCGGCAGCAGCGGCGAGGAGTCGTCCGTGTAGTCGTAGCCCCGCACCCAGTTGTGGTCGTAGCCTACGCAGTTCAGCGTCTGGATCGTGTAGCCCCAGATCGCCTCCAGGCACATCCGCGCCCCCGGCGCGTGCAGGTGCGGCTCGAACGAGATGATCTTGGTGTGCTGCTGCAACACCGTGTACGCGTGGAGCTGTTGATTGGCTTCCATCGCCTTGATGTCGATGTCCACGCCGTTCCCCAGCCCGAACACCGCGCGCTTGTAGGTCGGCACATACCCTGTCGGCATCAGCTTGAACCCGATCTCCAGGTGCGCCTTGGTGTCCCGCCCGTTCGAGTGCATATGCACCGAGTCCGACACGATGCTCGACCCCGCCTTCAGCAGCCGCGCCGATTTCGGATCGAAGAAGTCCGCATTGCGCCCCACTTCGTGCACCGGCCAGTTCACGCTCTCCTCATCGTTGAAGATCGCCAGCGGATCCTGCGCGCGGTCCGTCTTTCCGTCCAGCACCTGCGTCCGCCAGATCATGTGGTGAAACACGAACCGCCCGCCCACCGTCGCCCGGCCGCTCGCCGCGTGCACGTCCACGTCGTTCACTTCTTTGATCTCGAGCGCCGCCACATAGCGATCGTCGGTCAGCCCCGTCGGCACGCTCGGCACTTCCCCCCACCAGTCGGGCGCGTTGCCCTTCACCTCGACCTCTTGCATCTTGATGATCAGATCCGGCGTCCCGATCGCCCACGCCCGGTCGTCCGCGTAGTGCCTGGCCGGCGGCATGTCCGCCGGATTGCCGCGCGCCGCGCCGCTGTCCGCCCACGTCGCGATCGTCGCCACCTCCGCCTCGCTCAGCGACGGATCGTTGTGGAACTGCTGGATGCCGATGTTTTTCTCCACATACCACGGCGGCATCACCCCCGCCCGCGGCCCGATGCTGGTCCGCTGCTTCATCGCCCGCGCCCACGGCCGCGCGTCCTCGTAGGTGGCCAGCGACATCGGCGCCACCCCGTTCGGGCGATGGCAGTTCTCGCAGCTCCGCTGGACGATCGGCGCGATATCCTTCGTGAAGGTCACCTCA
>WNEY01000511.1_pt1 | contig 24407 bp, 26 predicted proteins | sample 5400531 | NCBI WGS metagenome assembly WNEY01 (sample SAMN13153338, study PRJNA577476) | soil metagenome | isolation source: 200 cm saprolite under Douglas fir tree site 1 | place: USA:California | collected 2015-04-18
GAGGCAATAGATCTTGAAGGTGCGGCAGAGGTCCGTCAGATAAGCAGAGACATCGCATCCACACTTGTCGGGGACCCGAGCCCTCTTAACGTTTCGAGAAAGTTCTGTCAAGCCTGCACGGACATCCGTGCACTGGGCCTTATGTGCGAGACATGTAGGAAGGTAGATCCTAAATGGGACGTTGAGCATTGCACGATCTGTTTCGGGGATCATAGCTGCGCCGAAACTATTAGCATCGACCCCAACAGCGTTGCAAAGTATAGAAAAATACCGATACGGCACTGACTTGCTCACTCGACTCCCATAATCGGTCTCTCTCACTCGAAACCCGATTTACAACTATCTTCTATTTTGCAACACACGATCCATTGGGACGACGAGGCTGACACATGTTCAATAGCGATTAGTCAGATCTTAGTATTTGATGATTCTCCCGCTGGAAGCCTTTCTATAAGGCCCCCTCTTACGGCGGCGGGCTTTGTCCTTGGATTCTCTCTTCCGAATCATCTGATCTTCGTCGCTCACCGCTAAGGCCTCCTACACTACACTCCGATCCAGGTATTGAGACAAGTCAATTCTTAAATGCCCTAATAAAAGAGCCTACAAACATCAGAGGAGAGATGACACGACACAATGAAGCTAGGCTTCGGCAAGGCAAAACAGAAAGATCCGGCTCCCGGAGCCACCCCTGAGACGCTCACCACCAATAGGCTTAGAGAACTCTGCGGTGGGGATGATGACCTGTTCGGTGCCATGTCACGCCTCATGTTTCTCGACCCCAAAAAGATCATGATACCATTAGACCGAGTGTTGAGCGAAGCTCAGGATTACGAAGCCCAAGGCAACAAACTGAGAGCAGAAGTCGGATACAGGATTGCAGGAGGAATCTCACTCTACAAGGGCGACGTAGATGGCGTGAATAAGTATTTCTCGAAGGCATCTTCCTTCGCAAGCGATTCTCGTCCCGAATACCAGAACATCCTCAAGCGGAGCAGCGAGGCGGTTGCCGTTGCACGGAAATACTACGAGGAATTCAATCCTGGACCAACACAGACCTAGACCGAAGATCCCCTATCTCAATGTGTTATCATAAACCCTCGAAACTCACCCCTAAAGTCGGACCAGTCCACCCCAACATCCTTGACTCTGGCTCTGGAAGGACCAATCCGGCAAAATTGGACCAGTTCATCGAGCTTTTGCTTATCTCCTTCAGCGACGACTTCCACGCTGCCGTCCGGAAGGTTTCTAACCCAGCCAGTGACATCAAGCCGCCTTGCTAGACGGGTTACTTCGCGCCGAAAGAAGACACCCTGCACTAAGCCGTTGATCAGTATTCGCGTGCGAGCGTACAAGATCTAGACACGAAAAAATGTATGACTCATTACTTTTTGGAAGCTCCAATGGCCGGTAGTGAAACATCAGGTGGGCTACGCAACCGGCGGCGCGGCGAGCTGTACCGGAGCCGGCTGGAATACAGGTTCCTTGGCGGTCTCTACCAGTTCCTGAACCAGGCTTTCGGTTTTCAACCCGTTCATCGCAGAGAAGGCATCCAGGTTCATGTAGATGTCTCCAGCATCCTCTGCTTCTAGCCTGAGCCCTTTCTTAACCAGCACCTCTCGCGTCCGCGGGAAGGCTACTAGGAGATCGCCGATAACGGTGTCACCGCGGATGTTTTCGATAGTTATCCTGTAATGCTCTTTGGCAGATGGTTCGACCAGGAGAGGCTGTCGCACTAGGGGCGTGGGTGTTGACAGATGCTTGGTTTCAGCCCTCCTCAGCGTCTTGGTGGATCTGACTGGTTTGGCGGGTTTAGCCCTCTTCTCCTTTCTTTTCTTCGCCTTTGAGGCGGCTCCTCTTCTTTTTGAGACCATGTGGACGTTCCTCGAACCTCTCTATATATGGCGGGGACTTGCGTTAAAAGATTCGCGGACCGTCATCGATCCCGTAGGATTAACTCTGGAATCTATCTATCGTGCAGGCTCGATGGACCAAGCGATTGGAAGCCCCTGAGTAAGTTGTTCAACCTGTTTGGCGGCTCGGGTCCGAAGCTCGTCCGCAATGTTCGCAATGATTGGAGTTGAGTAGTCCTCAATTCTTCCTTGGTCCGAAAGCAGGGCAATACTCGGGTCCAAGGGGATAGCTCCCAAAAATGGCAACCCGAGGCTTGAAGCTAATTTCTCTCCTTTCGACTCTCCGAAGAGATTAACCCTCTCGCCACAGCTAGGACATTTGAGATAGCTCATATTCTCCACCAGCCCTAGTATCGGCGCGTCCATCTTCTTGGCCATATTCACTGCTTTAGATACGATCATAGAAGCGAGGTCTTGCGGGGAAGAGACCACGATCACACCATCCAACGGAAGGGACTGGAACACCGTGAGCGGAGCATCACTGGTCCCCGGCGGAAGGTCTACGAGGAGGTAGTGAAGGTCACCCCAGTCAACGTCCCAGTACAACTGGCGAATGACATTATTGACTATCGGTCCCCGCCATATTACCGGCATGCTAGGGTCATCGAGGACAAGGTTAATCGACATGACCTTAATCCCCGTTTTCGTCTTGACTGGGACGATGCTTCCGCTCGGACCTTTGTAGGGTTTTCCAGCGACGCCTAGTACTTTGGCGATGCTGGGCCCAGTCAGATCGGCGTCTAGCACTCCCACTTCATACCCGCGTCGCCTGAGCTCCGAGGCGAGCACGCTCGTAACGAAAGACTTCCCGACTCCCCCCTTTCCTGAAATTATCGCGATAATACTGCGCACGCCCCGCTTGCCGAGACGTTCAATCCCCGTACTCAGCGTCGGACCAGTTTTCTGGCCAGAAGATGGACTTGCCACTTGAAGCTTAAGCTTCAATTCTTCCAATTCTCTTCTGGTCATCGTTGTCGTATCGACCTTGACAGACTTAATGTCCCCCAGCTTCCGAACTGCGTTTTCTACATCTGTTTGAAGAGTCTTTGCGAGCGGGCAGTGTGCCACCGTCAACGCGATCTTCACGGTAACGTTTCCGTCGGCGACAACAACATCGCGGACCATATTCAGATCGACAATGTTTCGGCCTATCTCGGGGTCCAAGACACCTCTTAGAGTTTCCATAACTAAGTTCTTATCAACCAAAGGATAGGCCCCGGCTCGAGACATGATTAGTATCCCTTCTTGGCTATTTACACTCTGCTCCATCTCGAAGGCTGGGCCAAACTGTCGTCCTAGCTAGATAGACGGCTGAGTGACGTGTCAGTCTCCGAGAGAACCAGAAGAGCCCTGAAGGACTTTGGGCTCACTGAATACGAGGTCAAGGCATACGTTGCCTTGGTCGAGTCTGGGCCGATGCCGGCGAGCCAGCTTAGTACCTCAGCGACGATTCCTTACTCGAAGATATATGAGATACTAGGCAACTTGGAGCGAAAGGGCTGGGTGGAAACTGAGCAGGGTAGGCCGAGCAAATACTTTCCAAAGCCTCCTGCCACCGCTCTTGAATCTTCAAGGGTTAGAACCGAGAACACATTGAAGTCCAGTCAGATGGACGCTCTGTCGGAGCTGCAGCCTCTCTACGAAAAGAAGGGGGTTCAAGAGAGGCCAGACATCTGGATTGTTAGGGGGCAGAACAATATTCTGGACCGCATCAAGGAGACGCTAGGCAGAACGAGAAGAGAACTCCTTGTGGCGATGCCAATTGTGCCTGAGGCCGTTATTTCCGCGGCCGCACCGTTGCTGACGCTCATGGCAAGTAGGGGAATAAAGGTCTCAGTAATGGTTCCGGCCGGGACCAATAGAGAGGCGATGAGAAAACTGAAGGGTCTGGCGGAGATCAGAACCCGCGAACAAATGTTCGGGGGAGGATTGATTTCGGACAGCAACGAAATAATCATTTTGCTCGGCGAGGAACCAGAGAAGGGACTTACTCTTGCGATTTCCTCAGAACACGTGGGTCTCGTTAAGTTCGGAAAGAGCTACTTCGAATTTCTCTGGGAAAACTCAAGTCCGGCATAAAGCAGACCCCGGGTGGTCTCTGACAAAAAGGTAAAAGCCTGTGACATAGATGGGCAGACGATGCTCCGGTGGTGTAGCCCGGTTTAGCATAGCGGCCTTAGCCTAAGGTATAGGTGGCCAGTCGAGCTTCAACTGGGCGAGCGGCAGAGAAACAGGGACATCTCCTGAGCCGTTGATCGCGGGTTCAAAAGCGGCTTGGGCTGCGGAAACTCCCGCCCGGAGCACCACAGAAGACGCGGGGGTACCATAGCCAGGTCAAATGGGCAGTGAGCTCGTGGGAACGGGCCCGCCTTGGGCTTAGGACCCTGTGGCGAAGGCCTTCGTGGGTTCGAATCCCACCCCCCGCACCAATTTACTGGTACACATGATGAGCCCAGAAACCCAGCCATCGGTTGGTCATGACCGGCCGAGCTAGCTCTAGTGCTGCGTCTTTGGAAAAAGAGGGGAGTTTTGAAGACGAATAGGCGCGGTCCGCTAGCCGCCAAATATTCTGAAGGAGAGCGTTGTGGATTGTGTGTTTGCAGAATTGCCGGAGAACTGGACAAAGCTTGTCGTGAACGCTCCATTGATGTCAAGATAGGCTGTCTGGTCCACGCGGGTGGTAAAGCCGGGGATGATCTGGAGAGACTGTTTGCCAGCGGTAGTTTTGGAATCAACATCGTGGACGATGACCACGTCATGGTTTGAGCTGAAGTCGGAGACGGTTGTATGGCTGAGGGAGTAGCTCTCAGTCTGGTTTGCACTGACTACGGCCCCGGATACGCTATTGGTTATACCCATGGTATAGTTGACGATGCTGGGTGATATGGCTTGGAAGAGTCTTGGTCCATGGTCGACCAAGGTGTTTGATGTGGAGTTATTGGAGAAGATGCGGTCGGCTTGCTCGGCGTTTCTGAAAGTACTCCCATAAGTGCTCCCATAGATGGCGATCCCGGGTTGGATGGTCTGGTTTGCGAACAGGTTGAACCACTTGTAAGAGTCAGTTCCATCGTTCTGGAGGCTGTATAGGAGGAATGTTGAGACCACCCTCCCCATGGGGGCGAACTGGTCTCCAGTATCGACAGTAACTGTTCCTTGGAATTGCCAGAAGGGACCAGTCGTCGTCGACGTCGTTGTTGATGCTGAAAGTCCCCTCGAGGTTTTGAGGGAAACTTGTGGGCTCGCCAATATTGTTGAAGAGCTAGCTTGAGAAAGCTGTCGCTGCGCCCAGGTATACTCTGCGTTCACGGCGTAGTCGAAGCCCGCGATCACTTCGAGTGTTGACCCATTGATGGTTCCGTCCGGTAGAGTTCCAGTCACGCTTACGCCATTAGCTATCAACGGCAGGTTGGGAAGTCTCGCCTTGACGAGCTTTGACAGTGAGTTATCCAGAACGGATGGTGTCCCCCTGATGGCGACGGTTGGGACTCCGCTCAGGAGTTTCTGTTGAATGAGCGAGAGTACTGTCGGGTCTAGAGAGGATATCGATGCCAGCCAAGAGCCGTCAACAAAGAGTATCGAGTTGCCACCTACAAGTGAGAGGCTAGAAACACCCGGCAAGATAGTTACCGAAGAGCTTAGGCTCTGAAGGTCGATGACCAACGGGTCCATTGGGCTGGAAACACCCAGAACGTACGTAGAGGTTGCGCTCGTGCCAGAGACGGAGGCCACGTGATAGGCACCGATCGACATGACCAGCCCAATAACGATGATGGATTCCAATAATACTAGAGGCTTCACTCTTTTCATTTTCCCGTCCGAAGGACGGAGATATCTCCGACGCGATATAATGCTTGTTTCATTTCTCAAAGATTTCTAGACTCGATATATCAGAACATGATACAAGTCGACTCAATATACGGGTCTATCCTGGTCTATCTCGGCGAAAGTGGTCGTTGTTCCTGTCTTTCGGAGACTGGAGGATGTTTTTGCATCATATGCCTAAACCGCTCTTAGAGGGACCTTGCTCGCAGACTAGGCAGGACGCGGCTCGGCTCGACTGCGGGCCAAGAGTAAGGCTGCTTATATGTACCGGTAAACTGGTGCTGAAATCCCACCCCCCGCACCAAATTGAGCGTTCGATCAGCTACCTCTTGATTATGTGTCCGAGTTGCGTGCTCATACCGAGACGCAGGAAACCGCGGAGGTTAGTCTTGTCGATGGGGGCCGAGTATTTGAGAGGAGGTTGCAGGCTTCCAAACCAACCCAAAGATACCCCCGAGTACCCCGATGGTGAGGCCGACCATGAAACCTCCCATGGCTCCAACTATGCTGATTAAGGAGAAACTGACGATTACCGCGCTCCAAGTTTGGCTCTCGAAAGGACGATTGTAAAGCATCACAGAACCCAAGATGACAAGTGCTCCTGCCGCGAGTCCGACGAACTTAAAGGCAAACGAATCGCCCATCATCACCACCATCACACTGTTAAAGCCCGTCACCGTTCCGCTCATCATGTTTCCCATCATGCCCATCCCTCCCAGCCCGCTCATTGCCATAATGGGGTTCCCGGAGGCAAACAAGGACATGACTACGGACCCAAGCAAGATGAAAATTCCGGCAACTAGGCCAAGTACAAAAGGGGCGACAGGCTTCAGCTCATTGTTCATCGTGTCCACCTCCTCAAGGCCCGCATGCTATTTGAATCTGCTGCGTGTATCGGAGAGCGACGCCTCGGGCAGGCGGACTATTGGACTACTGTATACCTACAACCATGTATAGGCTCTAAGCCCAGCACTCACAGGGCCGACACGATACCTAACCTCCGTCGATAAACAGGCCTCAAATGGCTAGTATCTGCTGAAGTGTGAATTCTTGCACTGTATTCTTTCTTCGTGTACTTGTCCGAGGTTCGCAAGCGTGGATAGGAACCATGCCAGTCGTTCAGTACCGGTCTAGGGCGTGGTCACGCGTACAGATTCGCACTCGCTTGGCTACATTGACATCGGGCCCGGTCCGCCGCAACAGTCCTCCAAGTTCACGACAGCGACCACCTGCTTAGCATCGTAGCCGTGCTGAGTAATCAATGCCTTCGCCAGGCCTTCGTGAGCATAATACGCCCAGCACTGGCAGCAGCACCAACCGTGGTCGGTAGTCGCGCTCGCGGCGTCGGCAAGGGTGAACTGCTGCGTGGTGTTGAGGACTAGGTTCTCACCGGCAACGTCTGCCTTGGCGATGTGCGCCGGCATGTTGTAAGGGTCTGGTGCTATGATGGAGATCGAGGAGTAGTTTTGTAGCCCGGAAATCTGGGACGCATAGTCAGGCTGGTAATCCATCGGGGAACAGCACGCGCCCTGAAGATAGGTGTTGTCGGGTAACGAGTTGATCCAGTTCACATTAGCCGTTTGATCGCCGAGATTCACTCCCGGCCAGTGGCAGGCGTCGGTATGCATCTGGCTGAGGTAATTGAATTCCTCCATAGTCCCGGCTGCAGCCGGACCCGGGTTGGTTCCCGGCATAGGGGGGGCGAAGGGGCTGGTGATGAGGAAGTAGACACCAGGGATCAAAACGAAGGCAGCCAGAGATAGCACCATCAAGTTCCTACGACGATGACTCCGGAAGACGGAAGTAGATTTAGAGTAAGCTACCGTCTTGGAATCTGCTTTGAACGCCCCGGACCGTTTGGGGTGAACTCTTTCAACATGTCCACTTAGATTCTCCTTCTTGACGAACGCCCCACAATAGGAGCACTTCTCGGTTTCCAACAGACCGCGCTACCTTCTTCGAAAGGCTACTTGAGTGCTGTGCTTTACAAATGTAAAAGGGTTGGGTCTCCCTAGGAAACCATTCCCAAGTCGAGATTAGGGAGGTCCAGCGAGATGAGTCAAAGTGTCGGGCAAAGGGCTCGCTTTGACCTCTTTCCAGGTGACAATCATTACCGGAACGATTACCCCTATCATGAACGCCAGAACGACCAGATTCCCGAAATCGAGAGGAATCGTATCTTGAAGGCCCGTCCGAAAGAGAATTCCAGCGATGACGAATATTATTCCACCGTAAAAGAGGCTGCGCGCCCCGGCTCTTGTGCCGAAGAGCTGAACTCGTTCCGGACCCCACCTCTTTGCGATTTGGAGGACACCGCCAAACACCGAACCGATCGCAAGCAACACGATCAGCGTGCCAAATCCGAATGCGGCTCCGGGCGCGAACCCAAGATACGCAGCGGGCATCGCGGGAACAGCAACCAAATAGATGAAAGTCGTGAACAGCCCCGTGTCGACACCGAACCCGGCGATAAACCCGTGAATCACGCACCAGTGTGTAGGGACTCGCCTTGAGACTCCTTTCTCGTCATAATGTGTTCCACCACGAGTACGCAGAAATCGGGCCAGTGGATGCCAAGATGGCAACTTCCCTCGTAGTATCAAATATCCTGCGATAGTCATGGCGATTCCGACAGCAACGTAGACGAGCGCGTTCAGACCTTCATCGAAGGCGAGATAGCTAGCGAGTGCAAAGTAGACGAGCTGAGCCATAATCGCGCGTTGTAGTGTAAAGGCCGAGGCGAAGAATATGCCCGAAAGCATTCCCCCGCGCCCGGTAGCTGAGCCCACCGAGTAGCTGAAAGTGATTGGCCAAGTGTGCTCGTCCGGAATAACTCCGTGGAGCATTCCAAGCCCTAGGGAACCTATCAGAAGAACGATCCATTCCGGGATGAGAGGGATCACAGCACGCGAGGTGGGGATGGAATTATTAAGTATTTTCTGAATCTTAATAACCTTGATATAAGGGAATGGCTGAAAGTTATTAGCCCTAGAAGGTAAATTAAATGCCCATCGTTAGCGTCTCCCTACCCAGTGAACTAGTCGATTCTATGACTGCGATTCAGGAATCCCAAGGATTCGCAGGCAGATCCGACGTGGTGAGAACTGCAATCCGTCTTCTGCTCTCTGACTCAAGGGAGAAAGCGTCACTCACCGGCCGAGTAGCCGCAATTCTCGTAGTTACACATGATGAATCGAATGAAGAGCCAATCACTCGGTTGAAACATGCTTACGATGATATCGTGCGAACACACATTCACAACAAGATAGGTCAAAACAACTGCTTCGAGCTTTTTCTCTTGGAAGGAGAGGGGAAGAAGATAGCCTCGATGACTAGCGCGTTCCAGAAGGAGAGAAAGCTGAGAAGTGTCAAGCTTCTAGTGATCTAGGCTAGGGCTAACGAGAGTTAGGGAAGCCATGAGTCGTTGCAGAGCGACCCGATCTCAGGATGCAAAACCGAGAGTATGACTCGCTATTTCGGCAGAGGGTCTGTTCAGAAACTCAACGTTCAGCCTGAATGGAACAGGGCCGCGAAGTAGATTACTAGTAGGCCGAGCGCAAGCAAGAGAGCTATTTTGATCGACTCCTCGGAGCTTCCTGGTTGCGTGTTGTCGAACAACGGGCCAGCGAGCCTTATGGCAGCGTAGATCGACGTTCCGGTTCCAAGGGCGTAGTAATAGCTGGTGTTGTAAGCCAGGTAATAGCCGCTGGCCGCACCGACAAGCGAGGGAATCACGAACATGATACTCAGCAAGAGAAGATCTCTCAAGTAGCCGGGAGCGCTCCGACTATGCTCCTTGGCATATGTGCAGTAGCAAGCACCTATCATCATTGGTTCAAGCGCTTTGTGCAAGACGTATGCCACAGCCGCGTTTAATCCTCCACCGGTAGGCCCCGCAAAAGCATCGAGCAATGCTGTGCTGGTTGTCTGGGAGGCAAGTGCGCCGAAGGCCGCCCCCTCGCCTAGCCCATGAATTCCCACCGATGCTGCCACTAACAAAGGAATCGCTAGTCCGTATTTTCCAATCGATAACTGTGGGGAGAAAATATTCCGATTACGATCAACTAAAAAGAACACAATCAGACCCCCTACAAAGAGTCCAACCGTTCCAATCTGGACCAAGCTTGCGGAGAAGGCGTCGACAACATCAAGACTTGCGGCCCCACCAATCGTGTCGACGAAAAACCAGAGAAATATGCCCAGTGCAAAGGCGACTAGATACTTTGACTTCAAGACATTTCCTACTAAGACAATTATGAGTAGCCCAACAAAGGCCGGAATGAGAGTTGCCGCGGTCCACGAGAGGAAGCTATCCGGGAACCCTATCATGACTAGCCTGGGTGGAGTCGCAATTTGGACTAAAGGGGCTTTGGGCTAGCTATAGCTTAGAGTACCAGATGTAACAGATGGTCCCGAGAAGTGCAAAGGCCAATGAAGGTCCGGCAAGGGTCGCGATAGACCCCAGTGAGTCGCCTGCGGGAACTTGTGAAAAGGAAATTGGTGACAACTGTCGGAATGCTTGAATGGCCCATGTCATCGGGTTTGACGAGACTATCGGGGCGAGGAAACTGGGAAACACGCTGACAGGGTAAAAGAGGGCGCTGAGAAAAGACAGGTAGAGTTGGATTGCGCTTCTGACGGTGACCCACATTTCTATGCTCGACGAGAAGGCCGAGATTGCCATTGAGAGGCCGACTATCCCCAGCGAGAAGAGGCCGACTATCAGGTAGGCGATGAAGATCTTTGGAGTAAAAAGGATGCCGTAGAGGTAGCATATGACGAGGGTCCCAGGGAACGTCGCGATCACGCTTCTTACGACTCCGCCTAGGACCCTTGAGAAAGCGAGAACCGGCCTTTGCACTGGAAGAGTCAGAAGGTACGATGTCAAGTCTTTGATGTACTTCTCCCGCCAAACATCTCTGCCTGACTGGAATGCGGCAACCATCGCCGTTATGAGGTTCGAGCCGGGTGCAATGAAGAGGAAGTAGTTCGCGCCTTGGCCCGTAACTAGCCGGCCGAAGGTCGCAGCGGTCACAAAGAGGTCAATCGCAAAGTTTGCGAACATTATCGCGACAAGAAACGCGTCGGAGAAGAGAATCCTCACATCTCTCTCGATGATCAGCGGGATTAGTCGCGTATTGCTCAACCGTATATTCCTCCTTCGAGGCGGCGGAAATAGAACGCTGCGCCTAGCCCGAGGAAGATCACGACGAACGCCACTAGACCTGCTAGGGCAGGAAGGTCTAGCGTGAACCCGACGAGTGACATTCGTGCTGTGTCAGCGGCAAACGAAACCGGCGAAAAGGGGGCGAACAGCGAAACATAGAACGGCATGAAAGCGATCGGGTAGAGAGCTGTGCTTCCCCTTGATACTGCGAGTTCCAGAAGGGCGAGAACTACGTCGAACCTGTTGGCGCTCTTTACGCTCACAGCCACGGTTATCGACATACCAGTAACGCCAAAAGCCAAGAGGAACAGGGAGAGGAGAGCCGTGAGAATCGACAGCGGTTGAGTAAAGCCCCAAACAAAAGCGACGATTAGGAACATCGGTATAGTGTAGATTATTGCTCTCATCGCTCCGCCTAAAGCGCGGCCGATGATAAACTGGCGTCTTGGTATAGGGAGCGTTAGCAGATAATCGAGTACTCCTTCTTCCGCTTCTTCGAAGATATCATATCCGATGACGAATGAGATCGAAGCGATTGTTGCTACCACGCTTCCAACCGCGTAGTATTCGAAGAAGTTGAGCCCTTGAATATGGATGAGTCCACTAATGAGGAAAGCGAAGACAAAGAGCTGTATGATGAAGGCTAGAGCCCGGGTTATGATGATCCAAGGTGTACGGAAGAGAACCGATACGTCTCTGAGAGCCATCTGAAGAATGAGATGGGTGGGTGGCTCTGCGGCTGTGGCAGTCTTACTCAAGCCGCTGTCCAGTGTAGGTGAGGAAGACATCCTCTAGACTAACCTCCTTCAACTTGACGCTTTCGATCTTGAACCCTTGAGTGCTCAGAGTGTCAACTATCTTCGGCAGAAGAAGTGTCCCCGAATTCAGGAAGACCAGGATCTTGTTGTCCTGTTTCTTGACATCATGAACCTCGGGGAACTTGGTCAACATGTCCGGCCTGAATTCGGAGCCATCGTTTAGCGTGAGCTCTAACACTTCTCCCCCTTTCACGGTTCCCTTCAACTGATCCGGTGTTTCACTTGCAACCAGCTTGCCCTTGTTGACGATCGCAACTCTCTCCGAGAGACGTTCAGCCTCGTCCATCATGTTCGTGGCAACAATAACAGTCGAACCCTCGTCTCTCAGTTGGCGGATCATCTTCCAGACCAGCAACCTGCTCGGAACGTCGAGGAAAGCTGTGGGCTCGTCAAAGACCGCTATGCTTGGCCGCTGAACAAGTATCTTCGCATCCTCCACCTTCTTCTTCATCCCTCCACTCATCAACCAAGTTCGCTTCTTGCGTGATTCCCAGAGGTCGAGAGCTTTCAATGCCTCCTCGACTCTCCTTCTCCGCTCATCTTTGTCAAGCTTCGTGGTCATCTTGAGGTGCCAGTTCAACACCTCGAACCCACTCAGGATACCATCCACCCGTGGATCCTGAAAAGCGATTCCGATGAGTCTCCTAACCTCGTTAGGGTGCTTCACAACGTCAAAGCCGTTGACCGTTATCGTCCCGCTCGTAGGGCGATAGACTGTTCCCATCATCAGCATCAGAGTCGTCTTTCCAGCACCGTTGGGACCCAGAAGCCCCAGGATCTCCCCATCCTTGATTGTAATGGAAAAGTCCTTGACTGCGTCAAGGTTGCCGAAACGCTTTCCTGTTCTCTCGAACGTTATCATGGGCAACCAGCCCTAGATTTTGAAACCGCAGGGAACACCAGCACGCAGTTCGCTCAGCGAGTCCCACGAAGCCGGATAAAAACCCGCGACTCCCCCACTCACACTTTTGAAGAGGCCCAACGCAAGGTTGGTCCAATATGGATTTCACGAGAACGGTTCTTACCCGCAGAATGATTCGAGCCTTCAAGCCAGACCCTGTGCCCAAACAGAAGATAGATCGGATCCTCTCCATCGCGCAACATTATCCCAGCGCCGGGTATAGTCAAGAGGTTGCATTTGTCGTCGTAACCGACAAAGAGAGACGAAAGAGAATACGCGAGCTAAGGGATCTGAAAAGTGAAGCACCGGTTCTATTGATACCGTGCGTCAGCGAGAAGGCTGTCCACGATCGATATCATGAACCTGACAAGATCCGCTCGGGCGGAAAGGAGATCGACTGGCCTGTCCCGTTCTGGTACTTCGATGTCGGTTGCAGTTGCATGCTAGTTTTCCTCGCAGCTGCAAACGAAGGCCTTGCAGCTTCTTTCGCGGGCAGCGTTGGAATCTTCAAACCGGGTATCTTGAGAAGGGAGCTAGGGGTACCCGAACATTACGAGCCCGTCGGAGTTCTATCGCTTGGCTATCCAGACTTAGCTATTGAAGTTCCCTCGCCGTCGTTGAAACGTGGAAGGCGACCGGTGAAGGATTTTGTTCACTATGAGAAATGGTGATGTCGCCCTAGAAGGGACAGGGGTTGTTAATCTTCAGGAGCTGGGGTTCTGTATTTCGTAGTACAGCCTTCTGTTTGTTTTTCCTTTGTTCTCCAGCTTCAGCAGTTGGATTTGTCCAATCTCTTGGAGATGGGCTACGTGTAGTCCTCCATCCGCCTGACGATCAAGGCCTTCGATCTCGACAATTCTAAGCTGGGCTTCAGCTGGTGGCGCGGCCTCCGCAAGCTTCACCATGTCCGGGAGCTTGAGGGCTTCTTCCCGTTTCAGAAAGTATGTCTTGACCGGTGCATCTTTTCTAATAAGCTCGTTTGCTTCTGTCACGTATCCTTCGATCTGGGTTCGGTCGAACGATTCAAGGTTGAAGTCCATTCTAGATCGGTCCACATCGATCTGGTTCCCTGTAATTCGGCAGTTGGCCCTCGAGTAGAACAGGGAGCTGAGGAGGTGGCCCGCAGTGTGCATTTTCATCAGTTGATGTCTCCTTTCCCAATCGACTTGTCCTTTCACCTTGTCTCCCGGTTTCAGAGATGGTGGAGATTCTAGTGCGTGGAGTATTTTGTTGTCAGTTTTTGTTGTCTCTTGGACCTTTGACGTGTTGAGGGTCCCTGTGTCGCAGGCTACACCGCCACCGCGTGGGTAGAACAGGGTCTGGTCCAGAACAACCGCTTGCCCCTCGACCGAAACTACTTTCGCATTGAACTCCTTGGAGTAGGGTTCTTCCCAGTACAGTTTCCTCGTAATGGATAATCTCCCCAGACGATTATCGTGCAGCGGCTGGCTTTGCGATGACGGGCGCGCTGGCTTTCCTCGACTGGTTGTAGACCTCTTGGGCTTCCCTCACAGTCGCGCCTTCATGAACTATCTCTCGAATCGCCCTAATCATTGGCACGGGATGCTCAGACTGCCAGATGTTCCGTCCCATGTCAACGCCCACGGCCCCTTCTTGAGTTGCATCACGGGCGAGTTGAAACGCATCCAGCTCTGTCTCAAGCTTGGGTCCTCCAGCTACAACCAAAGGCACTGGACAGCCTTTCACGACTTTTCCAAAATCCTCGCAGTAGTATGTCTTGACGAAATGGGCTCCCAGTTCTGCGGCGATTCTGCAAGCCAGTGCGAGATAGCGTGCGTCTCGTTTGTCCAGCTCCTTGCCCACTGCTGTAACAGCGAGAACCGGAATACCGTGCTCCTCGCCCTCGTTTACAAGTTTTCCAAGGTTTGTCAAGGTTTGGTGCTCGTGGGCCGAACCGACAAATATCGAGAGGGCCATCGCCGACACGTTCAACCGAAGAGCATCGTTGAGAGATGTTGTAATCGCCTCGTTTGTCAGAGAATCCCCTATGACGCTAGCTCCGCCAGAAACCCGAAGGACAATGGGCACGCTGGATTCTGGATCAATCGAGGTTCGGAGAACTCCGCGGGTGCACATAATTGCATCAGAGTAGGCCAGAAGAGGTTCGATGGTTTTCCGAGGCTCCTCCAGCTTGTGAGTAGGACCCATGAAGTAGCCATGATCCACGGCAAGCATCACGGTCCTGCCCGTTTCAGGCTTGATTATTCTAGAAAGCCGGTTTTTCATTCCCCAGTCCACAGTGTCTCAGCTCAAACGGTGTTGCTGCGGCAACCGGATATTACGGTTTCTCCTTCCAACATTCTGAAACCCGAATCCAAGAAAGAATCATAGAGCGTTCTAGAACGTTCAGGGAACCCAGTTCGGCCAGGGGTCAAGAATTCGATACCTCAAGCTGGCGCCGCGAGCTACTAAATCCCTATATCGCAACCGGGCCGCGAATCTCGTCAACGAACAGGCTGCTTTCAAGAGGCTTGCAGATGATCCGACAAGGCTGGCCATACTTCGACGGGTGGCCCTTCGCCGAGAGATGGGTCCACCTCGACGGACTGGCAATCCACTACGTAGACGAGGGATCAGGCACTCGTCCAGTGGTTATGGTTCACGGGAACCCAGCTTGGTCCTACATGTGGAGGCGCCTCCTCCCGGCAATCACCGGCTCCGGCCACCGGGCTCTCGCATTCGATCTGATGGGCTTCGGAAAATCAGACAAGCCCAACCCAGACCTCCACGATTTTCCACATCACGCAAGAATAGTGTCTAGCTACATCGAATCACTGGGGCTAAGGAATCTGATCTTGATAGTGCATGATTGGGGAGGACCGCTGGCAATGCAATACGTGATACGACACCCGCAGAACGTTGCGGGCCTTGTTATCATGAACACGTTCCTCACATCCGACTATCGTCTTCCTCCTCAAGTGGCGGCGAAAATCACACCGGCGATCATCAAAGAATCATCGGTGCATCCAGAGAATGTCTCTGAGAGTACTATGGAGGCTTACTGGGCACCGTTCCCGGATGACGATGCGAAGAAAGCCTACCAGGCGTTTCCAAGAATGTTCCCGGACTCGCCGACACATCCTAGCTTCAAGCCGATGAAGGAGATAGAGCAGGGTCTTCCTCGGCTCAAGATTCCGACTCTAGTAATTTGGGGAACTGGAAAAACCGCCCCAACATATGCAGAGAGAGTAACCAAGATGATTCCAGACGCAAAGTTGACTCAGGTGAAGGCAGGCCACTTTGTCCCCGAGGACGCACCTGACGAAGTCGAAAAGCTCATACTAGGCTTCTTCTCCGAAAACCTTCTCTGACTCGATCAGTAGCGCTACTCCACAGCAGCTACTTCGGCGAAGCTAACCTACTGCCGACCTAGTAGCCTTCGCCTCGTTGCAAGAATAAGTTAAAAGGTTCAACAATAGATCAGCGCACGTCGATCCCAAAATGAAGAACGACGCGTTACCCATAGAAGGAATAGACTATGTCGAAATGTACGTTGGAAACGCGAAACAAGCCAGTTACTTTTACAAGAACGGATTCGGTTTTTCACCCGTCGCCTACAGCGGACCCGAGACGGGAGTCAAAGACAAGATCTCCTACCTCATGCAACAAGGCGATATCCGACTTCTACTAACCTCCTCCCTCATCCCAGACCATCCAATCTCTAGGTACGTCATCACCCACGGAGATGGAGTGGCCGACGTTGCAATGCGGGTCAAGGATGTCGACTGGACATACAAGGAAGCAGTTCGACGTGGCGCCAAGGGAATACAGGCGCCTAAGGTGCTCAAGGACGATCATGGCACCATAAGAGGCGCCGCCATAGCTGCTTACGGCGACACCGTACACACGTTCATCGAGCGTCACGACTACCATGGAATATTCGCCCCCGGATACATTCCGTTCCAAGGAAAAGAAGAGTCTGTTGGTCTGAAACATGTGGACCACGTGGTCGCTAACGTGGAGGAAGGGAAAATGGATTACTGGGTGGAGTTCTACGGCAACGTTTTCGGGTTCACACAGCTCATCAGCTTCGACGACAAAGACATCAGCACCGAATACTCCGCCCTCCGCTCGAAGGTTATGCGCAATCCGACTGGGACTGTAAAGTTCCCGATTAACGAGCCGGCTGCAGGAAAGAGGAAGTCGCAAATCCAGGAATACCTTGACTATTTCAAAGGAGCAGGTGTCCAACACCTCGCAATTTCCACAGATGACCTCGTCGCCACCGTCGCGAGACTCGCTGAACGAGGAATAGAATTCTTGCGAACGCCGGACAGCTATTACGCGGAGCTTCCTAAGCGCGTCGGAGGAATCTCAGAGAGGATAGACGATCTCAAACGTCTCGGCATATTGGTGGACAAGGACGAGAAGGGCTACATGCTCCAGATATTCACCAAACCCCTCCAGGACCGGCCTACGCTGTTCTTCGAATTTATCCAGAGAAAGGGAAGCGAATCCTTCGGAAAAGGCAACTTCAAGGCCCTGTTCCAGTCCATAGAGGCGGAACAGGCGAAGCGGGGAAACCTCTAACCTCAGATGAAACTGGTCGCCTACACCACAAAGAAAGCGCCGAACAAGACTCGTACTGGACTGTTGTGGGGAGAATGGATACTAGACTTTGACCGGGTTGCTAGTCTAGCCGAGAAGCTGAACATTCGCCCTCCGCGTTCAGTTCGAAGTCTGCCCGCAACTCCGACAATTCAACAGATCCTATCCAAGAGTCCCAAACTCTTAGACGATCTTCAATCCGTTTCATGGCGGATCTTCAACAGAGTCCCGCCAGAACATGTTAACCGATTCATGACCCGAACCGAAGATGCCGGGATCAAGGCTCCCATTCCAAACCCACCCACTCTCCGAGACTTCTACGCCTTCGAAGATCACGTCAAAGCTGCACGAGCCCGGCGAGGCCTGCCGATGCCTCAAGAATGGTACGAGTTCCCCGCATTCTATTACTCAAACCCGCACGTAATCTATGGTCCCGAGGCGGACATACCCTATCCATCCTACACTAAGACGCTTGACTACGAGCTTGAGGTTGCTTGTGTAATTGGGCGAGGCGGAATCGACATACCAGAAGCCGAAGCCGAATCCCACATCGCAGGCTACACTATAATGAACGATTGGAGCGCACGAGACATCCAGGTGGGCGAGATGAAAATAGGGCTGGGCCCGGCAAAGGCAAAGGACTTCGCTACATCCCTCGGACCATGGCTCCTTACAACTGACGAGCTACAAGATCGGAAAACTGGCCCCGGAAAGTTCAACCTCAAGATGACTGCCAAAGTCAACGGAAAACAGCTCTCCCAGGGGAATATGGACAAGATGCACTGGACCTTCCCCCAAATGATAGCCCGCGCATCACAATCTGTCCAGCTTCAACCTGGAGAAGTGTTCGGATCTGGGACAGTTGGAACAGGATCTCTCTTAGAGATCGGACAAGATGCGCATCGTTGGCTTAGACCCGGGGACACTGTCGAACTCGAAATCGAAAGGCTTGGAGTATTGAGAAACAAAGTTATACGCCCCGAGAAAAGCCCAGAGTGACAGAATTGCCCAGTTATCACAGCCTTGGCAAACTTCCCGCCAAGAGGCATACTCAGTTCCGAAAACTAGACGGCTCGTTGTACCAGGAAGAAGTTTTCGGGACAGAAGCGTTCTCAGGAGTATACTCGACTCTCTACCACATCAATCCCCCTACAAGAGTGTCTCACATCAAGAAGCTGAAAGAACTCGCGATAACTCGCTGGCAACCCGACCTCCATCGTCATCATCACGTTCGCACCAAGAACTCCGAGCTGGCAAAGGACCCGGTCGAAGGACGACAGCCACTCTTCTACAATGACGACGTATTCGTCTCAACAGTCCGCCCCTCCCACGGCATGGACTGGTTCTTCAGAAACGCCCAAGGAGACGAACTCTACTTCATCCATGAAGGAAAGGGCAACATCGAATCAGTGTTCGGAATCCTTCCATTCCACGAGGGCGATTTCGTAATAGTCCCACGGGGAACCACCTACAGAATAAACCTGGATGGGAAAGAAAATCGGTTCATGATAACCGAATCCGCGGGGCCCATCGAAGTTCCCAAACGGTACAGAAACGATTATGGCCAGTTGGTTGAGCTGGCGCCCTACGCGGACAGAGATTTTCGTCGGCCCGAGAAACTTGTCCCGCACAGCGACTCTGGAGAATTCGAGGTCCGAGTCAAGATCGACAACTCGCTAATGTCGTACGTTTTCGACTATCATCCCATCGATGTTGTCGGATGGGACGGCTACCTCTATCCATGGGTCCTCAACGTTAGCGATTTCGAGCCTCTGACCGGTCGTATTCATCAGCCTCCGCCGATTCATCAGACGTTCGAAGCGCCCGGGTTCGACGTATTGTCCTTCGTCCCCCGAAAACTCGATTACCACCCTCAAGCGATACCTGTCCCGTACAACCATAGCAACATCGACAGCGACGAGGTGCTCTACTATGTTAGCGGAGACTTCAGCAGCCGCCGAGGAATCGAAGTAGGATCATTCACACTCCATCGCAGAGGAGTACACCATGGACCCCAACCAGGAGCTGTGGAAGCAAGTCTAGGAAAAGACTCTACAAATGAACTGGCAATTATGATAGAGACCAAGAAGCCGTTGAAGGTGACCTCGATTGCTGAGAAGCTAGACGATCCCAACTATCCCTTCAGCTGGCAGACACCAGCCAAGAAATAAACCTCCGTAGCCTTCCGAATCCGAAGCTGACACTCTTGTCCGAGAGGCAAGTTGTCAGCGCCGAATACTCCTACCTGCCGATCGAGAGAGTCCACTTTGGACCCGGCTCAATCGCACAGCTATCTGAAGAGCTTGACAAAATCAGATCGCACCGTCCGTTCATTATGACAGGACAAACCATCGCAGAAAAGACCCGACTCGTAGACACAATCGAAAAGGCATCTGGACGAAAGCTTGTCGGTGTCTTCTCAGGCATCAAGCAACACGCACCGATAAGCAGCATAAACCGGGCGATCAGTGAAGTAGAAAAAGCAAGAGCGGATTCTCTCATCAGTCTTGGAGGAGACAGCCCTATCGACTCCACAAAGATCGCTGTCAAGGAGCTATCAGAAAACTTCGCCAAACCCATCATTCCCCACCTCGCGATTCCCACAACGCTCTCCGCCGCTGAATTTTCGCACTCGGCAGGAATGACAGACGACACTTCAAAAAGAAAGACCGGGGTCCGTGATCCACGGCTTGTCCCACGTTTCATCTTCCTCGACCCGAAGGTCACAGTTGATACTCCGTCGTGGCTCTGGGCGTGTACCGGAATCCGAAGTCTCGACCACGCCGTGGAATCTATTTACTCCCCCAGGCACCAGCCATACGTTGACACCCTCGCACTCGAATCCATCAAACTCCTCTTTCAAGATCTCAAGTCGTCCACCAACAACCCGGGCGACATCGGCCCACGTCTATCGTGTCAGATGGCGGCTTGGATGTCTTTCGCAGGTGTCCAGAGCGTCGGGACCGGATTGAGCCATGCAATAGGACGCGTCATTGGCGCAACCTGGGACATACCCCACGGCATCACATCATGCTTGACGTTGGCCCAAGTAATGAGGCACGAGGCTCAGAGACACCCCGACAGGCTCGCGATGATTGCCCAGGCAGAAGGACAGGACTCGAAAGAAATAAGCCAAAACAAGCTAGCTCTATCAGCGGCCGAAGGAGTGGAAGATCTGGTCAAAGATTTGGGACTCTCCAAGAGACTCAGCGACTGTGGAATCAAGAAGGAAGACTTGCCGTCGATTGCAAGAGACGCATCCTCACCCGGAGAATATTCAACTGCGTTACAAGTCCTAGAGGCAATTTTCTAGCTGTTGAAAAGTTGAAAGCCTTAACGCCAAGAAATTCAGAACAGCTGGTCCTCCGCGTGCAAGCGTTCGGGGTTCAATAGATGCCAGGGATAACTGAAAGACTTCTCTACCGTATCGCAAAGCGATGGATAGCAGGATATTCGCTCGATGACGCGATCAAAGTCGCCCACGATGCAAATAACAGAAAACTCAGAGTAATCCTCAACCGACTGGGCGAACACACTCCTGACGAGAAGCTGATCCAAGATTACACGGAAGAATACCTCAGACTTCTAGATCGGATACGAGCGGAGAAGATAGACGGTACGATTTCGGTTAAACCATCTCAGCTTGGGCTTGCCGCAAATCCTTCTCTCTACAAGACGAACCTGCTACGAATTGTAGAAAGAGCCGAAGAGTATGACGAGTTCGTCTGGATAGACATGGAAAATTCACCTTACACCGAGGAGACGCTAGAGACGTACAGGGAGATTCTTCCCGGTCATCGACAGTTGGGAGTCTGTTTGCAGGCAAACATGAAACGGACCGAGTCTGATCTCAAAGATCTCATTCTTCGCGGCGGGATTATCCGGCTTGTGAAAGGTGCGTACCCTGAGCGCGGAGAGGTGGCTTACAAGAAGCGAAGCGAGGTTAACGCGAACTATGTTAGACTCATGACCATGCTCTTTGAGAGAGGAGGTCGGTTTGCCATCGGGACCCATGATGGAAAGCTCATTGACAATGCAAGAGAACTTGCAAAGGATCGGAATCCAAACTTCGAGTTTCAGTTGTTGAAAGGTATCAGAGATGACATCAAGCCAACTTTGATCGAGGAAGGATATCGAGTCAGCGAGTACATCCCCTATGGACCAGAGTGGTACAATTACAGTAAACGGAGGATGCGCGAGCGAAAGCGGAACATTCTACTCCTTCTACGATCCATCACTGGCTAGGCCTAACTGGGAAGATGGAGCAGAGCTTATCTACAGTTTCGGACTGCCCGCTGAAACATTCCGCGAGATGAGGCTGAGAAACAGGGGAGTGGTTGTTACGGATCAGGTGGACAAGAACTTCATCGCCGATCTACTAGTCCTACTCGTCATCCTCGTAGTTGTTGTCGCAGGCTTCGCGTTTCTCCATGCCACAGCAATCCTTCTTGGTGGAGGACTGGCACTAGTCGTCGCTGTTGCTGCCGAATTTGCCTGGTCTCGCTGACGCTCCAGCGATTCTTGCAGCCCTCTTTCTCGCTCTCGATCTTCTTGCTTGCCTTTCCCGTTTCTTCTTGGAAACTCTTTCTCTCCTCATACGGGACCTTAGGGAAGTGAACAACTTTCTCACTTCTCCAGCATAGGAGTCTTTCGGACCTTTGATGTGTCGGTCAGCGAAGACAGCACAAAAGAGACCTACCCAAGCGATCCAGAGCGGAGGTCCAAGACTTCCCGATGCTAGGGACGGTACCGAGATGACGAGGTCTACAAGTCCAAAAGTTGTTCCGAGTCCAACAAGTTCCTTTCCTGACCTGAGATGGTTTGCATAGCATAGTAAGCCACCCAGAAAGATTGTGACTCCACCAATTTGGACAAGTATCGCGAGGATGCCAGCCAGGATCGAGAACACGGTCAGGCCGTTGGACGAGAGACTCGTGAATAGAGCAAGCCACGGATTCGATGCTTGGCCTGGTACGAGGTTCGATAGAACCGGTCTTGTCACAGTGAGAATGACGCCCGCGACCATGGCAAGGGCGCTGGAATACCTATTGTCAATGTTTACAAATGCCATGGGAGGGTCCCCTCAGTTTCACGTGAATTCTTCCGCTAAAAGGGTGCAGATACCTTACGGGTGTTGTGGCGCGGTTTTCGTTTTGACCCATTCGATCCGGAGCAGTTTGGGCGTATTGTCCTTCAAGATCTGCTCAATATTCGCCCTCAGCCTACTAATCTCGAGACCTTTGAAATGGTCGAGTGTGCCCAGCTTCCCCTTAGCCCTTCCAAGAATGGAGACGCAAACATCATTCTCACTCTTCTGGTAATGAACAAGTGCCGCAGCAGTTAGGATCAGGCCTTGAATCATATCTCTTTCAACACCTGTTGCTGGATGCCAGATCTCCTCAAGGAGTTCGTGGGCTTCCCAAAACCTCTCCTGATTGAACAAATCAATTCCCTCTCGCAACGTTTGCATTTCTGCTCTCGCTGAGGCAGCTAGGGGTTCTATGGGTCTAAGCGTTACCACTTTAGAGATCTTGGCTTCTAGGAGACTCTTGGATTTGTTGAGGTCGGTTTGCTCTGTGAAGAGGTCGAACTCGATCGCGCTCGTGCTTATTCTGAGGTTGCCGATCTTTTCTGCGGAGCCCAACAGTTCTCGAATCTTCGCTTGAAGCATCTTGACGTCTCTGGGTGTGTAGCCTTGGCTGTTTGTCAGCCTCACGAGATATCTCATCATTTTTCTCCAGGTCTCGGATTACTTGTACTATGCGAACGCTTGTTGGCGGAGGAACTTGATACGAAGAAGTTCCTCGCCTGTCAGTTGAGGCGATTCAGAGGAGGCGAAGTCTTCATCCACTTGGTCAGGAGTCTTCGCTCCCGGGATCACTGTCGATATGTCCTTGTGGTCTAGGATGAACCTTAGCGCGGCCTGCGCTAGCGTTCGATTATTCGATTCTAGGAACCGCAACTGATCCGCTGCCAGTGTGAGTTGCGAGATGTAGTCCGGGGGAAAGTTGTGTCGAATGTCTCCTTTGGGGAAGGTGGATTCTGCCTTCAGTTTGCCAGCGAGAAACCCGTTCGCCAGTGGTTCTCGTGCGATGATTCCGACATTGTTCTTAGTTGATTCTCGGAAGAGTTGGTTCTTGGCTTCCTGTCGTAGGATGTTGAATGCGACCTGGATGGCTCCTAGTTCCCCGGCTCTCATGGCGAGGAGTCCTTCTTGTGGGTCGTGTATGGAGATCCCATAATGTCTGATTTTTCCCGAGGCTTTGAGCCTGTCAAGGATCTTGAAGATTCTCTCGTCCTTGATCAATTGGACTGGAGGGTTGTGCAACTGGTAGAGGTCAACGTAGTCAGTGGCTAATCTTTCACAGCTTTTCCCTAGCGCAAACTCGAGATAGTCAGAGTTGAAGTTCATCCGAGGGGTTCCGTGATAAAAGTCGCCGCCAGCTTTCGTGGCGATGATGACCTCTGATCGACAGCTCCTGAGAGCTTGCCCAAGCAATTCCTCACTGTGTCCGTGACCGTAGACGTCGGCGGTGTCGAAGAAGTTGCATCCCAGTTCTAGCGCTTTTCCTATCGTTGCCAGGGATAGTTTGTCGTCAGTGGGCCCGTAACTGTTTCCATGCGCGTTTCCGCCTATCGCCCATGCGCCGAAGCCTACCTCGCTGACCTTTAGGCCTGTCTTGCCTAGAACTCGGTACTTCATTCTATGTTTTCCAATGTTAGGCTTACGGGGCTGAATAGATTAACCTTGAATGAAATGTACTGAGAAGATCCAGAGTTGTCCCGTCCCCGCCCTCTAGGGGTCCGCACAAGGTCCTGGTGCCCGCGCAGCGGCTTGAAGGCCACCTCTCGATAGTTTCAAAAAAAAGCATGCTTTTCTCGACCCCCCGGGGTGGTCGATTTTCGCGCGTCCCGCCCTTCATGAAACACGCTTTCTAGACCTACGAACCCCGTCCGGAAGCTGGATAGGGACGCTTTGCAAAATCTTTGTTGTGATTGTGCATCAAGGCGCGTCGCCCACAAGATCGGGGGTTACAGTTCGTTGATAGTCTACAAGCGTGGGTTACCTGTCAGGATGAACTTTGGCCGTAAATACTTCGCCAAAGCCAACAGCAGCCTTTGCTCTGTCAGCGCTCGCGGGGCTAATCACCCTGATCAGTGCCTTCATTGCCACCACAGTCAGCTCCTTGCTGATACCAGGCATCGACTCGACTATGATC
>WNEY01000513.1_pt1 | contig 24331 bp, 31 predicted proteins | sample 5400531 | NCBI WGS metagenome assembly WNEY01 (sample SAMN13153338, study PRJNA577476) | soil metagenome | isolation source: 200 cm saprolite under Douglas fir tree site 1 | place: USA:California | collected 2015-04-18
CACACTGTGCTGGCGAACGCCACGCCGTCAAGGCGCGCGCCGGCAGGGATCGCGAGAGTATCATCCCGATCACTCGCGGGTGACACGGCAGGCACGCAAGGAGGCGACCATGCCCGACGACGTCATCATCTTGGCCGACTCTCACATGACCGAGCCTCCCGACCTCTGGGTGCAGCGGATCGACGGCGCTTCCGCGACCGCGCCGCGCGCGCGGTGTCCTTCGCCAAAACTATGCCCGGTTCGCATAGCGGATGTCCGAACTCCTTCCAACATGCCGCGAGCAACCGGAGATTGGTAGGGGACAGGGTTGTGGGCATCCTCTGGTCGTCGGCTTTGGGCTGTAGGACCAGCTTCGCAGTAGGAGGAGAGACTGAGGTCAAAGGCCGGAGAAGAGCTGGTGGCCTGCGTTGGTGGCGATGAAGACTGACCGGTGGGGTGCCGGGACTACGCCGCCCAGCGGACGTAGCGGTGATGAAGACCACCGACTTCTGGAATCGGGATGATCGCGCCGAGTCCCGGCGGCTCGATTGGCCGTCCGCGGGTGTACTGGGTCTCGTGAAGGTTCACCGCGGCCCCGCGGTTCAAATCGGATGATCGGCAACAGGGTGTGATTTCCCGGCGGAAGACCGCAACCGCAGCACGGCGGCGGATTCGCGGTCAGCGTAGGGTTCCTCAATGCAGTGAACCAGGAGAATTCGAGCTTCAGTTGTCGCCTCCAGAATTCAAAGTGGGTCCCCGATTTTGAACCAACAAACTGGCGTCAGTTCAGCTGCGTGTTTTAGTCACGTCGGGTTCTGAGGAAGTAAACAGCCCGTAAGGACATGTTCTCGTTGGCGAAAACGTGGTCGCGACTCAAACACGGGTTCGAATCCCGTTGGGGCCACTTGAAAGCCCGGCGTCGGCTGCTGGAAATCTATCCCGAGTCCAGCCAGTGGCGGTAGGCCTCGATCCACTCGGTCCCTGCAGGGCGCGGTGATGGTTGGGGAAGGTCGAGGAGCGGGATAGTCTGGCGGACGCCGGCGCGGCGGCAGACGGCGACGATCTCATCCCGCCGTGTCAGCTGAACGCGCTCCACGATGACTCGGACTCCGAGAACGATTGTCTCAAACGGAAGCGCAAGGTTGTCCTCGATCATCGTGTAGAGGCCCGTTGCCTGTTCCGACTCGTTGTAACAGTCGACAGTCGCTTCCTCGACCAACTTGTCGAGCCGGGCCTTGCTCGTAAGTCGCCTGGGACGAGTCCTGCCCTTGCACTTTCGCGTCCTCGTCATGGTCCTCACTCGGGAGCATGGAAGGGTGGAGGTGCATTCTCGTTGTCGCCGCCGACGAGTCCGTCATTCGATTCATCGTGCCCGACCGGCGTCACACCTCGGGCATAGCCGATCGCACGATATCCACGCAGCCGTTTCTGGAACATGCGGGCGAGCATGGGCACCTCGTGGTCGACGTAGTCGTAGATGCGGACTTCCGTCTTGCCGGGATGCAACCGATGGAGTCGGCCGGCGTACTGAACTAGGGTGCCCTTCCACGAGACTGGCATCGTGAGGAAGAGCGTATCGAGCCTCGCGTCGTCGAATCCTTCACCGATGTAGCGGCCGGTCGCGATCACGAGGCGTGACTCGTTAGCCGGGATGGACGCCAGAGCCGTCGCGGCCGCGCGCCGTTCGGCCGACGTCATGCCGCCACGGAGGGCGACGAGATGGCGAGCAACACCCCGAAGGCGGGCGGCAAGGGACTCAAGATGGTCCTTGCGTTCGGTGAGCAGGATCGGGGAGCGGCCTTCTACTAGTGCTGCCGTGACGTCATCCAGGATGAGACGGTTGCGCCGCTCGTCGGTCGCCAGTGCGGCGTAGAGCGCCTGAATGCGGTCCACTGACGCCGTGCGATCGCGGCCGAACTCGGTCTCACGGACGATCAGCCGGTGATCGAACGGCCGCCGCGCCGCCTGGCTCCGAGCGTCGACGGCAAAGCGCACCGGGCCAAGTTGCATCTCAGTGATCGGGTGAAGCCCGTCTCTCCGACGAGGCGTCGCCGTCAGGCCCGTGAGGAAGCGTGCCTTCACCTCCGACAGCACTCGCTCGAAGGAGACGGCTGGGATGTGATGGCATTCGTCGACGATCACATGGCCGTACGTGGCGACCAGGTCGTCAACGTGGCCCACCCGCACGAGACTTTGGATCATCGCCACATCGAGCTGGCCGTTCGGGGTGTGCTTGCCAGCGCCGATCTGGCCGATCGCGTTGGGCGCGAGACCCAGGAACATGGACAGCTGCGCAATCCACTGATCGAGGAGCGGCTGGCGGTGGACCAGCACGAGGGTACTTCGAGATCGCGCTGCGACCAGATATGTGCCGATGACGGTCTTGCCCACGCCCGGCGGCGCGACGAGCACACCGATGTCGTCGCGGAGCAGGGTCCGTGCGGCCTTTCTCTGGATGGAGGTCAGCCGACCTTGGAACGTGACCTCGAGCGGCTTGCCATCACACCGCCGATCTTCGATGCGGAGGATGCTGCCATGGTCCTGAAGGACCTGCTCGAGCTCGGTGCGGCACCCGCGGGGCAGCGCCACGTGCTCAGCCAGTTCCTCGGCACAGGCAACGACGCGAGGAGTCAGTGCCGTGGAGAGCCGGAGGCTCTGTTTTTTGTAGAACTCGGGATTCTGGAATGCCGCCAAGCGCTTGATCTGATTCAAATGGGTCGGTGACAGCCCGCTCTTGCTGACGAAGAGCCGCTGCGCGAGGACGGCGCGCACCTCGCACGGAAGCGGTGCACCGAATCGGACACGTGGCGGGCCGGAGGGCAGACGCGTCCACGGTTCCGAGGTGTCGGGATCCGCCGTGTCGCTCAGCCGTACACCGACGACCAGCCCCTTACACGTTGCCTCGCGCGCGATGCCGTCTACGGTCGCTGGCTCCAACCGTCGTAGCTCGGAGAGGAACTTCCACTGATCCGGATGGGGAACCGACCGGTCATCGACGAAGACGGTATTGCCCATCTGGCGCGCGCCGTGCTGGAGCGGGAGCGCGATGAGGTTGCCGAACCCGCCGCGCGGAAGGGTGTCCTGGTTTGGGAAGAGTCGATCGTACGACTCCATGCTCAACTGGTGGCGGCGGGCCATCGTCTCGGTGATCAGATAGCAGCCCATCTTGCGGGCCGTGGCCGCCGCGACCGGCGCTGCGAAGAAGAACCAGACGTGGGCGCCGTTGCCGGAGCGTGAACGCTCGACGGCGGCGGGCAGATCAGTCTGGCGACAGGTCTCCACGAAGGCCGCCACGTCGTCGGCCCAGGACGTCTTGTCGAAGTCCGCCGCCAAGAACCAACACGTCTCGTCGGTTAGTAGAGGGTAGACGCCAACGACGTGACGGCCCTGGAGGTGATCGAGGATCACCTGGTCCTCGACAGGCAGGAAGGCCTGATGGGGACACTCGCCGCACTTCACCCGCGGCTTCTCGCAGACACCGCGGACCCACTCGTTCGCGCAGGCGGGCGCATAGCCTTTGCGGCCCGTCCTGGCGTTGCTCCAGAACTTCGGGTAGATGTCCTCGCGGCCGCGGAAAAGGGAGCGGAAGAGGGCCACTTTCTCGGCGGAGGTCACCGGCGTGGGCATCGTCGAAGTGAGCGGGAGTGGGCTCGGAGACGATGGTCGCTGCGCCGAAAGTTCGGCCCTCAGAGACTCGAGGACGGCTCGGGTCTCCTTGATCGCTCGCTCGAGGCGTTCGAGTTTTGCTTCCTCGCGCGCTATCGCGCCGCGAATCGACTTCTCGGACGTTGCTATGGTCGCCTCGGGAGAACCGCCTGGGTCGTCCACGGGGTGATTCTAGCGGAAGGCCACGGTCACGGACGGAGCGGGAAAGCAATGGGCGCAAGGGGGCGGGACCGTCTCGTGTGGACCGTGGCTGCCTGTATTGACAACGCCTACACAGTGATGTACATACGTTGTAGATACACGACGGAGGAGACCATGCCTGGCACAAGGGTGAGAGAACGCCATCCCCGGGACGTGACGATCAACCTGCGCGCCAACCAACGCCAGCGGACGCTCATCGATCGAGCGGCGCAGACACTCGGCAAGAACCGATCCGATTTCATGCTCGAGGCGGCCTGCCGCGAGGCGGACGCCGTGCTGCTCGACCGACGATTCTTCCCGCTGGATGAGAAGGCGTACAAACGCTTTGCCGCGGCGCTCGACAAGCCGCCCGCGGACAATCCGAAGCTGCGCCGCCTGCTGGCCTCGAAAGCGCCCTGGGAGCGATGACCGCCGGCGCGGAACGGATAAGCGCGCCGGAACACCTCACTCCCGCGCATGACCTCACGGCGTTCGACTCCGGGATCCCCGCCCTCGATGACTGGCTGAAGCGGCGGGCTCTCGCCAACGAGGAAGCCGGCGGATCCCGCACGTATGTTGTCTGCGCCGGCGGCCGAGTCGTCGGTTACTATGCGCTCGCGACCGGCGGTGTGGCGCAGGAAGCGGCGACCGGCCGAGTGCGGCGCAACATGCCGGACCCGGTACCGGTCATGGTCCTCGGGCGCCTCGCGGTAGACCGGGCGTATCAAGACCGGGGGCTCGGCGCCGGCCTACTGCGCGATGCGATCCTTCGGACCCTGCAAGCCGCCCAGCTCGGCGGAATCCGTGCCATTCTCGTGCACGCGATCTCCTCGGAGGCGAAGCGGTTCTACGAGCGTCACGGCTTTGTCGAGTCCCCGGTCGACCCCATGACGCTGATGATCACGGTGGCGGATGCGAGGAGAGCCCTTGGCAGCGGCTAGTGGAGCGCGTATCCGGGACCGGGTTTCGAGGAGACAAGCCGTTCGAACTTCACGAGCCGCGACCGGGCGACGCATCTTTTCCGCGATCGCCAGTGAGGTGTTCCGCGCGAGTGACGGGCATGATCATACCCAAGACGGTCAGCTTCCCGCCGCTCGCTCGGGCCCTGGCGCGAACGACGTGTGCGCCTCCCCATGAACCGACTGGTGCGTCCGGATTATGGAATCAGGTGCGGAGCGTCCGCTGTCCGACCACGTCCATGTAGTAGCGGAAGAAGCCTGGACTGAGTTGCTGGAGCGCTCGGCGCTGGCGAACCAGGGGATCGCTGAGCCCCTGGGACTCGAGAGGTAGGAGTGAGAGCAGATGGCGGAACGCTTGGGTGGCGATGCCCGCAGCCGGCACCTCGTCGGCCTGGAACAGGTGGACGAGGCCCCGGTGGCGCAGGAGCAGCCAGGCGGGGAACCAGCCGGCTGCGCCCGTCGTGTCGCCGAGCCACTCCTCCAAGGAGACCGGGCCCTCGAACGCATGCCACCCCTCGCGCAGGATCGCGCTCGGGATGGTCGGTGCGTGCCGCTCGAATAGCACGGGGTCAATCCAGCAGAGCGGAAGCCACAGCCGGATCGCGGCCTCAGGCTCGCCTAGATGGTGCCGCGCCAGGCCCAGCCGGTAACGCAAGGGGGCCCTCGCCTCCCAGTGGGGCTCGGCTTCGACGGCTGCGAGCACGGCGGTCCAGTCCCTGTAGTGTTGGCAGAGCCAACTGCGGTGAGCGCGCGGGTGGGCCTCGTCGAACGCCAGGCCCGCCGCCATCGCTGCCAGCGTCTCCCACGACGGCCGGAGAAAGGTGGCGCTGTCCTCCTGCCCGAGAAGGCGCCGCGCCGCCGGCGCGAGGGATTGCTGCACTGCCTCGATGTCCATCGTCAGGCTTGCGTGGGTGGCCGGTGACGGGGTCGGTGAGTGCAGGGCAGCAACGAGCACGGCCAGCGCACGCAGATCGGGGTGGAACGGGTGCTCCTCCCGGAGGCGCTCGAGGTCGGTTTGGGCGCGACCGCGATCGCGCACGAGGAGGCTCGTGACGACCTCGTGGACGAAGAACGCGTCCCGGCCATCGAGGAAGAGGTCAAGTTGTCGCCGCTTCGTGGCTCGCTCTGCGGTCGCCGCGAGGCGGGGCGGGAGCGCGGCGGTCACCGCTCACTCGCTGGTGATGAGGCATCGAATGGGCTGGTGGTCCGCGCCCCGCGATTGGGGTGTGGAAGGTCGGCGACCAGATTCTCCATCGGCCGAAAGTCCACCCGAACCTCGCGGCGACGTCAAGCCCTCGCAGGTAGAGGGGGCGCTCTTCGCTTCAACGTGACGAGCGAGCAGCCCGTCGAGGAGATGGGCGTCTCGTAACCTGCGCGGGTGGCGTCGCCGGGGAGAAGACTCGTCCCGTCGAAGCGGCGTCGGTCTCGCGACCTCAGCGGGCAATGAAATCGCGCACTTGAATTCTGTATGTTCGATCAGGTCCCGTTGGGGCCACCAACTTGACAGACAGTTCGGGATAGAAACCGAGGAAGAAGCCCTTTCCCTTCCTGTCCCGGCCCGCCGCAGCACACCCCCGATAGCCGTGAGACGGCAGTACGTCGTGACGCTCTCAAGGTTGCGGTCGCGAGCTCGCGGACGCCGTCCTCCTCGTCTACAGGGATGGTGACCACCTGGCCGCTCCCGGAGACGGGCGAACCGTTTTGAACACTCCGTCCGCAGTCTCTCGATCGCACGGTTTCGATGCTGTCGCACGAGGAATGCGCGCTCGAGGGAGGTTCCTGCCGGGCTAGGACGATCCATGTCGTCACCGCTCGCCGGCCAACCCAGACATTTGCCGCTCGATGGTGTACCGGATGAGTCCTGCTGTATTGCGAACGCCGAGTTTTTCCTTAAGGCGCTCGCGGTGCGTCTCGACAGTGCGGGCGCTGATTCCCAAGCGACGGGAAACTACACTGCTACTCAACCCCTGCGACACCAACTGGAGCACCTCACGCTCCCGAGCACTTAACGTTTCGTACGTATCTGCCACACCGCGTTTCGCTCGCTCCAACCAGTAGCGAAGCGGACGACGCGACAGTGGCGAACTGACATACTTCCTTCCCTGCCTGGCGGCGTCTATCGCTTCGGGTAGCTCGTGAGGAGGGGCCGCCTTCGTGACGTACGCCGACGCGCCCTTTCGGAGGCACTCGACGACGTGAACATCACTCACGTAGCGCGAGATCACGACCACGGGGGTCTCCGGAACTTGCGCCCTCATCGTCCGCGCCACATCGGCGCCATTGAGTGGTGACATCTCGAAGTCAACGAGCAGCACGTCCGGTCGAACACGCAAGACGAGATTCGCGAGCTTCACGGACCTCGCAGTCTCTGCGACGACGGTATACCGCTCCAGAGAGTCTAGAAAGCAGCGCAGCGCGTGGCGAACCAGATGCTGAGGGTCCGCCAGGACAAGGCGAACGCGAGGATCGCCGGTTCGTTCCAGCGCATCCCCCGGTGGTGCCGGCCGAGGACGGTATCGGCGTGCGCCGCGCATGTCGATCCCACGATCGACGGAAAGCAACGCCCGCGCCAACGCCGCGAGGGCAATTTAGGGGAATCTTTTCGCTTGCGCGTTCCGGCCGCATTCCGTAAATATACGGATACTCGACAAGGTGGCCCTGAGCGGAGATGCCGAGGAGGAACGCGCCGCGCAGTCAGAGGCTCCGCGGCATCCACATTCTGCTCGTTGAAGACCAGCCAGATTCCCGCGACATGCTGCGTTACGCGCTCGAGGGCTACGGGGCTCTTGTGACCGTCGCGGCGTCGGCTGAGCAAGCAGTGGCGGTCTTTCGGCAGGTTCGGCCGAGCGTCGTTGTCACCGACCTCGACATGCCGGGCGGCGATGGGTACGAGCTCCTTCGAATTCTTCGCACGATCGAAGACCGTAGCGGCTACAGAACTCCCGCAATTCTGGTGACGGGATTGCCGCCCCACGAACATCGTGAACGCGCTCGGCTCGCAGGGTTTGCGGCGCTCCTTCCCAAGCCGCTCGACATGAAAGCGCTGTGCGCCGTGATCTTGAAACTGCTGCGCGACGGAGAATCCCAGTGAGTGCGACGCGCCGCGGGTGCTGGGGGGGGGGACGACGATCGCTTCACGTCACTGCACCAGCAACACCGGCACGGTATTTATCTGCCTCGTCTTGGTAAATCGTTTCCTCGTTTCCCGAGACACAAACTCCCGTGTCGCCGTCCCACCGGCAGACTGAAGCGGCGCGGCGACAGCGCACGTTGGGACGCCAGGACCTGGCCAGTCAACTCGGCCGGTTCGGGTTGCTGACGATCCAGTACCAGCCATAGGCGATGAGTACCACCGAGACACCGATGATGGCGAGCGTGGCAACCTCGGTGATCGGACCGCCTTCGATGATTTCTCGGAGCGCGAAGAAGGCGCCCACGACGACGAGGAACCACCCGATACCACGCTTCCGGCCGCGCGCTCGCTCGAAAGGGTCGGTCGAGGCCATCACGTCCCTCCTTTGACGAGGGAGCGAGTCGATTGTGGGCTGGACATTGACCACTGTGTCAGCGGCCCGCACGTTCCTCCGCTGACGCCGCTCGACTTCACGGACGGATGAGCCGGGGAAGCGGCAAAAACCCGGCACCGCGCAGGCGCAGATGTCCAGCCCGAGGCGAGTCTACACCTTCCTGCTCGCCGGCTTCCAGGCCACCGGCAGCTTGGGGCGGGCTCCCGATGGCGCGGAGCCGCCGGCGGCGACGGCCAGCGACCCTGACGACGCGGTCTCATCCACAAGCCCGAACGTCGGCCCGACTTTGGGTAACGCCTTGCCGATGCTTGCCGCAACGTTGGGACTGCAGTGGGCGAACACGAGCGACCGAAGGATCGTCGTACCGTGCCACGCGACCAGCGCGCCGAGGGTTCGATCGAGAAAGGTCTCGCCGACGAACTCGACGTCGGCGAAGTCAAGGAGCACACGGTGGGAGGCCTTCAGCGCTTGGGCGATCTGGTCGTGGACGTGCTGGGCGTGGACGCCCGTCCGCATCCGAGGGCCATAGTCGCGCATGCGGATGACCTTCACCGGCGTGTTACTCACTGTCGCGTTCCATTCGTCGCATCGCCTTGCGCCGCTTCTTTCGGGCCGCGGCCTGTTTCCGCTTCCGCTTGACGGACGGCTTGTCGTAGGCGACACGCCGCTTCATCTCTTGGAACAGGCCATCCTTGAGCATCTGCTTTTTCAAGGCCTTCAAGGCCGGTTCGATCTGATTGTCGACGACGATGATCTTCGTCGCGGTGATGATCCGGCTCATGGTCGAGGAAGCCCGGAGGTCGAGCGCCGCCACGTGTGGGCGACTCGGGGCGGCGGCACGACATCGACGGCGGGAAGCCGGGCGGCGCCGGATGCCACAGCAGCGCCGATTGTCGTAAAGGTCCCACGCGACTCTTCCACCACGTCGCCGGCATCGTTCACGATGCGCCAGCGCCATCCATTCTCAGGCGGGGTCGAAATGGCGACGACGTCCATCGGATCTCTCCATTCTCGGAGCGGTGCGAGTCGCTCGCCCGGTCGGGGCCAGGCTGGGGTGAGAGACAATTGAGGACGCGTCCTGGCCGCGCCGGCGGCTAACAAATGAAAGCGACGGCACTCCAGCCCAGACACTGTACACGATATGGGGGACCGAATGCTGGACGATCACGCCGCACGGGCGCTCTCGTGGGTGTCGGAGAAGCTGACAGCTCACGCAGCGTGTTTTGTCCCTGCGACTTCACTGTTGCGTGGTAGAGTACCTCGGTCGTCACCTCCGTCTTCAGGGATGACGCGCCTGGCGTCGGGACCCCGGTGATGCCGGCCTGCTCTACCCTCTCTCCTGGGAGCCCCTCGTCATGGCGGTCAAGCGCTTCGCCGATCGTCTCGCCGTTTCGACATCATCGGAACGGTGGCGCGAAGCGTTCGCCGCGGTGGGCACCGTCGTCAACGATCCCGCGGGCCAGTCATGCCGAGGTGGACGTTGAGCACGCCGGTGACTCGGCCGACCGTGCCGGTCGCCTCCACGCCGACGAACGCCCTACCGGAGAATCCGCCCACGGCCGAGATCACGTACAAGGGCTACCGAATCGAGCCGGAGTCCTACCGGGTCAACAGTACGACCTGGTCCCCGCGGGTGGTCGTGTCGTTGAGGACTGACGAGGGGGCGTGGCAACGGACACCGCTGTACTCGACGAACACGGCGAAGTTTCCGACCCGGGACGAGGCTGATCGCTGTGCGCTCGACGTCGCGAAGGCGTGGATCGATGCGGCGAGTGGGCGGCCGCGGTTGGCCGGCCCGGAACCGGTGTGATCGGACCGCTACCGTCCCATCCGTCGTAACCAACGAAAATGCGAGGCCACACCCGCTCGGAACGTCGTGCACTCCAGGTATTTGACCCCGAAGTCTCGACAGGTTTCTTCCACCAGCCTCGAGATCGCTGGATAGTTGACGTGGCTGATCCTTGGGAACAGGTGGTGTTCGATTTGAAAGTTCAACCCACCGAGGAGCCACGCGACGACTCGGCTCCGCCGGGCGAAGTCCACCGTCGTCTCGGCCTGATGGATCGCCCAGGCGTTTTCGATGCGTCCGCTGCCCTCGACGGGTAGCGGGAACGACGCCTCCTCGACGCAGTGGGCCAGTTGAAACACGACGCTCAGCACGGTCCCAAGCACCAGCGCGGCCACCAGGTAGTAGAACAGCACGACGTTCGGGGGGTGAAACACCAGCGGGATGCCGAATGCCGTGGTGAGGAAGATCGCCTTACCGGCAAGGAGAATGACCAGGTCCCAGTTCTTGGGGCGAGGCACTCGATGTTCACCGATCCGGCCCGTGATGAGCTTTCGAAAGTCGTCGAGCAGTTGCCACTTGATGGCCAGCAACCCATACAACGGCCAGAGGTACAGGTGTTGCCATCGGTGAAAGATGAGCCGCTTCTGGTGCGGCGCCAGCCGGGCGACGATGCCGAGGTCGATGTCGGTGTCATGACCCGCGATATTGACGTAGGAGTGATGGAAGATGGCGTGCTTCCAGTGCCAGAGGTAGGAGCTGCCCCCCAGCACATCGATCGTCATCGCCATCAGCTTGTTGACCCAGACGTAGTTCGAGTACGCCCGATGCCCGCCGTCGTGCTGAGTGTTGAAGCCGATTCCGGCGGCGGACAACCCGAGCAGAATGGCCAGCCCCAGGGCCGGGAGCCAGGTCTGGGCGACGAGCACCAGCAGGACATAGGAGACGGCAAAGGAGGCCACCAGGATCGCCGTCTTCAAGTACATCTGCCAACAGTCGCGTTGCCGCCGGCCGGTGACCCTGAAATACTCGTCGACCCGCCGCCGGAGCTCGACGTAAAATGCGCTATTGTTGCAGAATTTCAGGCCTTGCCCCGATATCGGGCGTCGAGCGGAGGAAGCGGGTAGCGCCTCGCCCGACCTCGGGACAGACGCCCCAGCCGAGCTCACGCGCCGCCACCGCCGTTGAGGGGAGAAACCAATCACTGATTATTCTGGCATGGCATCGACGCCCAGAAGAAGGAAAGCCGCGGGGGCCACGCATCGAGTTGACGGCGCAACCGGATTCTGTCATGCTACTCATCGTTCTGGTCATCTTCGGATGGGTGTTTCGAGCTTCGAGATACACGCCGTGCGAGATCCAGTTCGCGCGGCGTTTTTGTTTGTCCGCCGATGCCGGCGGATGACACCGCCACCACGGCGGGAGCAATAAGGGGCCGAGCCCCGAAAGGTCTCAATCATGGCAACAGGAAGAGTGAAGTGGTTCAACGATGCGAAGGGCTTCGGCTTCATCACGCAAGAGGGCGGTGAGGACGTGTTCGTCCACTACTCCGCCGTCCAGGCTCAAGGCTTCAAGAGCCTGGCCGAGGGGGATCAGGTCGAGTTCGACGTCACCCGCGGCCCGAAGGGGCTGCAGGCCGCGAACGTCCGCAAGGTATAGCCACAGCGCAGCGATCACGGGCGGCGGCGTCAATACCCGCCGCCGCCCGTAAGACATCGGGTGCCCGTCCAGAACCCGCCGGCCCGTCGGCACTGGTCGTCCTGGGATAGAACGGACGTCGCAGATCCGGCGCATCCCGCCAAGACACTCGCCAGAGCGAGCGCGCCGACGAGCCCTCGAAGTTGACGTGCGGTCATCGCGATGCCTCCGCTGCGGTCAGTCGCCTTTCTTCGCCTCGCGCGCTTCGTTCGCCGCCCGCCAGAGGTACCACGCCGCCGCCGAGCGGTGCGGCTTCCAGCGCTCCCCGTATGCGCGCAAGGCCTTCGGGGTCGGCCGGGCGCGCTTTCCATAGGCGCGGCGATAACCCTCGCGCACACCGAAATCGTCCACCGGTAGCACGTCCGGGCGCCCGAGCGTGAAGATCAGGAGCATCTCGACGGTCCACCGGCCGACGCCGCGGATCGGGACGAGCCGCTCGATGATCTCCTCGTCGCCGAGCCGCGCGGCCGCTCGCCACGTCGGCACCGTGCCCGCCAGCGCGTGTCGCGCGATGTCCTTGAGGGAGCGGACCTTCGCCCGCGAGAAGCCCGCCCGCCGCAGGGTGGCGGGATGCATGGCCACGACGGCCGCGGGCTTGGGGAAGCGCCCGTTGCCGAAGAGCGCGACGAAGCGCGCGAGGATCGTCCGGGCGGCGCGGCCGTTCAGTTGCTGGTGGGCAACGGCGCGCGACAGCGCCTCGTAGGGCGACGAGGCGCTAGGCGCGATCCCGCACGGACCGTGGCGGCGGATGAGCCGGCGCATGACCGGATCGCGCGCGAGATGGCGGCGCGCTGCGGGCGTCACGGGCGGCGCGTGTCGGGCGATCCCGTGGCCGGCGCGACGTCCACGAAGCAGGTGTTGAACGGGGCCGCGCCGGCGGGCGACGCGCGGTCGGCGATCAGTACGTCCGAGCAGCCGTGGGTGTCCTGGCCGGTCGCGTCGGGCGTGAACCAGGCGCCCTCCTTGATCGAGATCACACCGGGGGCGATGCGGTCCGTCACCCGCGCGGGCAGGACGGTGGCGCCGCGGTCGTTGAAGACGCGCGCGGGCTGGCCGTCGATGATCCCGCGCGCGGCCGCGTCGGCCGGGTGGATCCACACGTCGTCGCGGTCGACCCGCATGAGGATCGGCTGGTTGTCGTGGATCGAATGCGTTCGCGCCCGCGATTTCGGCGTGACGAGGCGCAGGGGATGGCGCGCATCGGCGTGGCGCGGGTCGGCGTCGTCCGCGATCCAGGTTGGGATCGGCGGGATGACGCCGAGGCCGCAGGGGTCGGGCGTCGCTGCCAGTGTCATCGAGTAGATCTCGATCCTGCCCGACGGCGTCGAGAACGGATGGCGCTCGGGGTCGCGGATCTCCTTCGCGAAGGCGACGGCATCCTCCGGCGCCGGAAGTCGCGCCAGGCCGCACTCCCGGAACGCCTCGAAGTCGTCGATCGCGTCCCGCGTCAGCTCGCGCAGCCACTCCTCCTCGGTCTTGTCGCTGTAGCCGGCGAGGCCGAGACGGGAGGCCAGGTCAGCGCAGATGTCGAGGTCGTTCCGGCACTCTCCGACCGGTTCGATTGCCTTCTTCATGAAGATCGCGTAATGCCCGGCGCCAGCCCATGGCGTGTGGACGTCGTTGCGCTCCCAGAACGTCGTCGCGGGCAGTACGATGTCGGCGTAGCGCGCCGTCGGCGTCATGAAGTGGTCGTGGACCACCATGAATTCGAGGCGCTCCGCGGCGGCGATCGTCTTGCTGACGTTCGGGAGCTGGTTGAAGAGGTCGCCGGCCGCCGAGTAGATCATCCTGATGTCGGCGGGATATCCGCCCGCGCGGCCGCGCTCCAGGAGATCGGCGAGGAGCGGCGACGCCACGCGCGCGCCGGCCGGATTCGCCCCCACCGGCAGCGAGCGGATGCCGTACCGCCCCGTCGCCCCGTTGCTGGTGCCCGAGTTTCCGCCGGGGACGCCGACGTTGCCGGTGATGGCCGCGAGCGCGTACGCGGCCCGGTGGAACTGCTCGCCGTGGATCGTACGCCCGGGAGCGTAGCCGCAGTGGATCGCCGCGGGCTTCGACGTCGCAAATTCGATCGCCAGCCTCCGGATGGTCTCGGCCGGGACGCCGGTGATCTGCGACGCCCATTCGGGCGTCTTCCTGACCCCGTCAGCGTCGCCCATCAGGTAGGCGCGATACGAAGCGCCGCGCGGCGCGTCCGGCGGCAGATGCGCCTCGTCGAACCCGAGCACGTGACGATCCAGATAGGCCTGGTCGTGCAACCCTTCGCTCGTGATCACGTAGGCCATGGCGATGAGCGCGGCAGCGTCGGTCGAGGGACGGATGAAGACGTGCTCGTCGGCCAGCTCGCGGCTGCTCCGCGTCCGCCGTGGATCCACGCAGACGATGCGCACGCCCTGCCGCTTCGCCCACTTGAGGTATTGCAGCGTGCCCGTGCCGAAGGTCCCGTCACCGGGGCTCCAGCCCCACATGACGATGAGCCGCGAGTTGACGTAGTCGATCGGCTCCCGGCCGGCGCTCTTGTAGTCCGCGTTGGCGCCGTAGGTGATGCCCACTGCGAACACCTCGGCCTGCGACGAGATGTTCGTCCACAGCTCGGTGCAGCCGCCGAACATGTGGAGCAAGCGCTGAACGGTGGCACGACTGTGGAGCATGGAGAGGCTGCCGGTGCGCGAGCAGTCGAGGATCGCGGCGGGGCCGTAGGCGTCGCGCACGCGCCGCATCTGGGCCGCGACCTCGTCGAGCGCCTCGTCCCACGCAATGCGTTCGAACGCGCCGGAGCCCCGCGGGCCCCCGCGCCTCAGCGGATGGAGCAGGCGGTCCGGATGGTTGACGCGCTCCAGCTGCCCGAAGCCGCGCACACAGGCGTGGAGCGGCGGCATCTCGGGCGTCCACTTCCTCGGATCGGTGCTGATCCGGACGATGCGGCCGTCGCGCACGTGGGCGTTGACGACGCAGCGGCCGCCGCAGTTGTGGCCGCACGTGCTGGTGACGATCGTCTCGCCCGGCTGCGGGGCCACCCGCGGCGTCTCGTAGACGGTGCGGGCGAGGGGGCGCGTGGCCATGGCGCCACCTACGATAGCATCACCAGAGCACGGTCAGTGGGCCGCGAGGCTCGGGATCGACATGACGAGGTGGAGATACCCACCGAGCTCGTTGATCTTCCGCATGTCGCGCGCGACGAAGGCCGAGCGTTCGGCGTCCGTGAGATCGGCGTCGGCGATGGCGGCGCGGGGATCCGTGGTGAACCGCGCGCGGAACTCCGGGTCCTTCTTGAGCCGATACAGCAGGCTGTTGACCGCGTAGCGACTCATCCGAGCCTCCATTCGACCGCCGCGAGGTTGATCCGGGGCAGCTCGCCGAAGTACCGCACATCGGCGCGCGCGGGGGTCACGGCGCCGAGCAGCACCATCCAGTTGAGGAACTCGTGGCCGCCGCTCTTGTGCAGCTCGTCGCCGCTCAGCTCCAGCAAGGGCTCGTGCTCGCCCGTTTCCATCCAGTGGATGAGCTTCCGGTCGAAGACCGTGTCGGTCTCACCGACGCGCGGCAGCGCCAGCTCGGGAAAGTGCGACAGTCCGCCCGTCGCGATGATCCCGACGCTCCACGGGCTCCTGGCGACCACGCGGGCGATGTGCTGGCCAAAGGCGAAGCAGCGCCGCGCGGTGGGCTGAGGCGCCACGAAGCAGTTCACCCAGATGGGGACGAGCGGCGGGAGAGGCCGGGTCCCGTGCATCGTGTTCACTGGGCTGAGAACCGCATGGTCGACGGGCGCCTCCCACGAGAGCGCCAGGTCGAACCCCGACGCGAGCCCCTGCTCGAGGATCGCGTTGGCGAGATCCTCGTGCAGCGCGTACGTCAGCGGCATGTGGTCGAGCACCTTGTCGAACGCCTCGGCGTGGTCCTGGGTCATCCGCTGAACGTGGCGGCCGATCCGCACGCACAGCGCAGGCACGCAATTGAACGAGAACGCGTTGAGGTGGTCGTCGGCCACCACGATGAGCGCGTCGGCGTTCGTCGCCGAGAACCGCTCGCCCATCCTGGCGATCTCCGCCATGGCGGCTTCCACCTTCTGCCGTCCCGGCGCGCCGCACGCGCGGTCGTAGTATTCGGGGTCGAGCACGTGGGACATGGCACCGGCAAAGACGATGTTCCCCATCACGGTATCAGGATCAGCTTGCCGGTCGACTGTCGCGATTCGAGGTAGCGATGAGCCTCGACGGCCTCGGCCAGCGGAAATGTCTTGCCGATGTGCAGCGTGAGCCGGCCGTCGCGCATCAGGGCGAAGCAGCGGTCGGTACTCTCGCGCGTCTTGTCCGGAAAGCCCCGGGTCACCGCCGGCAACAGGAACCCGCTCACCTTCTGGGACTTCGCGGAGAGCGTGGAGACGTTGAGAGGATCGGGAGATCCTCCGGCGCGCCCGTAGAGGATGAGGTGCCCGAAGGGCGCCAGACACCGCAGCCCCTCCTCGAACGTGGGCTTGCCCACCGCGTCGAGGATCAAATCGACGCCGCGGCCGTCGGTCAGCCGCAGCACCTCGTCGGCGAACTTCTCCCTCGTGTAGTTGACGATCGCGTCGGCACCGCTCGCCTTCACGAGCGCGGCCTTGGCGTCGCTCGACACTGTCCCGAACACACGGGCGCCGGCGACCCTGGCGAGCTGCACGGCGGCCAGCCCGACGCCGCCCGCCGCCGCGTGGACGAGCACGCTTCGCCCCGGCCCCGTCGAGTCGGCCGTGTGGAGCAGGTGATAGGCGGTCAGCACCTGGATCGGGAACGCCGCGCCGTCGACGAAGCTCACGAATTCCGGCAGTGGGATCACCATGGAGGCCGGAGCCATGCAGTATTCCGCGTATGTCTTGCTGGCGAAGGCGGTCACGCGCAGGCCCGGCCGGAGATCGGTCACGCCCTCGCCCACGGCCTCGATCACCCCAGCCGCCTCGAGTCCGGGCGTGTCCGGCAGCTTGGGCTTCACGACGTACGTCCCCTGGCGAAAGCGCGTGTCCGCGAAGTTCACGCCGATCGCGTGATTCTTGATCAGCACCATGCCGGGGCGCACGTCGGGCCTGAGCACCTCGGCGATCGACAACACCTCCGGGCCGCCAACTTCCGCGAAGACGATGGCTTTCACGGCGTCCTCCTCCGTTTCCCCTTCATGGTGGGCGATTCTACGGCAACGTGGATGTGTTGGCGCGCCGCCGCGGGCGAAGCGGTGGCGCGGAGAGCATGCTATCGTCCGGCGCGGCACCTCGGGAGGAGAGCGATGAAGATCACCGACGTCACGTTGACGCTGTTCGCGTGGGGCGACATCCCGGCTACGACCTACGGGCGCCACACCGGCAAGTTCGGTGGCCAGAGCCAGCTCGGCCTCGTCACCATGAGCACCGACGATGGATTGCAGGGCCATGCGTTCCTGGGCTCGGCCATGCGCGGCGCGCATCTGGACGGCGAGTCGCTGATCCACTACCTCAAGCCGCTCGTGCTGGGGCAGGACCCGCTGGACCGTGAACGCCTGTGGCAGGCCATGTGGCAGAAGAACCGCCAGACCACGCTGCGCGCCATCGGCGCCATGGACGTCGCGCTGTGGGACCTCGCGGGCAAGGCGGCGGGGATGCCGATCCACCGGCTGCTCGGGTCCTATCGCGACAGCGTGCCGGCCTACGCCAGCTCGGCGGTGTTGCCGTCGAAGGAGGCGTACGCCGAGGAAGCCGCGCGCTTCAAGGCCGACGGGTGGACCGCCTACAAGATCCACCCGCCGACGGACCCGCCGACCGACATCGAGGTGTGCCGGGCCGTGCGCTTAGAGGTGGGCGACGGCTTCACCGTGATGCTCGACTCGACCTGGGCGTATCAGTATCCCGAGGCGCTGCGGGTGGGCCAGGCCATCGAGGAGCTAGGATTCTACTGGTACGAGGACCCTCTGGCCGACGACGACCTGCTGAATTACGTGAAGTTGAAGCAGCAACTGTCGATCCCGATCCTCGCCACCGAGTACGCGCCGGGCGGCTTCACGGCGCTGGCGCCGTGGATCACCGCGGGCGCCACCGACTTCCTACGTGGCGACCCGGCCGTGAAGGGCGGCATCACTCCGCTCGTGAAGACGGCGCACCTCGCCGAGGCCTTTCACATGAACTTCGAGGTGCACCACGGCGGCAACTCGCTGAACAACGTGGCCAACCTTCACGTGATCATGGCCATCAAGAACTGTGAGTTCTTCGAAGTGTTGCTACCGGCGGCCTCGCAGAAGTACGGCCTCGTGCACGACATCGAAGTCGACGCGCGCGGGCTCGTCCGCGCGCCGACGGGGCCAGGGCTCGGCGCCGCGATCGACTTCGCGCTGATCGAGCGCCGCAAGACGGCGGTGCTCGCCTAGGACGGCTCCGCGGTTGCTACCAGCGGCCGCGGCCGCCACCGCCACCACCTCCGCGATTCCCGCCGTAGCCTCCGCGGCCGGAGTCGCGCCGCCCATCGGTCTTGGGCTTCGCCACCTCGACCTTGATCGCTCGGCCGTCCAGGTCGCGCCCGTTGAGATGAGCGACCGCGTTCTGAGCCTGCTCGTTCGACTCCATCTCGACGAAGCCGAAGCCCTTCGAGCGTCCGCTGAACTGGTCGGTGACCACGGTTGCCGAGACCACCGTACCGGACTGGGAGAAGAACTCGCGGAGTCCGTCGCTGGTCGTGTTGAAGCTGAGCCCGCCAATGAAGAGTTTCTGAGCCATGGAAGTCACCTGCAGGACTTCCGCCTTTGCGTGCGCGTCTCAGGAGCGCGGAAGGAACTGCGAGACGGCATCTGATGAGGGGGGCTCGAAGGTGAGCCGGTGTCCTGACCAGATAGGCACAGTATACGGCAACCGTCGAGTGGCGGCGTGGACCTTCAGCATCAAGGCATGTAGGAGCCGCCATTGACGTGCACCGTCTGGCCGGTGATGTAGCGCGCTTCGTCACTGGCCAGGAATGTCGCCACGCTGGCGATGTCGTCGGGCTGGGCCATCCGACCGAGCGGGACCGCCCGCGCCATGATGGCCAGCTCCTCCTCGCCGTGGCCATAGCGCGGCTGGGCGGTGTCGGTGAGCCCCGGCGCGATGGCGTTGACGCGGATGCCGTGAGGCGCGAGCTCGAGCGCCATCGCGCGCGTCATGGCGACCACGCCTCCCTTGCTCGCCGAGTAATGGACACCCCGCGGCGCTCCACGGATCGCCTGGGAGGCCAGGTTGATGATGACGCCTCGGCGTGTTCCCGCCACCATCGCCCGTGCCGATGCCTGAGCGCAGAAGAAGGTCCCCTTGAGATTGATGTCGAGCACGAGGTCCCAGTCCTCTTCGCGCATCTCGAAGAATGGGACGCGCGGGTAGACGCCGGCATTGTTGACGAGGACGTCGAGGCCGCCCAGCGTCTCCGTCACCCGGCTCACCATCTCTTCGACCTGTTTCACGCGGGCGACGTCGCCCGCGACGAGCAGCGCGCGGGCTCCCGCCGTCCGCACTTCCTCGGCCACGCCCTCGGCGGCCGTCCGATCGTCGAGATAATTGATCCCGACGTCGGCGCCGTCACGGGCGAACGCGATGGCCATGCCGCGTCCGATCCCCTGCTGGGCACCGGTGATCAACGCTACCTTTCCGTCGAGCCGCCCCATCGAACCCTCCTCGGTGCTGTGGAAGAGGTCGTATTGTGCCCGAGCCGAGCCACATCAGGTGAACAGCTCCTCCCAGGACGAGACTCGGCGGCCGTGCCAGGTCGGTCCCTCGCGGACGAATCGCCACTCGGGATTGCGCGCGACGTCCCGGAGCGCGGCACAGACCTGGTGGAACGTCGGCACGTCGGCGTCACTGCATAGACGTGATCCGGCTCATCAGCTATGTTCATGGCCGTGGAGATCGACCACGTCGAGGCCTTCGTCGCGGTCGTCCGCCGCGGCGGCTTCACCCGCGCGGCAACGTCACTCCATCTCTCGCAACCCGCGGTCAGCCGGAGGCTCGACTTGCTCGAGCGGGAAGTCGGACAGCGGCTTTTCGACCGCGCGCGCGGCGGGGCACGCTTGACCGAGGCCGGCCGCGCCTTCCTCCCGCACGCTGAAGCGCTGCTGGCGTCGATGCGCGACGGTGTGGAAGCCGTCCAGGCGTTGGACCGGGCGGATCACGGAGCGGCCTCAGCCGCGAGGTGAGTGCCCTCGTGCGGCGTGGCGACGCTGCGCTCGGCCTGCGCTATTTCGCCGATCCCGATCCCGGCGTCGTCTCCCTGCCGCTTTACCACGAAGCGCTGGTCACCGTCTGCTCGCCGAGCCATCGGCTCGCCCGCGCGCGCCGGCCGAACGCGAAGATGCTGGCTGGAGAGACGTGGGTGGCCTTCACGGTGCGGCCGGTCGGCGCCGGCGAGTCGTACGCACAACTGCTCACGGAACGCCTGGCCGCGCTCGGTCTCGGCGACGCCGAGGTCATCCCGATCGACAGCCTCACCGCGCAGAAGCGGCTGGTCGAGGCCGGCTTCGGCCTGGGCCTCCTGCCGGCGAGTAGCGTGGAGGAAGAGCTTCGCCTCGGCACGCTCCGCGCGTTGCGCATGGCCGCCATGCGCCTCGCAGTTCCGGTGGTGCTCGTGCACCGCCGCCGCGCGCCTACCTCAGCGGCGCCGCGCGTGCCCTCATGACGCTCCTCGGTGGGCGTCCAACGAACGCAGGAACCTGAACCGATGGCGAAGGTCTACGTAGTCACCGCGCCGGAGCGCATCCGTGGGATTTACGCGTCCTGGCCGGAGTGTCAGGCCGTGGTGAAAGGCGTGTCGGGCGCCCGCTATCAGGCCGTCGCGAGCCGGGAGCAGGCCCAGGCGATGCTACGAGGCGAGGGAAAAGAGGTGCCGGCCGGCCTCTACGGATTCGTCGACGGCAACCACCTCGGCGGCGTCGGCGTCGTGATCGTCGAGCGACGCGAGGGCGAGGATCCCACCGTCGTCGACGAGATCGGCATGACCGTCGTGCAGGTGTTCCTCGGCGCCGGCCTGCCGTCACTCGGCTCGAAGAAGGCGATCCAGACCGCGCTCGGGAAGCTGCGCAACATCCTGGCCGAGCTCGGGGCGCTTCATCTTCTGCTTCGCGTGGTACCGGAGAACGCCACGCTGACCGTCGTGCACGACTACGAAGGCGTCGCAGCCTGGATGGAAGGCCGCTGGCGCACCAAGGACGCCATCGTCGCCGAGGTGGTGGAATCGTGCCGCTCGCTCGTCCGTGAGCGACGCCTGACGGTGAGCTTCCATCACCAGCGAGGCCACCAGTCGTCGTGGGCCGGGCGTGACGACTTCGCTCACTTCAACGCGAAGGCCGACGCGCTCGCCACCGAGGCCGCGCTCGAGCTCTGACGGCGGACCTCGGGCAGCACGTCGCGCCCGAGCGTTTCGATGCCCGTCAGGACGTCGTCCTGCTTCATCCCCGGCCAACTCACCCGCATCGTGAGGTGCGTGGCCCCGGCCCGATGCTGGGCGACGAGCGCGTCGATCACCTGGGCGGGCGAGCCGACGGCGAACCGATTCGCGGCTCCACCGTTGGAACGGGCACCACGAGCCACCCGTCAGCGATCCGGGCCGCTCGCTCGATTCCGGCCATCACCTGCGAGCCCACCAGGATGGGTGGTCGGGGCGTCTGCACCGGCCGGGGGCGGATGGTGACGTCGGCGAATTGCCAGTGGCGTCCCTGCCCTCGGTGAGACGGCTCACGCGCTCGGCCATCGGCACCTTGAAGAGGGCGAACTCCTCGGTCCGGTAGCCGGGGCCCACGCCGAGCAGGAATCGTCCTCCGGTCATCACGTCCAGGAAGGCGCCGACTTCGGCCATCTCGACCGGGTTGTGGAGCGGCAGCAGCATGAGATTGGTGCCGAGCCACAGTCCTTCGGCCTCGGCGGCGAGGCGCTGCAGCATCGGCAGGAGCGGAAAGTAATGAAATCCTGGCGTGGCGTGGTGCTCGCCGCCCCAGATCGAATCGAGCCCCAGCGAGCGGATCAGACGGACATGTTCCAGCGTCTCACCGCGGTGGCCGACCGCTACGAGGGCAAGCCGCTCAACTCGCCGAACGACATCGTGTGCAAGTCCGACGGCTCGATCTGGTTCAGCGATCCCCCCTTCGGCATCTTCGGCTTCTACGAGGGCTACGTGGCGAAGCCGGAGCTGCCGACCAACGTGTATCGCGTGGACGGCAAGACCGGCCAGCTCACCGTCGCGACCGGCGACATCAATCGGCCCAATGGCCTCGCCTTCTCACCGGACGAATCGAAGCTCTACATCGTCGAGGCCGGCGTCACCCCGCGGGTCATCCAGGTCTACGACGTGGTGGAGGGCGCCCGGCTCACCAACAAGCGGAAGTTCATCGACGCCGGGCCCGGCACGCCGGACGGATTCCGCTGCGACGTGGACGGCAACCTCTGGTGCGGCTGGGGCATGGGCCAGGAGGGACTCGACGGCGTGTCGGTCTTCAACCCCGACGGCAAGCTGATCGGCCGGATCAACCTGCCCGAGCGCTCGGCCAACGTGTGCTTCGGTGGCACCTACCGCAACCGGCTGTTCATGGCCGGCAGCACGTCGCTCTATTCGCTCTACGTGAACACGCAGGGCGCGCCGGGCGGGTAACGGCGAAGCGCTACATCCCTCCGCCGGCACCACCACCGCTCTGGTATTCGCAGAGCCCGAGGGCGGGGCGCCAGACGGCGCCCCGCCGCTCGCAGTCGGTATACGGGCTTGCCGCCGACCAGACGCTCGTCTCGGCCGCGGCGCAGCCTGCCACGAGCAGGGCCACGATCAGGATCCAGGTGACCCGTCCGCCCAGCGTCACGACTTCAGCGCGAACTTCTGGAAGGTGTAGGCACCGGGCAGCCCGCGGCTGATCGCGAACGTGTGCGTGACCTCGCTCACGTAGATGTCGCCCTTCGAGTCCACCGCGATGCCGTGGGGCGCCGCGAAGCTGCCGGGCGCGGTGGCGTCGGGCGTGCCCCAGCGCGCCAGCAGGTGGCCGTCGCGATCGAAGACGCTGACGCGACCGTAGCGGGCGTCGGTGATCGGGCCGAAGCGCTGTGACGTCTGGCCCTTGTGCCACCACAGCTCGGAGACGTAGGCGCGGCCCTGAGCGTCGAACACGATGTGGGTCGGGCGCTGCGTGTCCTTCCACTCGCTCAGGTACTCACCGTCCGGACTGAAGATCTGGATGCGGTCGCTCTCGCGGTCGCAGACGAAGATGCGCCCGTCAGCGGCTGCCGCGATGCCGTGGGGCAACTGAAACTGTCCGGGGCCCTGGCCGGCCACGCCCCAGGAGCGCTTCAGTGTCCCGGTCGGTGAGAACTGGTGCACGCGGCAGTTGCCGTAGCCATCCGAGACGTAGAGATCACCCTTCGGGCCGATGGCGAGGTTGGTGGGCCGATTGAACGGCCCGCCGGCGCGCGGAATGTTGATGGAGCTCTTGCCGTCGTACCCGGTGTCGGACGGCGTGTTCATCGTTCCGAGCGTCATGAGCAGCTTGCCGGTCGGCGTGAACTGGCGCACGGTGTGGTTGCCGTCGTCGGTGCAGTAGACCGTGCCGTCGGGGCCGATGGTGATGCCGTGGGTTCGATAGGTGAACTCACCTTCGCCCCACGAGCTCAGGAAGTTGCCCTTGCGATCGTAGGCGATGATCGGGTGGTCGCCGCGGCAGATGAGGAACACGCGGTCCTCGCCGTCCACGGCCACGCCGGCCACGTCGCGATGCTCGTATCCCGAGGGAAGTTGTTCCCAGCCCTTGAGCACTTCGTAGCTCCGCGCGCTTGTCGGCATTGCATCCTCCATGAGGGTCAGGTTCGGGTGGGCTTGCGACGCGGGGGAAAGAAGATCGGCCGCGGCATGCGATCGACCGGGACCTCGATGAGGACCGGCCGGTCGAGCCGGAGCGCCTTCTTGACGAGCGCGCCCGCGTCGGTCGGCGCATCGGCGCGCATTCCCACCACGCCGTATGCGTCGGCCAGCTTCATGAAATCGGGATTCTTCAGCTCGGCGCCGTAGCTTCCGCCCCAGGCTTCGTCGAGATCGCGGGCCACGTTGCCGTAGGCGTTGTCGTTGAAGACGAGCGTGATCACGTTGATGCCGTACTGCGCGGCCGTGGCCAGCTCCTGGGCGTTGTAGAGGAAGCCGCCGTCGCCGGAGATCGCGATGACCGGACGATCGGGGCAGGCGACCTTGGCGCCGAGCGCCGTCGGGAAGGCGAAGCCGAGGTTGCCCGAATAGGACGAGGTCAGATACGTGCGGGGGCGGTACACGGGCCAGAACGGCCGCGTGTAGTACCCGACCTGCGTCATGCCTGCCACCACGATGGCGTCGTCGGGAACGCCTTCACGCAGCGAGCGGATGATGGAGGCCTGGGGCTCCTGCGTCAGCGTCGCCGCGATCTCGGCGCGCAGCTTCTCGCGTTCGGTCTTGCGCGAGGGGCGGGGTGGCGTCGCCGCCCGCAAGCGCTCGAGCAGTCGCTCGAGCGTGGCCCGCGCGTCGCCCACCAGGCCGAACGTCTTTTTGTGGTTGCGTCCGATCTCTTCGGGATCGACGTCG